>OGRD01000118.1_pt1 | contig 56366 bp, 46 predicted proteins | sample 1553441 | NCBI WGS metagenome assembly OGRD01 (sample SAMEA2580106, study PRJEB22360) | human gut metagenome | biome: human gut; feature: human-associated habitat; material: faeces | place: Denmark | collected 2008/2010
CACGATGATGCCAAGCCCTTCCTTCTCCCGATCGAAGACGTCATGACCATCTCTGGCCGTGGCACCGTTGTTACCGGCCGTGTCGAACGTGGCCGCATCAACATCAACGACCCTGCTGAAATCATCGGTATCAAACCGACCCAAAGCACCGTCGTTACCGGTCTTGAAATGTTCCGCAAGACCTTGGACTTCGCCCAAGGCGGCGACAACGTCGGCGCGCTTCTCCGTGGTATCACCCGTGAGCAAGTCGAACGTGGCCAAGTCCTTGCCAAACCGGGCTCCATCGTCCCGCACGACAAGTTCACCGCGACGACCTACATCCTCACCAAAGAGGAAGGCGGCCGTCACACCCACTTCCTTAACGGCTATCGTCCGCAGTTCTTCTTCCGCACGACCGACATCACCGGAAGCATCGAACTCCCGGCCGGCACCGATATGGTTATGCCGGGTGACCACGTCACCTTCACCGTCGACCTCATCCACCCCATCGCCATGGAACAGGGAACCAAGTTCTCCATCCGTGAAGGTGGCCGCACCGTCGGCGCTGGCACCGTTGCCGAAATTCTTCACTGATTTTCGCGCTAACTGCGCATGAACATCAAGCCACTCGAGAAATCGGGTGGCTTTTTGCGTTTTCTTATGCGTTGTTTCTTCCCTTTTAGCCCGCTTGCTGTAGACTATGCCTGTTATGAACAGCACAAACGAAAATACGAAATTACCCGGCTATGTCCATGTAGCCAGCTACGGCAAAGAATTAGGCGCCTTCGCCATTGATTTATTAGCCACCATAGCGATTGGATTAACGCTCAAATATACATTGGGTTTGATGGTGATCGCCCCCAATATGGGCTATAACGAGGCCAAATCCTCCTATTTTGCCCTTGCCGTTGAAAGTGGCCTTTACCAAGAAAAAGAAGGGACGTTAACGACGTTTACATTCGAAGGTTCCGGAGAAGAGTATTATTCCCAATACGAAACCTATGTGGATAAGGTTTGGACCTATTATTACGACCTCTGCGGCAAAACGAATTCGGAAACCACCAATTTCACCTACCGCGATTTGGTGGATAAACAAGGCGCTACCCGCGAAGACATCGCCAAAGCCCTGGAAGTCTCTTCGGAAAATATCGAAGAATACCGCGAAGCCGTTGGCAAATACGTTTATAGCAATGTCTTCTCCATTGAAGAAGGAAACGCGGAGAAGAAGAACGCCTATTTCACCTATCCTTTAAAAGAAGATGGTACCCCGAATTACACGTCGAAACCCGTTTTGAACGCGGAATACCAAGCAAAGGTGAGTGATGAGGATGCGCAGAAACGCACCGCGGCTAAGATCGATATCTTCAATTATGTTTGCGGTTTTGCTCCTACGTCCAAAAATTCCTCTTCCGCGGTTCAAAATAGCGCCTCGGGAACTAGCGAAACGATCCGCAACGCGCTTTACACGAAAGCCTGCAGCGATTTCATCCAGCAACCAGAAGCCCTCCGCCTCAACGAAATTGGAAGGAAAGCAAGCTATGTAGCGACGATTCCTTCTAGCATTATCCCTCCGTTCATTTTCTTTTTCTTGCTGCCTTTGTTCCTTAAAAACGGCAAGACGCTTGGAAAATTGGCAGTCCGTATTTCCGTCGCGGGGAAAGATGGTTATAAAGCCAACAAGGGCAAGATTGCTTTGCATGCCGGCTTGGTCTTCTTGCCATTCTGCTTATTGCTCCTCCCCTTCAATAGCCAAATCAACTATATGCTATGGGGTTTTGTCTTCTTGATCGATTTCATTGTCTTGCTGTTCCAAAAGAGCCAGCAATCGGTCCATGGGAAACTTTCCTCTACGATTGTTGTCGATGATAAATTGACCCCGATGCTGTTCGAGGACAAGGCAAAAGAAGAGGAATACTGCGCGACTCACCAAGATAAAATCACCGCGGCGATTCTAGAAGAAACGAACAAAAAAGAAGAAAAAGGGCCTTCTTACGTCAATGGACGTCGTTCCGTTCTCGCGGATATGGATCCCTCGATGGGAATTTTGGATTCCTCGACGATTGGCAAGGCGAGAAGAGACGCGGAGAAAATCGATTCCTTCGATGAATTCGAAGCCAAGAATGGCGGAATCATGACCCCGGAAGAAGCGGATGCCCATGATGCAAAGTTGAACCAAGAAAAGGATGCTGACGAAGAATTCGATACTTCGATGGAAGAAGAGGATTTGAAGAATCCCGAAATCCAAGCCATGATGAAAATGGACGGCGTGGAAGAAATTCCCGAAGAGGCGAAAGAAGCGGAAAAGGAAAAAGAACCTCAAGACCCGCACGATGACGGCTTCCTTGATGAAAAGCCTGTTCCAGCGAAAGAAGAAAAGGAAAATAAGTAACACAAAAGATGGGGCGAGAAGCCCTGTTTTTTGTAGAAACCGCCTTTACTAATTAACGATACTTGTTGACCAAATCCCAATATCGATTAATCTAGAAATGCCAATACTGAATTCTTTGAGAGAAAAACCATGAAAAGAAGGAGCATCCTCTTATTGTCGACTTTGCCGGTCTTACTAGGTTCCTGCTTTGACGTTTATGGGTCGGAACTCATGCAAGGTGGGCCAGAAGGATACGTCTTTTATTACGGCTTGGAATCCATGCAAAGCGATGGAGGCAACAGAAAGAAGCTTCTTGAGTCCATCTACCTTCCTGGTTATGCTGATTTGCCTATCGAGACGCAAAGCCGTTTCTTTTCTATAAAAAATACCATTGTCGTCAATAACCAAAACAAAGGATTGTATGGATATTGCTACTACATGGACCATGCGGTGCTATTTTCCTATTCTTACGAAACCTCCGAGGTGAAACTGATTCAAGAACTCCCCGTGATGATGGAAGCCCGATTCGAAGTCTTTGGAAAGGAAACCTTCTTGGTATCGGGCGAAGACTTTTATCGTGTTTCGGATTCTGCGATTCCCCATTATGAAGGTGCTCTCCAATACGCGAATTCCATGGGTTATGTCGCCATGAATTATGAACGAGACGAAGAAGGCATGATTCAAAGCAGCAAATTCGCCTTTTATTCTTATGCGGGAGAAGAATTATGTACGTTTCCGAGAACGGAACTATCCGCCTATACGGAGAATGGCCGTTTTATCCGTTGGAGCGATCCCGATGCCTCCCCTGCTTTTTATGCGCCTAGCCTAGAAAAGCTATATGTCTTTGAGGAAAACGCAAAGAAAACGCCGAAAACCATTTCCTATGAAGGAAAGTCCGTGCGGCCTCTTGCTTATCAAAACGGGTTTATGAAGGAGGACTCCTGCCTTTCCTATGTTGGATGGGAGGATGAATTTCTTTCTTCCTATTATGCCTTTCAAGAAGAGGGACGGACTCATTTAGGAAAATGGGACGATTCTAGTTGGAAAAGAGAACTTCCAACCGGCTTTGAATTTGGCGATGGGGGCGAGGTCTTGGAACAAAACGCGGTTTGGCTCCGCAGCAGCAAAGCTGGTCAATCTGGACTTCTTTATTCCACGAAACAAGACGAATTTAAGGAAGAGGCTTTATTTGGTCAGGTGAATGGAAAGAAGAATTCCGCCTATTCCTATCCCCTTTTGGAAACGGAGAATTTCTCCTTTGAAGTACGAACTTCTTACACGGCGTCGCGGTTTATTGATAGCTACAAAACAACGGGTTTGCTAGTTCGCACGAACAAGAAAAATGGCTTCGTTCGTAAAATGCAAACGAAGACATTGGTGAACTATCAGTTCGATTATTCGTTCTTCCCCGATTACGTGGATACGTCAAAAGCAAAATAATGGTTTTGTATGAGGGGATTATCTTGTCCTAACCTTTACTTGAAAAAGCGACTATAAAAAATTGTCAAAAGTCGCCTAAAACTGGAACGTCAATTTTATTTTTTGATGGAACACCATTTAACAATTGTAAATAATTGAATTTATAACTGATGAGAATTGTTTTTTGGCGGTCAAGGCCTGAGGAAAATGACGCTATTGCGATTACCTGTTTTTACCGTCATTTTAAAAAGTACAAAAACCTTGTCAATAGTCAAAAATGCCCAAAAGAAATCATATTGTTTATTATTGACCTTGATTAAGTTTTGTTTATTATTTGTTCATGATAGTTTCATTTCTTTTGACCCTTGTGGCGTCGATGAGTGCGATTGCTCCATCGCATCAAAACTTGCTTTCTGATACTGGGCGTCTTCAATGTAGTCAGTTTTCAGAAATCGTAAATGATTCAAGTAACGTCATGGTGGGAACCCAAGTAACGATTTTTACTCACGGCCTTGCTAGCTCGTATCAAGACTGGATCAATCCTGATACTACTCGTGATGGCACAGTATACGAGAACCACGATTATTTGCCTTTTAAATTGAGCGACGAAGTGTACTACATTAATAATGATAAAGAATTATTTAAATTTCATTTCCCGGATGAAAATCACTACTACCTAAGCAACGAGGAAGAATCAATCGATATTACGAAGCACATTGTTCTTCTTTACCAAGGCATAAACGACAATAAGTACAAATCTAACGACAGTGTCTTTAAGGCTTTTCACACAACCATCGATCATTTCCTTTATTCAATATACCTACAATTAGGGGTTATGCCAAAAATTAATCTAATAGGGCATTCAAGGGGCGGTATTATTAACCTCCTCTATGCTCTAACGCATCCTCAGGTGGTAAGCAACTTAATTAGTGTGGGGACACCTTATGGCGGAACAAGATGGGCAAAAGCTCTTGATGGCTTCGAATATGCGTTTAATTCAGAATATGTTAGCAAGTATAAAGACCTCTATGACGAAAGATTGCTTCGCGCGTATATGCGGAAGTGGAATACTGTAAAAGAGGAATACCCTATCGATACCCTTGCCATAGGGTGCTCGCAGACGTATCAATTCTTGATGCAGTCGCTTTTGTCTAGCTGTGACGCGGGGGAAAGCGTCCTAAACATCATTGATGCAATCCTTTCCGTTATTCCTATTCCGCGTCAGCGTCCCGATGTTAAATATATTTTAGAATCGCTTAATGACCACTTGATGCAAAGTTTGATCGACTGTGTTGAGTACAAGATCTACTCTGCAAGAAACGCTGAATTTATTCTTAACTTCTTTTTTCCGAACGAAAAGAGAGAAAATATGATTCAAGCGTTAACAAGCCTGCTAGATGTTATTTACAAGGATTTCCGCTTGGAATATGGCATTGGACATGTTGCGGCCGATTGCTGTGTGGAAATCGAATCTCAGCTTGGAATGTCTGATAGTGGAATCGACTTTGGCTTTGAAAAACGCCCTTTTCTCTATAACGACTACTCAGCCGAAATGGAAGTAGCTCAACCTGATATGCCGTTTGTTTTACATAATCTAGAGACGAAAGATACCAGGATAAAGGATGCTATTTGCGACCGTCTATTCTCGAAATGGAACTATTTGCACGAGCATGAATTCAGCCTTAGAAAATCGAGTTCAAATCACTTTGTGTCTTGTTCTTGTGGGGCCACTGTTGTGAACGAAAAACATGAGATGGTCTTTCAAAACGGAGTGGATAAAGGCGACGTATATCGCTGTAAATGTGGCTATTCCGAAATTCGGGATCATTATTTCAAATATGAAAACGTTACATCGTCGGGGCACGATGCAACGTGCCAACGGTGCGGTCTTGAGCAACTGGGCGCCACACACAATCTATATTACCGCAATTACAACAAAATCGAACATTTCGTTTTCTGCGATTGCGGGTATCAGACGACGGAAAGCCATTTTTGGAGGGGCACATCTAATCGGTGCGGAAAATGCGGCAGGGATAAAAATTCTGATTTGGAGTTACAACCATGAAAAATCATAAGTACAAAATCTTAGTCCTAGCGGGCTCCATCCCCCTGATGCTTTCTTCATGTCTATATTCTTATGGTTCACAGTATCAACAAGGAGCACCTGAGGGATACGTCTTCTATTATGGGCTGGAGTCGATGCTAAGCGACGGAAGTCAAAGAAAGATGCTCCTAGATAGCGTTGTTTCTCCATCGGGCAAAGTTGTTTCTTTAGAAGAGGTTAAAAAGCTTGGCCGTAGACCATTGATCACCGCTAAGAAAAGTGAAGGCGAAATATATGGGTATGCCTTTAACGAATCCATTGGGGTCCTGTTTTCCTATTCTTACCTTACAGGGAAAGTCGCATCTTTGGCGGAGGTCGATTCATCCGAGGTTACCCACGGATATGGCCATGATGCTAGATTTTTGTCTTTTGGCAGTCGCGTTTTTCTACGCTTCAACACCTTTTCTTATTGGCTGAATGAAAATGATGCGCAAAGAATAGAAGGTCGGATCCTTTATTCCAATGACTCTGGCTACTTTTATTGCAAGACAGAAGGCAAAAATGGCGACACCGTTATTTCCTATTATTCTTACGTTGATGGGTCCACGAGCCGCTCATCGTTTAGCTACAAGGACTTTGGCACGAATTCCCCCTTTATTTATAGCGATTCTCCTGATGGCGCCTTCTTTTGCCAAAAAGACCATAAAACCCTTCAATCTTTTGATGCGAACACCAAAGAGTGGACCGCAAAAGAAATGGCAAATAAGGATACCCCCGGTGAGATGGGGGTAGGAATCCTTCGGGTTGATCCTTCAATGAGGGAAAGTGCTACGACTGAGCATCCCGATCTACAAAAAGACGTTCGCTCCCCTTACTATCTATTTCGGGAAGACAACGAGACTTATTTAGGGACTTGGTTTGACGAGAGCTGGAGCCGAAAAATCCCCTTTATTTCTAGTGTTGCCGACGCCCAACATGTCAGTGAACTTGGCAAAATTTGGTTTTACGGCGGTTCAGATGATGTTGGGGTGACCTATTCCATTAAAGACGACACGTTTGCTAAGGAAATGATGCCTGGAATGGATTCGAAATCCGAATTCTATTTTTCCTATCCGGTTTTTGAAACGGATGACTATTCGTTCGAAGTGCGCATGTGCCGGGATAAAACCATCGATCTCAATACTTTATATGATCTCAAGTTTTTATTGATTAGAACCAATAAGAAAAACGGGGATGTTTACAAAATGCAGAGCAAGAGAACGGGTCTTAACTGGATGGATTATTCCTTTTTCCCCGATTACGTGGATACGTCAAAAAGCCTCTAATTCGCGTTTTGCCTTGCGAATTCGTAGACTGAGTAAAATGGTTCGAACTGCCCCATAAATCACGCCAAAAAGGCCAAAAGACAGGCTGATGCACGAAACGATGAATTCCATGCTTTTGGGGCGGAAAAACTTATTCCCAACCGCATCATATTTAAAGCTGATATAAAGGAAGGCAAAACCAACGATAAGGGCAATGCCTCCGATGATGATCCATGCAAGCGTATGGGAACGCGCAATATCGTCGTGAGTGATTTTATCGTTGAGCTCCTGACGTTTTTGCATTTCTTCCAAAGAGAAAGAAGGGGGAATCTTTCCCCCTTCCTTTGTTTGAATGTTATTGTTGGTCTTCGGAATAGACATACTTTAATTAGCGTATATCGTATGCATGGCTTCGTCAAATACCGTGTTCACAAGAGCGGCGATCGCTTCGTCGGTCGTAGCGGCTTGATCATCGAACAATCTGGTGACGATGTTGCCACATGCGTCGCGGATGTTGGCCGAGAGCTCGTTGACCGGGGACATGTAGTAGTTCGCGCCTTCGGTCAATTCTTTGTTGCTGTTAAGAATTTCGCCGAGGTAGCAGGATTTCTTGGTGCCGATGGTGTCGGTATAGGTAACGCCTTTGGAAGCTTGTTCCACGCCAGCTTTGAGGACTTCATCTTCGAGAGAGGAAGTGCGGGTCGGGAAGTAGTAGGTTTGCTTGGCAAGGGTCGCACTATTGACACCGTTGGTGAGGAAATCGTAGAAATCCAAAGCGGCTTTCAATTCGTTCTTGTTCGTGTGGTTGAAGAAGGCGATGGAGGGTCCTTGGGAAACGACGCGGAGCTCCGAGGCTTCGTTCCACTTCGGAACAGCGTGGAAGCCCATGGAGAAGCCTTCAACGGCATCGTAGGGTCCGTTCGCGGTAGAAGTGATCATAATGGCCGCGGTTTGGTTACCAACATAGGTGGAAGGATAAGCGCGTCCACCATAGTTGTTACGGATTGGGAGCTGATTCTTCGTGGCAATCAAGCCTTCGTTGGACCATTTCTTTAATTGAATGGCCGTGGCTTTGGCTTTGTCGGAGGTAAGGAACGGGGTGAGCCCGAGGCCTTTTCCATTCAAATCAATATCTTGGATGTTTTGGGATTTGAGCATCGAGATGAAGAGGTTCGTCGGGTCTTCGTAGATGACAGGGACGGCTTTGAGATATCCGTTGGTGGTTTTATAGCCGGTAGAAGTGTCATCTTCAGTGTAACGTTGTCCCCAGGGGATGCTTGGATAGTCGGCCTTGATTTGACGGGCGATTTCCATCATGCCATCCATGGTGCTGAGCTTGCTGGCGTCATAAGCTTTCTTGGTGGTAGCGGCCGGCAAAGCAGGATAAGCGGGAGCGCTGAGATTCGGATCTGCTTCAGCAGGGCGTCCCGGGATATCGGTTCCAACCGCGGCAAAGAGCTCTTTGTTATATTGGGTGACTTCACCGGATTTGGAATAGGGGAGCGAATAATACTTGTCGCCATATTGTTGTTTTTCAACGGCAAGATATTGCTTATTGAAATCCGCGTCTTTTTCTAACGCTTGGCCATGGGCGGTGACGTCGGCGACGGCTTCGGGAGCAGCGGCTCTCCAAGCGGCGACATAGGTGCCATAGGTCGTGGTCATGGTCGGGGTGTTACCACCGGTCAAAGCATCGGAAACGGCTTTTGCAGCTCCGCCGTAATCGTTGGTGTAGCCGCCTTTAGAAGTGATGTTGATGGTGACGTTTTCGTGGGCCGCGTGATAGGCTGCCGCAACATCTTTGACGTAGGTCATGGTGCGATCGGTTTCCGCATAGGGAACCCACCATTCAACGGTGACGGGGTCGGTGTTGACAGAGTCGGTGCTTGTTCCAGCGCTGCCGGTGCTATCTCCACCTTGAGTGTTACCACACGCGATTAAAGACGCTGCTGCTAGAAGAGTCAACGCAAGCGTGCTGGCTTTTTGTCCAATTTTCATGATGCTTCATTTCTCCTTTATCATCATTTAACGACACTCCATTATATCAAAAAACACCGATGAAAACGGGAAACCCTTTAGGGTTATTGCTTGAAATTTGTCCAATATTTTCGTTTTGAATTTAAAAAGGGGCTATACACCGCCTTTTTCGGGTAAATCCACTCAAAATGCGAGGAAAAGTGAAAGCGGTTTCATCTTGGGTCTTTAGCCTTTGATACCAGCACGTCCTTTGCCAGACATGATGTATTTACGGAAGAGGATGAACAAAAGTAACAAAGGGACAACCGTTAACACGGAAGCGGCCATCTGCCAGGCATCCATGTTGATTTTGGTTCCCAACGGGCCGTCTGCTTCCAAGGCGCCGGTGCGGATGATGACGGAGATGACTTGATATTCGTTTTTATTGACCGCACGGCTTGGCCAAACATAGCTATTCCATGAACTGATGAAGGACAAGATGGTGATGGTAATTAAAGTGGGGGAGGCTAGAGGCATCATCACCCTCCACAAGAAACTCCAATCGCTTTTACCATCGACTTTCGCCGCTAAATAAAGTTCATCGGGGATTTGCTTGAAGTTTTGACGGAGCAAATAAATGAAGAAAGAAGAGGAAATAAGCGGAAGAATCATGACGAGGATGGCTTGCTGGTAGGTTTGGTTTCGTCCAATGAGTCCTAGGTTGGACATCGTCGTGTAATTGGCGACGGCAAGCAGTTCCCCGGGAACCATCATGGTCGCCAAGAAGAAAAGGAACAAAACATCTCTACCACGGAATTCCAGACGGGCAAAAGCATAGGCTGCTAGAATCGTGGTTAAAAGTTGAAGAATCGTCGTGGAGAAGGCTACGAGCAAAGTGGTCCCGACGTGAGAGAAGAAGTCCAGGCGTTCCAAAGTGTTGGAATAGTTATAGGAAGCTTGTTCCAGGAGGGAAGACAAAGACACATAGAAAGCCCCTTTGTCGATTTGGTCCTGCGTCATGAAGCTTGCGGCGATCATGTAATAGAACGGGAATAAAACGATGAGGGCGGCTATGCCTAAGAAAAGATAGACAAGCGTTAAAAATACGGCCTTTTTGATTTTTTGGTTGCGGACGGTTTTGTTGTAGGCGTTTTTCTTTTCTTCTTCGCTCATGACGGAATGACGCTTCACCTCTTTTTGTCCGGGACCAACCAAGACGAGGGTGGTTTCAATGCGAGCCTGTTTCATCGATACACCACCTTCTTTTTCGAAATCCAAAGTTCAAGGAGCGTGAAAAGCAAAATAACAACAAGAAGAATGACCGCGGCTGCCGAAGCGATTTGAGAAGTGGTGTTCCACTGAGCTTTTTTCATTTGGTCGTAAATCCAATAAACGACGGTATACATGTCGTTTTTGGCGGGGTTTGAAGAATAGCTGCGGTTCAATAAGCCGACCACGGATCCATATTCCTTGAATGCCGTGATGAAACTCGTGACGGTGATATAAAGGATTTGGGGAGAAAGAAGCGGAACCGTAATCTTCCAAGCTGTTTTCACTCTTCCGACCCCATCGATTCGGGCTGCATCGTAATATTGACGGTCAATGCCTTCTAGGCCGGACAAGAAAATCAAAATCTTATAAGGCAATGCTGTCCAAATGATATAAAGGCAAAGGACGAACATCGCGCTCCCCCACGTGGCAAAATTCGGGGCCAACCAATTGATGGTCAAATGAAAGATGCGATTCCAAACTCCATTTTGGTTGAAAAGGAGGGCGAAGACCATTCCAACGGCGATGACGTTGGTAACGTAAGGCATGAAGAAGACGGTTTGGAAAAATTTCTTAAGCGGTTTGATGGAATGGATGGCCAAGGAGATGACAAGGGCCAAAACAACGGAGATTGGAACCGTGACGAAAGTGATGAACATCGTGTTCCAGAATGCGCTGTGGGTTCCGGGCTTGAGGGAGAAGAATTCGGTGAAATAGACCCCCGTTCCCTCGTATTTTTCCGCTAAACCGAATAAGTAGGCGTAGTTATAAAAACTAAAGCCAGCGGATTCTCCGGTTACGTTGTTGTAGTCTTTTAGGAAGGATGAAATGATCGTGCTAACAATCGGAAAGAACGTGAAAATCGCCATCAAAATCAAGACGGGGGCTAGATAAAGCCAAGCTTTCCAATTGTTCTTTTTATCTTTGTCCATGGGGCTTAAAAAGGAATACGTTTCCCGCTATTTTTCTCAAAAAGATAAACCTTGTTGCGGCGCAAGCCGAATTTTTCCTTTCCTTCTTTGGCGTCTAAATCGCTATCGACGATGAGTTTTAAAGTTTCCTGCTCGGCAAAATCACTATGGCAAACTAAGGTCAAATCCCGCCCTTGGGTAATGACCTGCTCAATATCTAACGTCAGGACTTTTTCTTCTTCGGGGATTTCATCAAGCATCTTAAAACCTTCGGGACGGATGCCAACATCCACTTCCTGGTCTTCGATGTCTAAATCGCTGAAGATTTTTTCTTCGCCGATATAAAGGGCACGATTTTTAATTTTGCCTTCAAAGACGTTGATCGGAGGGGTTCCTAGGAATTTGGCCACGAAAAGACAATTGGGGTTCCGATAGATTTCTTGGGGTTTGCCAACCTGACGCTCTTCGCCTTTTTCCATGACGCAGATTTCATCGCAAATAGACATGGCTTCTTCTTGGTCGTGGGTGACGAAGACGGTGGTGATCCCCGTTTGCTGCTGAACGCGGCGGATTTCTTCCCGCGTTTGGATGCGTAGACGAGCGTCGAGGTTCGACAAAGGCTCGTCCAAAAGCAAAACGCGAGGCTGCTTCACAAGGGCTCTAGCGATAGCGACGCGTTGTTGTTGGCCGCCGCTTAATTCTGCGGGCTTGCGGTCTAGATATTCCGAGATTTGCACAAGCCTAGCCGTTCTACGAATCAAGGCATCCTTTTCTTCAAAGGTCATGCGCCTCGTTTCTAGAATCGTATTTCCGTTTTTTAACAAACGGAATTGCTCGTCAATTTCGTATCCTTGCTTTTGATATTTTTCTTTTGCCTTTTTTTCGCGAACTTTAGACTCTTCGATGAGACGGCTCGCTTTGTCTAGAAGCGGCTCATCGTTAGCGAAAAGGCGGAACCCATAGAGTTGTTTAGCCAAGGTCCAGGTAATTTGGAAGTGCTCGGTCAAGGCGCCCGTGGCTTCCTTTTTGCTGATCTTCCCCTCGATCGCGGAATTTAAAATGACGTCCACGATTTCCTGGGGTTTGGATAAAAGAGTCTGAAGAAGGACTTCGTATTCGACGTCGCTTGCTTTTTTCTCTTGTTCGATTTTGACGCTGGTTAACGGGAATTCGACGTTTTGATAAACGGTTAAATGGGGGTATAAGGCGTAATTTTGGAACACCAACCCGATTCCTCTTTTCTCCGGATCAAGATGGGTGACGTCGTCCGAATCAAAATAAAGGAAGCCGGACGTGGGGTCTTTTAGGCCGGCAATCATGTATAAGGTCGTGGATTTTCCACACCCAGAAGGGCCCAGTAACCCCATGAGTTCCCCATCCTTAATGACGAGGTCCAAATCTTTGACGGCAATTGTCTCCGCCCCGCCTTTATCGCGGGAGGGGAATTTTTTGGTTAGGCCAACAATGCGGATTTCCATGGGTTACATTCCTATATGACGCTTCATTATACGTTTGTTTTTGCTTACGCGCACGAACGGGACGCTATTTCGGTAATTCGAATTTATTCTTATAAATTCTTTGGCGGGAACAGGAAACCGGATAAAGGCCGAATAAATATTCGGGGAGCCCCTGACGGTCCTTTCTTAAAACGACCATGCCAAGGCTGATGGCTAGCGGAATCAAAAAGGTGATAAAAGAGGCGAATAGAATAAAGACGATGCGGAATAGCCCCATGAAAAGATAAATCCACCAACGGGGAGATAGCCCCGTTCTATCGACATACCCTATATGAGATAAAAGCATGCCCAAGCTCCTTTTTCCGCGGGTAATGCTTAAAGGGATGATGACGTAGAAAATAGAAGAACTGAGGAAGAAAGATAATCCAATGCAGGTTAGACGCATCCTTAGTAACGACTGTTGCGTGGCTCGATAAGGGGGCAAAGAGGCAAGACATCCCAACGCATCGTTAGCATAGAGATTGGAATAAAAGGAAAGATAAGCCTCGTCATAATCCGCGGATAGCAAGGCGCGTTTCCCATCCCCATCGAATAAAGCTTGATTGTTACTAGTGGCTTTGGCTTTTGCTTCTTCGAATCGTTTTGTTCCGTCCAAGGAAGGATAGTCTTCCAAATACACGGTATAGAAGTAGGAAAGGCGGTCGGAATAGATCTGAATTTGCTCGTTTCGCGTCTGCTCGGCGTTAGACAAATAGTCGCTTATCGATAACAGGTCTTCGCCTTTTTGAGCGTAAAGACGGCTTTCCAGGCGAATGCTATTTTGGGTCGCGGTTGCATTTTGATAGGCGGGGACGGATTTCAAAAGGAGGCTGCCCCCAAGCAAAAAGAGGAACCCAAAAAGAATGGTGCAAAATAAATCCAAGGCCGCGGAAGCAAGATAACGCGGAACCGAGGGGGTTTCGTAAACCAGTTCTTTATTTTGAACTTCGATTGATTTCGACGCTTCGCCCATCGACTTCCCTCGCCTTTCCCGCCCATTCTAAGAACGTAATATGGTCTTTGTGAATCAAAGAGAATAGATAACGGAATCCCACCCAACTAAAAGAAATCAAAGGGCAGACCCATAACGGAAGATAACCGACTTTTCCCTGTGCAAGGATTTCTAGCCCCGCCGCCCCGGAAGAAAGAAGGAGGGCAAAGGGAATAAGAAGGCCAAAATCGATCACGCCGAACAGAAGACGGAATAGGTAGAAACGAACCCCGGGTTCTAGACCTTGATCCTCGTAATAAAGCTGAAAGGATTTGTCCGCGGGAGTTTGGCCGTTTTGGAAGATCCAAGGGCTTAAACCAAAATAAAGGAGGGAAGCGAGCAAACAAGAAAGGAGTACAGTCGTGGCTTGGATTTGAAGATAAGTAGAAATTCCTTTTTCGTATTCTTGGTTCTGTTCTAAATAAGGTGCATAAGAGGATTCAAATTCTTTGGCCCCGTTTTGAAGCAATTTCACGTAGCGAGAAGCGAGTTGATTCTTGATTTCCGTCCCCAGGGAATAATCCGCGTTACGGAGTCCTTCGTCTAAGGTTTTGGCTTGGTACTCGTTCAAAAACGGATACCCCTCCTCCACGAAATAGTCTTCGTAGCCTTTTGTTAGCTGATTCCGATAGTAGGATTCGCCGGTTTCTCCAAGAAGTAGAAAGGATTCCGCGTGGGTGGGCTTATAGGTCGCGTAATAATAACAAACGCGGTCTGAAATAGCGGAGGCGGGCGTGACGTTTTGATAAATGGAAGATAAGGCCGATTCGTCCGTCCCATGATATAGCAAAGAACCCTTGGCAAGAGATAAAACAAACTGATTGGCTAAGGCGTTTTGCGATAATAGCAACCCATCCTCGCCCCTTTCGGCAAGATGGGTATTCAAAACAAGAGTTGTTAGTTCTTTTTGCTGAGATTGGAGAGAGCCTGTTAGGGTTTTTACCGAAGGGGTGGCATCTCCGATCGCCCGTCCTCCAAAATAAAAAAGGATGCTTAAAACGCCACAGAGTAAATAATCGAGGAACTTTGCCCCGAACTTTCTCCCTCTTGGGGCGTCGATGCATGTAGCATAGGAAGACGGCTTTCTCATAACCTCTTCAGCCAATCTCCGATTTCCTCGTATTCATTGACCCAGATGACGATGAGGTCAAAAGTGAAGAAATAGGAGGAGATGATGTTAAACACGCTGGGGGAATATCCCTTTTGGCGTTTCATGAAGATGAAATTGAACTTCAAATAGTTTTGGCCAAGTTCCAAAAGGCGTTTCATGTCGGGGTCGGTCAAAGAGATTCCGATGAAAAAGCAGACGTTGAATTTAAAGTCGTGCAATTGCTTGGCGATGTTCCAGGAATAGGGGTTGTTGTAGAGATAATAATAGTCGGATTCGTTGAAGATGAGCGAGTCCGTGAATTTTTCCTGATCGTATTTGCCATAGGGCAATAAGCCATGGACATGGTAAATGGTTGCGATGGCGTTTTTGACCGTGAAGGAATTGTCGTCGTAGATGGTGCTATAAAGCAGGTCCCTTTTACGGAGAAGATATTCCAAATTCGTGTCGTAATTGTAGGTGATGACGGAAGTTCCGGGGTGGGCTTGGAGAAAGTCCACGCACCGATAAAGGGTGGAATCGGGGTCGTTAAACGATTTGGCTTCTTCGAATTCATAAAGCTCATGGGCGAGTTCTTTATAGATGTTGAAACCCTTTTGCTGCATGAGGGAAGGAGAGGTTAGAACCTCTTCCCCGATGTAGTGCTTCACTTCTTCCTTCGAAGTGGTTTCCCCGGCATAGAATTTGAGGTTGAGGGAATTGAGCAATTCCATCCAGTCTTTCGCCCCATAATCCTTGTTGATGCCGGCTCCCATGACCAAATCGGTGGGGAGTTTGGTCGAATAGAAACGCATGAGCCAAAGTAAGAAACTATCCGCGGATTCGTTATGGTGTTCTCCAGATTCTAGAACCGACAAGAGGTCTTGCCCTTTTTCGTGCTTGGGGGATTCGATTAAAACACGTTGGCCTTCGACAAACCCCACGACCTTGAAACGGTCGCCGTCAAAATAGATATTCACGGAGGCGTTGGGAGCGTAGGCGTCGTCTTTCACATTTTTGACTTTGATGATGTTGACATTCCCCATGACGTCCATTTCTTCGAGGTTTACGCGAAATAAGGAGGTATAGATATGAATCGTATATTTATGGATGTGTTCCTTTTTCGACTTCACGATGGCTTTGAAGTTACAGGTGGGGTCAAAGTGGAAGCCGAAGCTCCGCAGCGTGATGCTTTCGTAATGTACCCCCGTTCGGTAGTAGAGATACAACAATAGAATGAGGGATTTCTTTTGGAACAAATATTGATCGCGGGAATTCTTATCCATGACCCATATCGTAGTCGAATGCGCGCGCGAAAGTCAAAAGAAGGGGGCCGGAAACCGCTTCATCCTTCTTCCCGTTTTCGTTTTGCTTAAAGAACGAAAAAATGCTATTGAAGAGGAGGGTGAAGCGCGGTAAAATACACGGGCTTTCTTGAGAAAGCATGTGGACCGTTAGCTCAGTTGGTAGAGCAGCTGACTCTTAATCAGCGGGTCGCGGGTTCGAGTCCCTCACGGTCCACCAAATAAAACCATTGACCTCCGAAAATCGGAGGTTTTCTTTTTTTAGACATTATGGGAAAACTTTCAAATTTTGCAAAAAATGCAATTTTCGAAATGCAAAAAATGCAAAATTTACAATTTTCGAAGATTTTAAAGAATTCCCGTTAAAAACGGCTTCGTAGACCGGTCGCACGGTGTCTTGCTCCGCTCATCTCTTTAAGCCTGCAAACATACATGAATATACATAAACATACATTAAAAATTTAAATATACATAAAAATACATAAATATACATAAAAATACATAGACTTATTGATTTTGCGTGGTACTATGTTTGCTGAAAGCGAGGCCCTTTTATGAAACAAAATCCGTTTAACGTTCTTTATGGAATGATTCCTAATAGTTTAATCCGACGAAACGATGCTTATGACCAAATATTAAATTCTTTCCTTGATGCGGGGACCATCGCGATGTCTTACATGATCTTAGGCATTCGAGGATCGGGAAAAACAGTTCTTATGCGCAGCGTGGCCAAAGAATTAAAACAAAAGGAAGATTGGGTCGTTATCGACCTTAATCCTCAAGGCGATTTTGTTTCACCGTTGGCCGAGGGTTTGTTCCTAGCCACGAAAAAACTTCGGATAAACCTAGGCTTATCCATTGATTTAGGAATCCCCCATATCACGTTTCATCTTGAAACGAATTCCACCACGCTTTCTTCCGAAATGGCGATTCGCAGAATGCTGGATGGCCTAAAAAAGAAGGGAAAACGGGTCTTGGTCACCATCGACGAAATTCACGTGACGAAAAAGCTGAACTATTTTGCAAATTTTTACCAGTCTTTGATTGGCGATGAATCCCCCGTTTTTCTGTTAATGACTGGTCTGATTGAGAACGTCGACTCTCTTATTCGTGGCAAATCCACCTCTTTTCTTGCGCGTTCCCCGAAAGTGTGTTTGAACCCTCTTGACCTCCCTTCCATTTCTAGGAGCTACCAAAAAGAGTTAAATATCTCCGGCAACGACGCGGACGAGCTGGCCAAATTAACGAATGGCTATGCTTTTGCGTATCAAGTCATTGGGAGCCTTTGTTTTTCAAGCGGCGAATGTCGCATGACACCAGAATTATTGGACAAATTAGATACTTATCTAGCCGAAAATGGATATGGGGTTATTTGGAATGGCATGACGCAAAAGGAAAAGGATTTATGTGTCGCTATTTCTGAGTGCCCAACCAATGAAACCTCCGCGATTCGCGAAGCATCGGGAATGTCTCTCAATAATTTTAATAATTACCGCCTTCAAATGATTCGCAAAGGGTATCTCGTATCTGCGGGCTATGGGAAAATCGAATTCGCTTTACCAAGGTTTAAGGAATACGTTACGCATGTCAGAAATTTCTTCTGATGAATTAATGTGACATTTGATTCAACGTGATTTGCGGTTAAATAAGAACAACAAAAAACCGAACCTTTTCGGTCCGGTTACCCTCTATGTTATTGATGTTTTGAGAGGAGTTCGTGCTTCTTTTGATTGAATTCCTCTTGGGTAAGAATGCCCATGTCGAGCAATTCTTTGAGTTTGGTTAAGGCTTCGTAATCCGCTTCGGTTAGAAGAGATGGCTCCGGTTGACTGGATACGTTGGTTTGCTCGGCGATAGGCGTCCCTGCTTTCTCCTTGGCCACGGAGCTTGCAACGATAAAGAAAATCGTTGCAGCGGTTAGAAGCAGGAACAATAGGCCATAGTCGACCCAATCCTTGGCGAGATTCCAAGTCGCAAGGGTAAAAGCCCATATGGCGTCGAAGCTGCCGGCGATGATAAGCAGGACCTTGCTCGTCTTCTTTCCTAAGGCGCTGCAACAGATGATTCCAAGAACCAAATTGGTGAGGCCGACGAGGCAATTCAAGGGGGCAAAGTTTCCAATATTGAAGACGATGGGGCTTACAAAATGCCATCCTCCGGTGGCAATGAGGAAGATGGAATAGAACAATTTAGCGAGCATTCCACCTTCGCCTTTATTCTTGCAACGGACCAAAAGAATGAGGGACGTGATGCCTAATCCGACGTAAATGGCAAATTCGAGCATCAAGAATACCGGGTATCCCGCGACGTAAGAAGTGACGTCGGAAACCAAAACGATGAAGGTGACGAGTTGCCATAAGCCATAGGCAAAGCAGGCGACGGATGCCACGATGAAAGAGGTTAAGAACAGCCAACGAGGCAACAAAAGTTTTTTATCCATATTCGCGTTTCTCCTTGAAAAAAGAATACACGCTTAAAAGAAACGCGCAATAGAACTTTGTCGATTATTTGCGGTGCTTGTCCCAGAAATCCATGTAAAGATTCCAGTCACGTTCGTCCAAATCGTGCTCCCCAAAAAGATGGTGATGGGCGATATTTCCTTCTTGGGAGAGGAATTCGCGGTGGATGTCGAATGCTTCTGCGGGTTCAAAGCCTTTTAAACCTTGTTCCTCATAAGCTTTCGATACTTTTTGCAGGGTTTCGAATTCCCCCACGGGGTCGGCCCATAGGTCTTCGGATTTGGAAGAGGTGTAAAGCAAGCGTGGGGCGATGAGGGAAAGGAATTCGCTTTGGTCGTGTTCTCGTTTCTCTTTGGCGTATTTCCTAAAAGCGGGCGCGAACCAAAAGGGGAAGGCTTTCGTAATCACTTGAATCGTTTCGGCCCCTTTGTGGTAATTGGTTTCTTCCGCGTCGCCTGCACAACCGGCGCAGCTAGAGCAAACGAGGTCGATGCGGTCGTCGATCACCCCGGCTAAAAGACTTGTTTTGCCACCGCGAGAATGGCCGACGGTTGCAAGGGGCAGATCCTTGGTGAGGGGGTCTTGCTTTAGATAGTCGATGATGAGACTGAACCCCTTTGCCCAAAATAGAAGCGTTCCATAGGAATGGGGGTCTTCGTGATTGATGTCGGGGAAAAGGGAATTCATGCCGAAACGGAACCCGGCTTTATCTTCTGCGACTTCCGCGGTAAGGAATGCGCAGCAGGCATAGCCTCTTTTTAGAATGGCTTCTATGGGATAAAACGAACTTTTGAGGTCGCGGTTCGGATCGATTTCCTTTTTGCTAATTTGACCAACGGGGCGGTTGCAAAGAAAAATGAAGACACCCTTCGGCTTTGGCGGCACGAACAAATCAAATCCAAAAGAGGTGTAACGTCCCTTTCTTTCTAAGTGGCAACGTAAATCCTTTCGATGGGCTTTTAAGGCATCGGGGAATTCGTCTACCACCTCGTAATAAACGTGTACGTCGGAAAAAGAGGGGAGGACGCCATATTCTTCCTTCAAAAAATAGGAAAGGAGTTCGCTTCGTTTTTCTTCGTTCATGGTTCCGCGTGCTCCTTGATGTAAGAAATGAGAATGTCGATGGTAGAAAAAGCGAGGGATGTCACCGTATCGGCACAGCCATAATAAAGGGCGATTCGCCCAGTTGCCTCGTCCACGAGTGCGCTGCAGGGGAAACAGACGTTGGGGACGAATCCGGCGGTTTCATAGGGGGCTTCGGGGGTCAAAAGGTAATCCTTGCTCCGATAAAGCACCTTGGTGGGGTCCTTTAAATCCAACAAAGCACCGCCTATGGAATAAAGAAGGCCATTACAGGTATTGATGACCCCATGATAAATCAATAACCACCCTTCTTTGGTTTTGATGGGATTGCACCCTGCGCCGATTTTATATTTTCCCCAGCCAAAATGGGTTTTGGGCAGGAACAAAGAATAGTCTCCCCAGTGATGTAAATCCTGAGAACGGCAGCGGTAGATGTTGCCGTCGGTTCCATCGGTTGGACGATAAAGGGCGAGGTATTGACCATCAAATTTCTCAGGGAAAAGGACGCCGTTTCTTGAATTGGGAGGGAAGGGGTGGTTCATTTTGACGAAATGAATGAAGTCTTCCGTATAGCCAATGTTAATCGCGGGACTGTCGTTAAGGTCATCGCACCACAGGATGTAATATTTCCCCTCCATTTCGATGAGCCGGGGGTCATACCCGTAGGCGGAATCATCTTTCCGACCGTCTTCGTAAGTGAATCGGATGGGAGTTTCTTCGATTTCGAAGTGAATCCCATCTAGGCTTCGGCCTAAGAACAAATGGGGAATAGAATCTCTTTTCTCTGCGCGAAATACGCCGATATAGCCATCGCCATAAGGAAGAAGGGCGGAATTGAAAACGCGGGCCAATGAGCCGTGATTTCTCCCGATGACGGGATTGTTGGGGTAACGCCAAAAGGGATCGCTATTTGAAGCGGGGCGTTCTACAAAAGGGAAGGGTGCTTTCATTACATCGTCTCCAGAGCTTTATTTCATTATAAGAAAAGCGGAATGACGAATTTTTACTTGTTGTCTAACGGAGGAAGGATGTCTCTTTTCCCTCGATATTCCATCGGGGTCTTGCCGGTGATTTTAGCAAAAGTGCGGTAGAAGACGCTTTTATTGGAGAATCCACAGGCCGAGGCGATGGCTTTGATCGAAAGTTCGGTGTCCGTTAATAGGCCGATGGCTTTTTCCACGCGCTTATTGGAGACGTATTCGACCAAAGAGATCTTGAATTTGCTTTTGAATAAGCGAGAGAAATAGGAGGGATTATAGAAGCATTTTTTGGCCAAAGCTTCGAGGGAGAGGTCGCTATCGAGGTTATCGCTGATATAGTCGGCCAATTCATTCCACGCGTTGGTTTCGGGCTCATCCGGCAACGAAGTCTTCCTCAAAATCATCGTGATGAGAATGTTCATATAGGATTCGTTGATGACTGCGAATCGCGGAAGATGTTTGCTTTGCTCTTCGGCGATGGCGTCCAGGATATTTTTGACGATCCGCTGCTCGTGAGCGTTAAAAGAAACAAGCCCTTCGTTGGTTTCTTTGGAGATCTCGTTGAAAGTAGATAACGAGAGCAAGCTGAACGCGTTTTCCGGGGTGATGATCTTCTCTAAAATTTCAGGATAAAAGGAAATGTTGTAATAGGTGGAGGGACAAAGGGGTTTGAAGGAATGGACGCTATTGTAATTCAAAAATAGCAAATCCCCTTTTTTGGCGTGGAATTCTTTGCCATTGACAATGTGGTCGATTTTTCCGGAATCGATATAGACGATTTCTACAAAGTCGTGGGTGTGCTTAGCTTCCGGATAGGCCTTCCCGTAGAAAATATGCAGGTTTGGTTCCTGCTGCCGATATTCTTTGGACGAATAAACGCGCATAGCGGTGCCCTCCTCGTTTGGAATAGAACTTTGTTATTGTAACACGCATCGAAAAAGGGTCGAAGAACGTGCGTTATAAATTGCGTCCTCCTTGTCCAAGAGACAAAAAAACGTAAACTTAAGCCTGTGAATTCGAACGGTATGCCTTCAACTTTAGCTCCCGAAGAAGAAAATTCGATTATTTTGGTGCCGGGAAAGAAGGGAAAAAGAGTCTTAGCGGAGCTCGCCGACTTCTTTTTGATGCTGGTTTTGGAAATGATGGTTTATGCCCTGGTCGCCTTAGGAATTGACCACTCCCCTTTGGGGCGTGCGGCGTCAGAGCAGATTGCGTTATTAAATGAAGAATCTCAGCGTTCAGGCCTTCGAATTCAAGACGAGGAAAATGGCATCTATAGCGACGAAAAGTTAGCGGAAACTTATGTAGAGCGCGTATATGCTTACGATGGAACCAACGAACCAACAGATTCGTTCTACCGTTATTATTGCGAGTATGAAAGTCCTCAAAAGCCTCTTTATAGCGTGGAACGTTATAACACCGAAATTTTGGAACTGGGTCAAGAAGGCTGTATCTTTGAATCCAGCGGAGAAGGGCGTGTCGCCGTGCTTTCCTCCACTTTGCGCATCTTTCTCAAGGATTACGTAGAGGGGGAGAGAGCGAATGCCGATGTGGTGAATGCGGCGCGAACCGTGAAGGAGTTTTATTCTAAAAAATACCAAGTCGCTTGGGCGGAATTTGCTCAATCCACTCCCTATAGCGATTATTTGAAGGCATATACGAATGCCGCGACGAAACATTATTTGATGCTGGGTCTAGGCGCGATTTTCAGTTACATCCTTGCTGGAGGGGTCTTTTATTTCCTCATTCCCTGCATTGGCAAGACAGGACGTGCTGTAGGAAAGCGGGTAATGCACCTAGAACCGCTTGGAGAAGAAGGGGAACCTTTAAAATGGTCGCAAATCTTTTTGCGGGGGACCGTGAGTTTCTTGATTGGATCCTTTGGCATTCCGTTCTCCACCTTCTTTGTCTATGGACTTGATGGTTTTATGCTTCCCTTCGCTTTGTTTGGAATGACAGCGTTGCGGCTATCTTTGTTTTTAGCGTTTGGTGGAATTTTCGGCATGATTTCCACTGGATTTATGATCATCCGTCAAGACGGGGCCTCTTTGTCCGAGATTTTATCGCATACGACGGTTTTCACCAACGATATGGCCCTAATTGGGGCTGAGCGTGCGAAGATCGAAGCGGAGAGGGCAAAACAAAATGAGCAGTGAAGTAGTGGTGGAAAATAAAAAAGAAGTGGGACAGGGTATCGAACTCGAGTACTTTAAGGCCCCTTTGCCAAAAAGAGCCATTGCCTTTTTGTTTGATTTGATGTGCATGATGGTTTTAGCTTTGGGCGCTTTTGCGGGCCTTCGATTCGCCGTGGAAAATAGCTCCTCCTATCGGAATGCTTTTGATACTTATGTCACGGTCTCTAAAGAATCGGGCTTATTTACTTACGAGGAAACGGAAGACAACTTGGTTCAAATCGTTACTTATGCGAAAGGAACGTTTAAGGGTAAACCGGAAGAGCAGGTTTCGTTTTGCGAGAGTCGCCTTTCTACTTTTTATACCGTAGACCCCGTTCATTTATTTGAAGAAGGGGAAGGCTTAAAGCTATATAACGCCGAAAAAGTTGGTGAGAATTCGATTAAGCAAAGCGACGGTTCGCCTTATTTTGCTCTGGATAGCCATCAAAACCCCCAAGCCATTGTGGATGATGCGACGTTGATGGGGTTCTACGACCAAGCCATTATCTCGGCAATCGAATACCTGAATCGAAGCGAAATTTTCGTGAACGCTTCTAAAAAATTGTCCAAGACCATCAATTTGCTTTTAATTCCATCTAGCTTAGCAATTTCCATGTTGGTATTTGAGTTCCTGGTGCCTTTGATTTTTTTCCGTCGCGGGTGGCGGACGTTTGGCATGGCCATTTTCCATTTGGCTTTGCTCGACGGGTATGCCGTTTCTCCACGGTTCCGAAGTTTTTTGTTCCGCTTTTTGTGGATGCTTATGGTGGAAACACTGCTTTCTATGGTGACTTTTGCTGTGCCGTTATTTGTAAGTTTCACGATGGCGATACTAAGAAAAGATGGGCAACCCTTGCATGATTACATGACGGGCCTCTATATGGTAGATACCAGCGATCGCAGCGTTTACCGTTCCAAGGAAGAATACCTTCAAATGCAAGAACAAGCCGAATCGACCGAGTCTCGTCCCTTCCTTTCTTCTTGGTATGGTGATCACTTCTTTGACAAAACCTCAAAACAAGAGCAGGACAATGACAAAAACGGCTAGTTTTCGGGCTTATCCTCTATTGAGCAAAAAGTTGGAAGCCACTATAATTGCGGTACGATGAACGAACAGGAGCAAGTCGGATGGAAATAAGGCTCAAGAATTTGACCAAGATTTTCCCGGGCAATCCAAAAAAAGGTATCCCGGATACTCACGCGGTCGAGGATTTTAATATTACGGTCCCGGACGGACAACTCGTTGGTTTGCTAGGCCCCTCTGGGTGCGGCAAATCCACGACGCTTTACATGGTATCGGGTCTACTCGAGCCTTCGGATGGTGAAATCTGGTTCGGTGACGAGGATGTCACGGATTTGGAACCGGAAAAACGCGGGATCGGACTTGTTTTCCAAAACTACGCCCTTTATCCGCACATGACGGTTTACAAGAATGTCGCTTTCCCTTTAACCAACCTTCGCATTGAAGAACCCGTTTTAGACGAAAATGGCGAACCACTATTGGACATGGAAGGCAAGCCGGAAATTAAACGCCGCAAATTAAGCAAAGACGAAATCGACAAAATCGTTCGTGAAACTGCCAAAATTGTCCAAATTGAACCATATTTGGAACGCAAACCGAACCAATTGTCCGGCGGTCAGCAACAGCGTGTCGCTATCGCCCGTGCCCTTGTTAAAAAGCCCAAGGTCTTACTTTTGGACGAGCCTTTATCCAACTTGGATGCTCGTTTGCGCTTACAGACCCGCGAAGAAATTCGCCGCATTCAACAAAACACTGGAATCACCACGATTTTCGTTACCCACGACCAAGAAGAAGCTATGTCGATTTCCGACAAGATCGTCGTTATGAAGCTCGGCGTGAAACAGCAAGAAGGCGTTCCGCAGGAAGTTTATAACAATCCCTGCAACAAATTCGTCGCGAACTTCCTTGGAACTCCGCCGATCAACCTCTTCAAAGGCCGTATTCAAGATCACAAAGTCTATATCGGCGACGACATGGTCCGCGAAATTACTGCTCAGGAATTAGAAGAAGCCAAGAAATTTGGCCGCGATCTTTCGGATCAAGAAGTCACGGTTGGAATCCGCCCCGAGGGTATCATCATCGACGAGAAGGCGAACAACAATTTTCACTTCAAAGTTGAGCGCATTTTGACGATGGGCCGCGACATCATGCTGAACTGCGACCAAGAATATCGTCTCAGCGATACCAAATTTATCATCGACGCCTTTACGAAAGTTCAGGTTGGCGATGTTGCCTGCGAAGTCAAACCTCATAAGTGCTTCGCCTTCTCTCTTGAGGAAGGGGAACCCCGCCTCATTTAAGGCCTTCGATTATGGCAGTCTCCAAAATCACGAACGACAAGAAGAAGGCCCGGAAGCCTCTTTTTGGACGCGTCAAAGAGCGGACCTCCGCCGACGCGGGCGAGAAGAACAACTGGAAAGCCTGGCTTTATTTGGCCCCGACCCTTATTTTGATGGCGGTCTTCACCTTTTATCCTCTTATTAACACGATTGTCATCGCCTTCTTGAAAGACTATGACTACGTTACCCAGACCAACAAAGGGTTCACGTTGGAAAATTTCGGCGTTGTCCTCGGACTTGTTGGCAAGACTACGGGTGGCGAAATGGTTTATCGCTGGGCCTGCACCGATTTCACTTCGGGCGGAGTCAAGGGAACCTATGTTGACCCGACGGGCGCGGTGAAATCCGTCTATTTCACGATGGACGTTATCAAATACGCGTTCCCAAACACGATGATCATCACCTTCATCACCGTCCCAATTTCGATTATCATCGCTTTGTTAATTGCCATCGGTCTCAATTCGATTCCGGCGTTTAAAAAGCTTTTCCAGACGATTTTCTTCATTCCTTACGTCACTAACGCGATCGCCGTTGGTATGGTCTTCGCTGTTTTGTTCGACTATCAAGGTATCATCAACTTCATCTTCCACCTCGGAAATACGAAGTGGATTGACCAAGGCGCCCCGCAATGGCGCGCCATGATCGCCCTTTGCATCTACATCGTTTGGCACAGCTTGCCGTTTAAGATTTTGATTTTCCTCTCCGGCTTGCAAAACATCGATAAGCAGTATTACGATGCTGCCAAAATCGACTCCGCGGGTAAATTCAAAACCATGATGAACGTCACGGTTCCTCTTCTTTCCCCGCAAATCCTCTATATCATGATCACTTCCTTTATTGGAAGCTTCAAAGAATACACCTCCGTTGTTGGTTTGCTTGGCAAATCTTCCACCGACGGCGGCGGCACCAACAACATGTACACGGTTGTTTACTACATTTATGACATGGTCAAAGGCAATGTCCAATACGGAGCGGCAGCCGCGGTCTTGCTGTTCTTGGTGATTTTGCTCTTCACGGCTATTCAATTCAAAGTTTCGAAGACGAGGGTTCATTACTAATATGGCACAAGAACATCAAATCAACACTTACGATGACCGCAATTTCTTCCAGAAGCTTTTCAAGATGAAGGGGAAAGCTGAAAAACAAAAAGAGCGCGAAGCATCCCCCAAATACAAGGCGATCGACACCTCTAAAATGCATTTGGTGATTAAGGCCAAATCCAAGAATGCCGAACAACTCGAAAAAGCCCAAAAAGTGGCTCGCATTATGAGCCTTGTGGTGGTTTACGCCTTTTTGATTTTCATGAGCCTCATCGTTCTCTTCCCGTTCTACTGGATGATCATCACCTCGTTGAAGAGTACGACGGAAATTCGCTCTTTGCACCAAACGTTCTTCCCCACAAACGTTTTGTGGAGCAACTACATTACCGTTTTCAATTCCTTTGATTTTGGCACTTACGTGGGAAACACCTTGGTGGTTGGTATCCTTTCCACCTTGGGCACCTTAATCACCACGATTTTTGCGGCATTTGCTTTTGCTCGTCTTAATTTCCGTGGCAAAGATACGTTGTTCGCCATTTTGCTTGCCACCATGATGATTCCGGGAGAAATGATGGTTATTACCAACTACATCACCGTTTCTCGCTTGCCTTGGTACGAATTTGGCGTTGGCAAAGTTGAAGGCTGGTTGACCTACAAGGATTCCGTTTTCGGGGCCATGATCATCCCGTTCTGGATTGCGGTCTTCTACATTTATTTGCTTCGTCAGAACTTCAAACAGATTCCGAACGAACTCTATTTGGCTGCGAAAGTCGACGGAAAAAGCGATTGGCAATATCTTTGGAAAGTCATGGTTCCGCTTGCGATGCCGACCCTTATTTCCATCTTTATTTTGAAACTAATGGGCGCATGGAACTCTTATGTGTGGCCGAACCTCGTTACCACAGCGGACCCCAGCTGGCGCTTAGTGACGAACGCGTTGCGTTCCTCCTTCACTTCCAGCAACGGCGACCCCCAATATGGCATTCAAATGGCTGCGACGATTCTTGTCACTGTTCCGTTGTTGTTACTCTTCATCTTCTTCCGCAAATACATCATGCATGGCGTTGGCCGTGCCGGTATTAAAGGCTAGGCGAAATTTGGGGCTCGTAACGAGCTCCTTTTTTCATGCCTAAACAGAAAAGATTTGGCTGTAAAATATTCGTAAATTTTTAAACCCCTACATTCATGTAGACTTTAAATTGCAGTGTTCTTTTTTGGCGGAACATAATACAATAGAATGTCAAAGCAATTTGACTGCATTTTATAGAGGAGAAATTATGCTAAACAAAAAGATGACTCTCATCTTCGGGCTTGCTTCCATGACTCTTATGACAGCATGCGGAGGCAGGTCCAACGATTCATCGAAACCGAATCCGGACAACTCCAAGGATTCTGCAACTTCCGCAACCACCCCCGTTACCCCGGACATGGACGAAGAGTTCGACCCGAAAAAGCCGGTTGAAATCACCTTCTGGCACACGATGGGCAAAACCACGGGCCAACCGATCTTGGATCAAATCATCACCGCTTTTAACAAAATTTATCCACACATCAAGGTTACGAACACCCAGCAGGGTGATTATGACAAATTAAACGAAATTATCAACAACAACATCTCTACCGGTAATTTGCCGACCATGGCTTATGCCTACGAAGACCACGTCGCTGGTTATGTTGATCACAACGCATCCTTGGATATGACTTCTTATATCAACGATCCGGTTTATGGCCTTGGTCACAATCCCAAAGGTTATGATTTAGGCGATTTGGGCGTCGAAGATATGTCCGCTGGTTACTGGAAAGCCGGAAGCAAATATGCCGTCGAAGGAATGTATTCCCTCCCCTTCTCCAAATCCACCGAAGTTCTTTTCTACAATAAAACGGTTTTCGATGCGAAAGGCTGGACCGTTCCTGAAACCTGGGATGAACTCTGGGAACTTTGCGAAACGATCAAATCCGACAATACCTATAAAGACGACAAATACACCTGCCTTGGCTGGGATAGCGATGCGAACCTCTTAATCACGAGTTTCATCCAAAGAGGACTTCCGTATACCACCTCGCAACGTTCTGGCGCCGAAAATAGCCACTTCCATTTCTCGACTCAAGCCAACAAGGACCTCGTCACCAAATTGAAGGAGTACTACGACAAGAAATACTTCTTGACAAAAGGAACTTCCGCGAACAACGCGTATACCAGCACCCAATTCACGGCGCAATCCATTTTGATGAGCGTTTCCTCCACCGGCGGAACCGGCTATTGCTACACCGCGGACTTCGAAACCGGCGTTACGGGCATTCCCCAATACGACAAGACCAACAAGGCGGTCATCTCCCAAGGGCCGTCCATCACCTTCTTCAAGAAAGGCACGACGAAAGCCCAGCGCACCGCCGCTTGGCTCTTCTACAAATTCGCGACCAACACCAAGAACTCGGCCTTATTTGGTTCCGATACTGGTTATAATCCGGTTCGTAATTCTTCCTTCTCCGATCCGATTTTCGAAGACGCGAAGGACACTGCGGTTGGCAAAAACGCCCTCATCCAAGACATGTTCTCCTATGTCGGCAGCGAAGAAAGCGGATACGCGGAAGCGCAATTCACTTCCCCGGCTTTCAAAGGCTCCAGCCAAGCTCGCTCGAGCATGGACGGACTTCTCTCCTCGGTCCTTCTTGGAACCAAAACGGTCGATCAAGCCTTCGACCAAGCCATGTCTGATTGCTTGTTTGCTGAATAAGCCAATCTCTTCATCCGATCCGATACGAAAAGGAAATTGCATATGAATAAAAAGAAGCCGTCCATCGTACTTCTTGCATGCGGTTGCTTAGCTGCTCTTTCCGCTTGCGGAGGAACGCCCGAAAAACCGGGTTCTTCCTCCGACAAGGTGGACGATACCAGCAGCGCGGCGCCAAGCGATGGCAAAACTCATGTGAAGTTCTGGCATACCATGGGCAAGGTCAATCAAGACTTGCTCCGCGGCATGATTAAGGCGTTCCAACAGCAGAACCCGAATATCGTCATTGACGATTTGTCTGCTGCTGGAGGCTATGATGAACTTCAAAATTTGATCTTAAACAACGTGGCGACCGGAAATCTTCCCACGATGTCATTCTGCTATCCGGACAACGTCGCGGAATATTTGGACCGCAATTGTGTCGTCGACATGTCTTCCTATATCGATGATGCCGAATTGGGTTTCAAAGAAGAAGACGGAAAATCCGTAAACGCGGCTGGTGAAGTCCGCGTTGGCAAGGCCGATTTTGTTAAAACCTTCTGGGACGAAGGCTGCGAATACACTAAATCCGGCGTCTATAGCCTTCCGTTTGCTAAATCCACCGAAGCTCTCTTCTACAACAAAACCGTGTTTGACCAGAATGGTTGGACGGTTCCGACCACTTGGGCGGAAATGTGGGACCTTTGCGCGGAAATCCGTGCGGCATATCCCGAAAAGAAGGGGGACGAATATGTCTATTTCCCGTTAGGATACGACTCCGATTCGAACCTTTTCATCTCGATGGCTCAGCAAATGGGTTACGACTACACGACGAACGACCCTGCTTCCGAATCTCACTTCGTTTTCGATAATGACGGCATCAGGAGCATGCTCAATATGCTCAAGGGCTATTATGACCTTGGCTATTTCAAAACGAAGGGAACCTCGGCGAACGCCACCTATACCTCCTCCCGTTTTACCGCTGGTGAAATCTTCATGTCCATCGGTTCCACTGGGGGAACGACCTATAACTCGACCAACGACTTTGAAGTCGGCGTTGTGGCTCCCCCTTCGATAGACGTCGATCACCCGGCAGTCATTTCCCAGGGACCCTCAGTTTGCTTCTATAACCGTTCCACGGAAGAAGAACGCCGCGCCGCTTGGAAGTTCTATCGATTCGTCACGAATTCCACGAATACCGTTGTCTATGGCTTATCTACCGGCTATCAACCGGTTCGTTATAGCTCTTACGACACGGACGCTTATAAGGATTACATCGAAGATGCCGTGGAAGGCGACTTGCTCGCGGAAGTGGCGAAACTCAGTTCCACCATGTTGGAAGATTATTTCACGAGCCCCGTTTTCCTTGGGTCTGCTTTGGCTAGAACCGAGGTCGGCAAAGCTCTCTCCTCTGTCTTAATCGGCAGCAAATCCGTGGAGAAGGCGCTCAGTGACGCGATGGCGAACTGCGTGAACCAAACCCGCAATTAATGAGGTGATACCATGAAGAAAAAATTCTTTTTATCCGCGTTACTCTTAGCCTTTACGACTTTGGGCGTTGCCTCTTGCCGCGGTGGAACGGTTCCTTCCGATAGCGCACCCTCTACAACGGGCGAACAAAATTCGAACACCAGCGCCTATCAATTTGTCGACTTTGTCTCTAAGACCAAGATGAAGGAAGACTACCAGGGCAAAACCTTCTTAAAAGACGGCATCGGTCAAGTGGACTTAGTCCGCAAAATCGATGGTGACACCGCTCACTTCTACCCGCACGGAGAAAAAACGAACCTTATCAAATGCCGTTATAACTGCATCGACACTCCGGAATCCACTGGTATGTTGGAGCCTTGGGGAAGCGGTGCGAGCAACTTCAATGGCGATATGCTTGCTGCGGCCAAAACGATTGTTTTGACTACTGATAGCACTGACCAAGGCGATAAGGGCTCGGTCCCTGTTTTGGATAGCACTGGCGGACGTTACCTCACCTATATTTGGGTGAGCGAAAAAGAAAACGCCGACTACCAAGACCTTAAGCTTGTGAACCTCGCTCTTGTTCAAGAGGGCTGGTCCAAGATGAAGGGTGCAACGGGCAAGGATTACGCCTCGGCATTCCTCAATGCCAACCAACAGGCCATGGATTTGGAGATGCACGTTTGGAGCCCGAATCCCGATCCTGATTTCAACTATGGTGCAGCCCAAGAATGCACGCTAAAAAATATTGTAGAAGGCACCGACGTTAAGGGCGAAACGTTCGACTGGGTGGGAGCCAAAGCGACCTTTGTCGCCACGGTTGCCGCCACCGGGCCCGATACTGGCGCCTGCTACCTCAATGAAGATATCGACGGAAAACGTTACGGTATCTATGTCTTTACTCAATATAAAGTAATGGCTCCGCTTGCTCGTGTTGGCAACAAGATTCGCATTTCCGGAACCGTTGCTCGCTTTGGAGCGGTGGAAGACGGAGAAACCACGGAAGATGAAGGAACGTTGCAATTGGTCGACGCCCATTATTCCGCTGCCTATCACGAAGAAGGCGACATCGAAGTCCTTGAAAAAGGCGATGGAACCTACGAAGAGAAGAAGGGCACCGTTGGCGAATTGGCCGTTAAAGACAACATCAACGTGATTTGCTCCATCGATGAGCCGCTTACCTGCTATGGCGGAAAAGCGGTGAAATCGACGACTTCCAACATTGCTTACGCATTCACTCTTTGGTGCAAAAATGCCGCTGGCGAACAGATCAATGTCCGCATCGATGACGGCATGGCCGTCTATCCGGGCGAAAAACCGGGTGGAGAAAACACCAAGCCGCGCATTCAAAACATTGAATACTTCAAGAGCGCCACCGAAATTCGCGTCAAAGGCGCGATGGTCACCTATTATGGCCGTTACCAAGTGAAACTCTGCTCTCGTCAAGGCATCACCGTCATTGGCGGCGATGCTTCCAAGGCCTACTAAGGCTTTCTAAATTTGGTTCGATTTTGATAGATCAGTCACTTCTGAAAGGAGAAAAATAAATCATGAAGAAACTGAAATTGCTCGTTCTATCGAGCGCACTCATCATGGGGCTTACCGCTTGCGGTGGAGGAGCCGGTGGTAGCAAAGACACCACGGATTCCGCTACGAGCGCGCCCGGTGTGGATTATGCGACTTTGGCCAACGAAGCCATCACCAACATTTCGGCTGGATTTGACAGATGGTCTTCCACTGGTATCGCCGTTAACCAAACCTTGGTGAAGGAATCCAAGGTGACCCACGATGGAAAGGAATATACCTTCGCCATCACCTACACGATTTCGGATGCGGCGAAAGCCTTCCTTGAAGTTTCTGCGGACGGAGCTACGCTCATCGTCAAAGCCGACAAAGAACAGCACGCGTTGAAAGAAGCGGTTGTTGTCCACGCCTCCATTGAAGGCAAAGAATATGCGTCCAAAGGCTTCAATGTGAAGATCCTTGCGACCAACATTCTCGCCATTTCTAAGATTTATGATTGCAAGACTGGCGATAGCGTCGTCACCCGTGGCTATGTCACGAAGATCCTCGTTAACGGCAACATCCTCGTCGCCGACGGCGAATCCGCCATCACGGTTTATACCAACAAGAAATGGGATGCCGCGGTTGTTGGCAACCTCGTTGAAATCGCCGGTAAAGTCGATATCTACAATGGTCTTTATGAATTAAAACCGGACACCATCACCGTAGCGACCTCCGACACCGTCGCCAAGCCGGTTGACCTCGTCCTGGACGGAACTTTCGATGTGAAGTCTGCGAAGAACCAAGGCCGTATCGTGAAGGCTGAAGGCGCTTACCTCTCCAATATCACTGCCGCGGAAAAAGAATCCAAGTCCGGTGAAAAATACAACCAAATCGATGCCACCATCGTTGTTGGAACCAAAGCCCAAGGCTATGCAACCGTTTCGATCCACGTTGAAGACCGCAAAGCCAGCGAAGGCGTTTTTGAAACCTGGGGATTTGACGCGACTGCCGCGAACAAACTCGGGCCCAATGCTCCGCAAGTTGGCCAAGGCATCACCATCGAAGGTGTCTCTGACTGGTATAACCAAGCCCAAATCACCGATGCGAAACTAATTTCCAAAGGCGAATACAAAGGCGACTTCGGCGGAGATATCAAACCCGCTCCGGCGGCTGAAAAGAAGACCGTTGGCGAAATCCTCGCTCTTGGCGAAGAAACCATCACGGATAGAGTCTTCGAAGTCACGGGTATTTTGGAAGGCCTCAAGGCCGACGACAAATACGGAAACGGCTATTTGACCGATCCGACCACCAAAGAAACCGTCATGATCTATGGTTTGACTGGCACGGCCGATAAAGGCATCACCTGGGATGGCGCCGCTTTCTCCTTCAGCAATCCGAAAGACGCGGATACCTCCTTGGCCGGTGTTACCAATGGTATGGAAATCACTATGAAGTGCACCTATACCTATTTCTCCTATACGAAGACCCCGGAAATCATGGGCAACTTGCTCTCCCACAAAGCCAGCACCGCTACCTATACCGCGACGGCGACTTCTGCCGATGATCCTGCTGCCACCATCACCCTTTCCAAGACGGAAGGCATTGCTTATGGTGAAGAAATCACCGTCAACGCAACCTCTTCCAAGGCCGGCTACGTTGTCGACACCATCAAGGTGACTGACGCCCAGGGCAACAAAACGGACGCTGTGGACGGCAAATTCAACGCCACCTGTGTCAACATTGTTGAAGTTACTTTCCGCGATTCTGCCGCTGTCGTGAGCAACGTCACCATCACATCCGACTTGTTTAACACTACGGTAAATACCTACAAAGATGGTACCTTTAAAACGGGTACTACGGAATGGGCGTTTAGAGAGTTTACCAAAAATTCAACGGGAGCCATGCAAATGCGCCTCAAAAACGGAAAATACTCCAATTTGCACAACACAACTGCGTTCGACAAGGCGATTAAGAATGTTGTTGTGACACTTGAAAAGTCGATTACCAAAGATCTATTCTGCGTCGAATCGGGAGCTGCGGTTATTGAAGAAACGGATAATGCTGTAGCGTTTGATAAAGTTGTTGACAATGTGTATACCTATACTCCTGCCAACGCCACGGATAAATTCTTCAACCTTAGCCATCACTCGACGACTTCTGGCGCGGTCTATATCACCAGCATCGTCATCAACTTCGTCGACTAATCGTCTTAAATAACGATTATTGCCCCTGCGCATACGCGTGGGGGCTTTTGCTTTTCCGTACTTTTACCTATAATGGACGCGCATGAAAAAATGTAATCTCTTTGTCTTGGGCCTAGCGGGCCTTCTTCTTGTCTCTTGCGGTGAAGGTGGAGCAGGAAACGATGGATCTTCTTCCTCCAATCCTCCCGTTGCCGGTGGCAACACTTTGTCCTCTGTCCTTTCTTCCTTTGGAAAGAACTGCCGGGTGAATAACATTTACCAATATTTGTCTTCCGGATCGGTGCCTAGCATCATGACGGATTATGTTGAAGATGGATTCTACAGCACTTATAAGAATTTCGGCGACCGTAAAAATGGTGGCGTTATCGATGTCAAAGGCGACAAAAGCTACCGCTATACCGTTGAAAAAGATGCGGAAACGAAGAAAGATAAGCTCGTTTTGGGCGATGCGTTGGTAGATGGAAACGGAAATAACGTTTCTTCCTTCCGCGATTTGTATTTTGATCCGTCCTATATCGGGGATCACGTAGCCATGTTCACGGCGGAGAACGTTTTTGTTCCCAAAATTCAAGGAACGACTTTTGGAACCTTCAATTTATTTGGCAAATACTATAGCGACGATGCTCCAGTAGAAGAATCGTCCTCCGGGGGTGTTGCTACGGCTGCTTTGGATGCAACCCCGACTCTTATCAAGGACAACACTGCGGAATTAACGGCCCTTTCCAAGGCGTTGGGCGTTTATGAAGTGGCCGCTAACCACTCGGATAAATTGGAATTGCAGGCCGCAGACCTCTATTTCTCCGAAAAAGGAACCCAATTCACCTTCAATTTCTATTATTCCTATGAAGGCGGTTTTGACCGTTTGGTTGCTCGAAGCGTAATTTCCAAGATTGGCTCCACCTCCGTTGACTTAATTAAGAATTACAACAAATGACGAAGAAAATTTGGCTCGCATTAGCGGCATCGCTGCTTTTAAGTGTCTCCTGCGGAGATCCTGGTTTCGACCATTCTTCTTCCCCAAGTATTGATTCATCCGATTCTTTAAAAGATAAGGAATTTGAAGAGGGGTCCCCTCTCCTTTTCTCCGAGTTTTATTTAGGCGAACTCATTAAGAATCGCGTGGTGGAAGTGGCGAATTTCGGTACGGAACCCCTTTCGTTGAAGAATTATTCCATCCGTATCTATCACGGAACGGAGAAAGCGACCTCTTATACGATCCCCTTGGGCGATAAAACATTGCAATCGATGGAGACGTTCTGTGTTGCTTATTCCCAGATCGAAGAGCAAATCCATCACGACATGGTTTCGGCGGATTTCATGAATAACGGAACCTGGCCCATGGGCCTATTTCGCGGTGAAACGCGCGTGGATACCCTTGGCGAAATCGGATATACGAATGCCTTTGCTTCTAACGAAGTCATTATTCGGAAAAACGAATATCGCATCGGACGGGAAAAAGGGGAACGTTACGATTGGATCGGCTATCCTGCCGGATATTCTTCTAATCTAGGAAACGCGGTTTGCCCCGTTTCGGAAGAAGAACTCCTCGCCGGGCCTAAATTGACCAAAGAGCAATTAAAATTGCCTTATGCCGTGGATAATAAAGGAACGGGCGGAGCGGTCGAAGTGACGGTGTCCCACCTTGGGGATGGCGATACGACCGTATTTAACTACCCCTCCTCCATGAGCGAGTTCCGTGGATGTTCCCTGCGTTATCAAAATATTGATACTCCAGAGGTGCAACATGGCAACACCATTCAAGAGCAACCGTGGGGCGAAGCCGCGGCCAAATGGAATAACCAAATCCTTTCCTCCGCGAAACATATCCTCGTGCAGAGTGTGGAAGGTGGGGCGTTGACCGAATCTTTTGGTCGTTTGTTGGGGTTTGTCTGGGTAAGCGATAAAGATAATCCCACTGCCGCGGATTACCGTAACCTGAACCATTGGACGATTCTGGAAGGCTATTCCAAATATGCCTTTGCCTCCGCTACGTCGATCATGATGTCCGGAGATCTTCGGTATAACAGCTTTTTTGCAGATGCTAACGCGAGAGGCTTGAAAACGGGAATCCGTCTTTTCGGAGAAAAGGATCCTAATTTTAATTACGATAGGGCTTAATTCCTTCTATGGACGAAAGAAGCGCCCGCACCTATAATGAAAGCAATGAAAACCTACTGCCGTGAATGTTTGAAAAAGAATCCCGAACATCGGGATGTTTGCCGTGCTTGCAAAGAGCCGATTTCTGATCAATTAAAGGAAGAGGAAGTTCGTCCCATTGTTCAGCAACTCCATAAAAAGGGCAACCTCTACCGCGAAAGAGTGTCCTCCGGGATGTCTTTTGTTGTCATCGGTCTCACGTTGCTCATCATTGGGATTATCTTCTATTACCTTTCCTTCAAATTGGATCAAGACAATACGGAAGAAGCCGTCTTTATTCTTACCACCAGTTGTGCAGAATTCTATGTCTTCGTGATTGGCGTTGGCGTTGGCGGAATCCTATTCTTGTTTGGGGCCGTTTGGGCGATTTTGTGGTCTTATCGCCGTCGCGAGATTTATCACGATGTGGATGAAATCCGCAAAAACCTTTCTCTCACCGTTTCCTCTACCCCGCTTATCTTTGTGGTGTGGTGGAGAAAGCTTAGCCAATTTATTCTTCGCGCCACTTATCGTCGGTCGAGAAAAAAGGCGCGCTAACTCAGGTTTTGCCTGGCTAGCAACATTGAAACATCGGGATTAAAAAATTATACTAAAACCAATGGAAAACACAGTTTCGGTAACCTCAAAGAAAAAAGAAGAAGCCAAGGAGACTTTCTTCCGTTTCGAGAAGAATGCGCTTCGTCGCGTCGGCGTTATTTTACGCCTCGTCTCCATTCCTGTGGCGTTAATCGGGATCTTGTTGGCCATCATCTTGCCGACGGTGACGATTGAATACGCGAATTATTCGCAATCCACCACTTTCCCTGTTGGAAGAGCGGATTCCTTCATTCCCGAATTGATTCCGGGCTATCAAGCTTTATTTGGCAACGGATGCTTCTATTATTACGCGAAAATGAATGGCGGGCCGACCCTTCTTTATACAGCGGAAGCTTCGCCCAACTGGATTCTCATCACTGTTTTCGCCATTTGCTTGCTTTGCTGCGGTTTGGTCTTCTGCATCACCTTCTCTAAAAAGATGGAAAAGTGGTCCAAGCTTGCCACCTTGCTTTATTTTGTCACGGGTCTTGCGGTTTTAGCTTCGCCCGTCTTCTTCATGGTGACCAACAATTTTGGAAATACTTCTGCAGTGAAAACCGGCGATTTGGGACATTACGTGGTCTACGATTCCCTTTATTGCCATGATGCCTATGGTGCGATTGTTAGTTTTACTATTTTAACGGTTGCGGCCATTCTCTTCGCCGTTGGGACCAATCGCGAAATGGCCGGCGGAGATAACAGGAGCGCTCAAGAATGAAAAAACAAACTCTATTCCTCGGGCTTGCCGCCCTTTCTTCTGCAGCTCTATCTTCCTGCGGAATCAAAAACGATTCGAAGGTCGTCACGGGTCTTGCCGATTTTATTGATGTTGCTGCGGTCACCGATTTAAAAATTGCTTCCTCCAACGTTGTGGAACATAAAACCCAAACGGACACGGGCGACAATAAAAACCCAGGCGTTACTCGTAAGGCAGCTTATTACCAAGATGGAAATTTCTCCATCTCGACGTCGACGGATAACCACATTGGCTATACGTTGAAAGGCGATGCTTTTGAACAATACCTCCTCATCGATAGTAAAAAGAACACGGGCACAATCTATAACAACGCCTCCGCTTTGGACGCGGAACGCGCCATCGTCTCTTCTTTGCTAAAGTCCGAATATGAAACTCTTCTTGGCCGTTATAACGACATGAAGAGTTATGTCGGAAAATCGGCCGCGGAAATCGGTTTTGATTCCTATTCACTCCGCCGCTCCATTGCCTCGACGGTTGCTGGGTATGTTTTCCAAGGCTATAAGAGCGAAGAAAATTCCAAAACGGAAACCTATCGCTATATTACGATGGACAAGATCAATGGCGTTTGGGCCATCACCAATTACACGGAACGCATTACCAAGGTGGTTGTTGATCCTGGAAAATCCACGTCGACGACCAATTACGATATTTCAGAAGCGACTTTATCCATCGTGAATGAATACCCCGTGGCTTCTATTGGCTTATCGACCTATACCCTTACGGTGGATGGCATGACTGCTGGTGACATTGTGTTCCCGGATGACATTCCCTTAACGAAAAAATAAATATTTCCGAAACTTATGCCCTGGAAACGGGGCGTTTTTTAATGACAAAAAAGCAATCCGCCATCATAATGAAGATGTATGGATAGCAAACCGACCAAAGCGTTTGTACAACGCGTTTTAGGCGCATTGAAGCGCACAAATCGTAAAGTCGTCACCTTGGACGCCCTTTCTCGCTTGGTAGGGCTTTATCCGGATGTCTTGGGCGATGCTTTATCTTATTTTGAACCGATGATCCGCATGGATTCGGGCATCAACTGCCGCGATTTGGAGCCGGCTTTGCGCGCTTATCTAGAAATCCCCATGGAAAAGTCGAAGAAGCGGAAGAAGGAGAGCATCCGCGTTTCTAAGAAAACGTTGAATTCCTATGCTTCCATCGCGGATTTTGTTTACAAGGAAATGACGAATGTCGGCGGGCTCGTAGACACCGCCACCTCTTTAGACGATGAAAAGCTCACGATTTTAAAGCGCTTGGTGGATAACGAATTGAAGCGGCGTGCCAAAGAAGAAAAGAAAAAATAAGAATTCGATAATATCTTTATAAACCACTTTTCAATAACCCCTTTAGGGGTTTTGTTTCATTTTCATGCCTTGAATGCCGAGGGATAGACTCCTATACTTTCATCGTTAAGGAGAATTTCCACGAACTATGTCTGAAATCAAAAAGACGATGAAGTCCGTCGACGGCAATACCGCGGCGGCGATGGAAAGCTACTACTTCACTGAAGTAGCGGCGATCTACCCGATTACTCCCTCATCCCCGATGGCGGAGAACGTCGACATCTTTGCTTCGAAGGGCCAGAAAAACTTCTTTGGTCAACCCGTCAAACTTGTCGAAATGCAATCTGAGGCTGGTGCCTCTGGCGCTGTTCACGGCGCTCTTCAAGGCGGAGCTTTGGCCACGACCTACACGGCTTCCCAAGGCCTCCTATTAATGATTCCGAACATCTACAAATGGTGCGGTGAATTGCTTCCTGCGGTTTTACACGTTTCCGCTCGTAGCCTTGCCACCCGTGCCCTTTCGATTTTCGGCGACCACCAAGATATCTATGCGATCCGTCAAACCGGCATCACGATGATCTGCTCGAACTCGGTCCAAGAAATCGCTGACCTCGCCCCTGTGGCTCACTTGGTTGCGATCGAATCCTCTCGTCCGGTTTGCCATTTCTTCGACGGCTTCCGTACCTCTCACGAAGTCCAAAACGTGGAATTCGTGGACGAAGAAGAATGGAAAAAGCTTCTTCCGATGGACAAAGTCGAAGCTTTCCGTGCCCGTGCTTTGAACCCCCACACCCACGCGGTTACCCGCGGCGGTGCGGAAAATGACGATATTTATTTCCAGGCTGTCGAAAGCCAAAACGGCAAAGTCGAAGACGTCCTCAATGCCGCGGTTAAGTACTTCAAAGAAGCGAGCCGTCTCACCGGACGTAACTATGCTCCGTTTGTCTATTATGGCGACAAGAACGCGGACCGCGTCATCATCGCGATGGGCTCGGTCACCGAAACTGCGACCGAAGTCGTGGACGAACTCAACCGCCGTGGCGAACACGTTGGTTTGGTCCGTGTCCACCTCTACCGCCCGTTCTCCAGCAAATTCCTTTCCGAAGCTATTCCGGCTTCCGTTAAGAAAATCGCCGTCCTCGACCGCACGAAAGAACTCGGCGCAGAAGGCGAACCGCTTTATCTCGATGTTTTGGCCGCTTTGGCCGCGGAAGGACGTTCCGACATCCAAGTCATCGGCGGACGTTATGGCCTTTCTTCCAAAGACACCCAGCCGAAGGACGTCAAATCCGTTTATGACTTCCTCAATGCGGAAAAGAACTGGAATGGATTCACGGTTGGCATCAAGGACGATGTGACCCATCTCTCCATCCCTGTGGATGAAACCTTCACGGTTCCTTCCACCTGCACGAGCTGCCTCTTCTATGGCCTCGGCAGCGACGGCACGGTTTCGGCGAACAAGAGCTCCGTCAAGATCATCGGCGACGCCACCCACCAATACGCGCAAGCCTATTTCCAATATGACTCCCGCAAAGCCGGCGGCACGACTCGTAGCCACCTCCGTTTCGGAAAAGACCCGATCCATTCCGAATATTACGTCAAGAACGCGGATTTCATCTCCTGCTCCCTTGACACCTATATCTTCAAATTCGACATCATTGCCAATTTGAAGAAAGGCGGAACCTTCTTGCTCAACACCTCCATGGACGATGAGACCCTCATCAAATCCATGCCGAACCGCATGAAGCACCTCCTCGCGGAGAAAGAAGCCAAGTTCTACGTCATCGACGCGAACAAGCTCGCGATGGAAGCCCACATGGGCCGCCACACGAACACCACCCTCCAAGCGGCCTTCTTCAAGCTTTCTCCCTCCATCATGCCGTATGAACAAGCGGAAGAATGGATGAAGAAATTCGCCAAGAAGTCCTATGAAAAGAAGGGTATGGACATCGTTGAGAACAACTACAAAGCCATCGAAACCGGTGCCCAAGGCCTCCATCAAATTGCGATTGACCCCGAATGGATCAAACTCGATACCAAGAAAGTCATCGAAGATACGGGCGACACCTATTATGACGAATATGTTTCCGTCATCGATCGCCTTGACGGCGATGAACTCCCGACCTCTGCCTTCCTCAAGCACGAACTTGCTGATGGCACGATGAACGAGAACATCACCTTCCGTCAAAAACGCGCGATTGCCGACCGCGTTCCTGTCTGGAATCCGGAAAACTGCATCGCCTGCAACCAATGCGCCTTCGTTTGCCCCCATGCGACCATCCGTCCGTATTTGATCAGCGACGAAGAATTGAAGAACGCTCCGGCAGAAGTTGCTGCCAAGCTCATGGACTACAAGCTCGTCAAGGGCGTGAAGTACCGCATCACGGTTGCCACCGAAGACTGCATCGGCTGCGGACTCTGCGTTGCGGAATGCAACAAGAACAAAGCCATCGATATGGCGGCTCAAAAAGCTGGTGTCAAACCCGACACCTCCAAATATGCTCTTCGCATGGAGGATGCCCACGCGAACCATACGGAGCAAAAAGCGGCGGATTACCTCTATGCCCATTGCACCGACAAGAGTGGATTGCTCGCTCCGGCGATGCAAAACACCGTCATCGGCGTTGGCTTCAAAAAACCGTACATGGAAGTTAGCGGCGCCTGCGCTGGTTGCGGCGAAGCTCCGTACTATCGCATTGTTTCCCAACTCTTTGGCAAAGACATGCTCGTTGCCAATGCTACGGGTTGCTCCTCCATCTATTGCGGCTCGACCCCGTTGACCCCGTTTGTTAACGACAACGGCAAAGACGGTGTTGCCTGGGCCAACTCCCTCTTCGAAGATAACGCGGAATATGGCTTTGGTATGCGTATTGCTACGGATGCTAAACTCGCCACCATCTGCAACATTCTCAAGGCGGCTAAAGCCAATGTGGAACCCGAACTTCAAGCGGTGATCGATGATTACTTCGCTCACATCAAGGATCGCGACTACGTCAAGACCATTGCTCCGAAGCTCGTCGAACTCGTCAAAGTCTCCAAAGACGAAGGTGTCAAGGAAGTTCTCGCTTATGAGCGCGACCTCGTTGACAAGTCGGTTTGGATCATCGGCGGCGACGGCTGGAGCTACGATATCGGCTACGGCGGAGTTGACCATGTCCTGGCCAACGAAGCGGACGTGAACATCCTCGTTCTCGACACCGAAGTCTATTCCAACACCGGCGGACAGGCCTCCAAGTCCTCACAAACTGGTTCCATCAACAAATTCACCGCTTCTGGTAAGAAAGAAGCGAAGAAGAACTTGCCGCTTATGGCGATGGCCTATGGCCACGTCTACGTCGGCTGCATCGCTTTGGGCGCCAACCCCGCTGCGGCGATCAAAGTCCTCAAGGAAGCCGAATCCTATAATGGACCGTCCTTGGTCATCTGCTATTGCCCCTGCGCCGAACAGCACATCAAAGGCGGCTTGGTCAACTCGATCAAAGAAGAGAAGATGGCGGTCGAATGCGGTTACTTCAATTGCTTCCATTATGACCCGCGCCTTGCCGAACAAGGCAAGTCCCCGCTTGTCATTGATGGACCGAAGGATCCGGATTACACCAAATTCCGCGACTTCATCATGCATGAAACTCGCTATTCTCAACTCCCGATCGTCAACCCCGAACAATCCGAAGAGCTTCTCAATAAGTGCGAAGCCTACGCGAAGAAGCGCTGGGAGATGATCAAGAAATTCGGCGCCTAATCGCCATTTCGTAATCGAAACGTCTAGCCTCGGTCTTCGGACCGGGGCTTTTCGCATCTAAAGGAAAATTGCAAAAAGAAAACCATACCCTATTGCAACAACTCGCATGGTTAATAACAAGTGAATTGAATAAAAAATCCGATGCGCATTGGCATCGGAATAAAGGGTCAACTGGTCGGAACGACGGGATTCGAACCCGTGACCTCTACCACCCCAAGGTAGCGCACTACCAAGCTGTGCTACGTCCCGGCGAAGAGAATTATACTCTTTGCAAAAACGTTTGCCACCTCTATTCTTTCAAATTACCGTCCTTTTCGATGAAGTGCCCCTTTTCGAGGCTCTTAAGCGATTTTATCCCTCCTTTTTATGCGCTTTGCTATAATTTGCGCGCTATGGAAGAAGAAAAAAATTCGCGTAATTGGATTTTAGTGAAAGGGGCCAGGGAGAATAACCTGAAAAATATTCACGTTGAGATTCCGAAGGGGTCGTTGACGGTTTTCACGGGTTTGTCTGGATCCGGGAAAAGCACCTTGGCTTTCGACACGATTTTCAATGAAGGCCAACGCCGCTACGTCGAATCTCTTTCGAGCTATGCCCGTCAATTTTTGGGCGGATTTGAGAAGCCAGACGTCGATTCGATTGAAGGATTGAGCCCTGCGATTTCCATTGACCAAAAAAGCGCCTCCCACAACCCGCGCAGCAGCGTCGGCACCGTTACGGAAATTTACGATTATCTTCGTCTTCTTTATGCCCGTATCGGCGTTCCTTATTGCCCAAATCACCATGAACCGATTACCGCCTATAGCCCGACGGCAATGACGGATGCGATTCTTCAATATGAAAATGGCACCAAGATTCAAATTCTTTCTCCGGTTGTTCAACACGAAAAAGGAACCCAAGAAAAAGTTTTGGAACGTATTCGGAAGGAGGGGTTTGTTCGCGTTCGCGTGGACGGCCAAATCCTTGATATTGAGGAAGCAAAAGGATTAGATAAGAACAAACGTCATGACGTGGATATTGTCATTGACCGCGTCATTGTCAAAGACGGCCTCCGTTCCCGCGTTGCCGATGACGTGGAATTGGCCCTTAAGTGGAGCAAAGGCTATTTGATTATCCTAAGCGAGAAGGGCGAAAGATTATTGTCCGAGCATCATAGCTGCCCCAAATGTGGTTTCAGCGTTCCCCATCTAGAACCCCGTTTATTCTCGTTTAACGCGCCTTTAGGTTATTGCCCGGATTGCCATGGATTAGGCATCAAACGAGAAGTGGCGTTGGATTTATTGATTCCTGATGAATCGAAATCGATCCGTGAGGGAGCCATCCGTTATTTTGCCAACATCGTGAATTCCACGAATTTGGAATGGAAGGAATTCGAACTTCTTTGCACGCGTTATCACATCCCGATGGATAAGCCTTTTTCTTCTTTAAATAAGAAGGAGAAGGACATTGTTTTGTTTGGTTCGCCGGACTTCTTGGATTACACCCTGACCTCCGTGAACGGGAACAAGATGAATCGCCACGGATATATCGAAGGGGTCAAAACCCGTATCGAACGGTTGTATCGGGAGACTACGTCCCCTTGGATGAGCCAATATTACGAATCCTTCATGCGGGATTCGATTTGCGCGACTTGCCACGGAGCAAGGCTTAATGAAGCGGCGTTATCGGTTCAAGTCGGAGGACTTAACATTTTCGAAGCCACCGAGCTCAGCTTGGACCGCTTCGTTTCGTGGTGCGACTCGGTTTCTAATTCGTTAAGCAAAATGGAACACGCGATTGCGGATATGATTTTGAAGGAAATCAAAAACCGGGCGAATTTCTTGGTCAACGTCGGACTCGATTACCTGTCCTTATCCCGTTATGCGATGACCTTATCAGGCGGAGAAGCCCAGCGTATTCGCTTAGCAACCCAAATCGGTAGCAGGCTTTCGGGCGTTCTCTATGTCTTAGATGAGCCTTCGATTGGTTTGCATCAAAGAGATAACGATAAACTTATTCAAACGTTGAAAGAGATGCGCGACCTTGGGAATACCTTAATCGTCGTAGAGCACGATGAGGACACGATGCGCGCGGCCGATTACTTGGTGGATATCGGGCCAGGGGCCGGCGTACATGGGGGAGAACTCGTTTACGAGGGTGATGAAAAAGGACTCGAGGCCTGTGAGAATAGCATTACAGGAGCCTATCTTTCCGGCCGTAAATACATACCCGTCCCCCTTAAACGTAGAAAAGGGAATGGAAAATGCATTGAAATTCGTGGGGCTTATGAACATAACCTCCAGAAAATTAATGTGAAATTCCCGCTAGGAAAATTGATTCTGGTCACGGGGGTATCCGGCTCTGGAAAATCCTCGTTGGTCAATGAGACTTTGGTCAAGGCGTTAGATGACGCGTTGAACCGTAAAAAGGATATTTTTCCGCCGAAGCTACAATCCATCAAAGGGGTGGAAAATGTGGATAAGCTCATTGCGATTGACCAGGAACCGATTGGTCGCACCCCGCGTTCCAACCCCGCGACTTATACCGGGGTATTCGATGATATTCGCGCCTTATTTGCTGAAACCGATGAAGCGAGGGCGCAAGGATACGACAAGGGCCGTTTCTCCTTTAATGTGAAGGGCGGACGTTGTGAAAAATGCCAAGGGGCAGGAGTTACGCGCATCTCCATGTCTTTCCTGCCGGATGTTTACGTCACCTGTGACGAATGCGAAGGCAAAAGATATAACGAGGAGACGCTGCGCTGCCTTTATAAAGGGAAAAGCATCTATGATGTTTTGGATATGCGAATTGAGGATGCGTTGGAATTTTTTGCCAACCGCCCTCAAATCGTGCGCAAAATCAAAACGCTCGCGGACGTGGGGCTTGGATATTTGAAATTAGGCCAGCCCGCGACGACGCTATCCGGAGGCGAGGCCCAACGTGTGAAGCTAGCCACGGAGCTTCAACGCCGTTCTACGGGAAAAACGATCTACGTCCTCGACGAACCGACCACGGGGCTACACACCGATGATATTTCTCGTTTGATCGCCATCCTCCAACGCATCGTGGACCAAGGCGACACGGTCGTGGTCATTGAACATAATCTCGACGTCATCAAGGTGGCGGATTGGATTATTGATTTGGGACCGCTAGGTGGATATCGAGGAGGTCAAATCGTGGCACAGGGAACTCCGGAAGACGTCGCGAAGATTGAAGGGTCCTACACGGGCCAATACCTGAAGAAGGTTTTGGATAAGGCTATCGCCTTAGGCCAAATGAAGGAATAGAATGTGTCTATATGGGTTACGTTTATTTAGCCATTGGATTAGTTTTTACCGGGATGGGGTTATTTGCCCTCATCTCCCGTTTGTGCGCTTATCGTCACGATGATAAGGCAAATTCCTTGTCGAAAACGCGGCTGCGTTGGGTGGTGGGCGGCTTGCTTTGCATGGCCGTTGCCGGATTCTTCTTGCAGCAATCCATCGATGATTTAGCCGGTTTTTCTTCGGGTTCGAACCCCATCAGCAGCGGAAGAAGCGCGATGGCTCTTTTCGGCGCCTCCCTTTTCTCCCTTTTCTTTTCTACGCTTTGGTCTTGCTTCTATCTTCGCTTTTATCGTCCCGATACCGAAGAAAAGCAAATGAAGCTGATTAAGCTCGGCTTATACGGAAGCATCCCTTTAACGGTTTTCGCTCTTTTGTTCCTTGGCGAAGGGGTAGCCCCGTTCCTTTCTTATCCGCTTACTTGTGGTTTTACGATTAATAGTACCGGGTTCCATTGGATCAATGCGAAGAACCTCCAAACCGATAAGACGTTGCGCGAAGGGTTCTCTATCCGTTGGTATGGCGTCATCATCGTTTTGGGAGCGCTGGTTTGCTATTTGGTAAGCGACCATAAGTTCTATCAAAAATACGGGAAGCACGGCATTTTGGAAACCTTGCTTCTCGTAGCTTTCCCTAGTGGCATCGTCGCTGCCCGCATCTGGTATGTTGTTGGCAACTGGGAAAGAGAAGGCTTCAACCATAACTTTGCGCAGGCTTTTCACATTTGGGATGGCGGATTAACGATTCTAGGCGGGGCGTTCGGTGGGATTTTAGCTGGAGTCTTGTTCATGCTTTTGGCCCGTAAGTGGGTGGATATTCGCTTTGCCATGGATACGATCGTTCCTACGATTTTGCTTGGCCAGGCGATTGGAAGATGGGGCAACTTCTTCAATAGCGAAGTCTATGGCCAAACGGTAGCCCTTAATTCTGGCTGGAACTGGTTGCCGGGAGTCATTAGCGGTCAAATGGGCTGGGACTGCGCGGAAGGAATGATTCACGTTCCTTTGTTCTTAATTGAATCTATGCTGAATATAGTGGGGTATTTCCTCATTGCCTATTTGATTCCCTTCTTATGGAAAAAGAATCGGGGCCTAGGGGTTTTATCGGGTTTCTATTTGCTCTGGTATGGCGTGGTCCGCATCATCATGGAGCCTTTGCGCGATTCCAATTTCAATATGGGCGTCGGTGGGAATTGGAGCGTATGGAATTCGATGGTCTACATTATTCTCGGCGTTCTTCTTGTTGCCGCCTTCCAAATTATTTGGGTGGTTCAAAAAGGAAAAACCTGGAGTAGAGGCTCCTTGGAGAAAGCGACGGAAAGTGCGGAAGTAAAAGCCAAAGATCGTGGAAGGAAAAAGGAAGAGGGTAATAGCGATTCCAAAATCCAATCTTCCCCGACCATGGTGATTCCCGAAGAAAAGAAAGAGGAAGAGGAGCGTCATTAGCGACCTCCCCTCTTTTTTCATCTAGAATTCAAAGGAAGGAAATAACGATGGATCAGATTTTAGACGGCGTCATCATTGGCGCAGGCGCGGCGGGACTTACCGCGGCGATTTATTGGAAAAGAAGCAGCCTTTCTTTTGTCTTGCTCGATAAAGGAGCTCCCGGTGGAAAATTGAATAATATCCATCAAATTGATAATTACCCTGGGCTCCCTCATGTTTCTGGACCCGACCTCGCCATGTCCTTTTTCAATCAAGCGACGGATTTAGGCGTTGAAGTGGAATATGGCGATGTGCAGCGCGTAGAAAAAGAAGGGGACGTTTTTGTTGTCTCCGGTGATTTTGGGGAGCTACGTTCCAAGACGGTTTTGGTGGCTACGGGCACTTCCTTATCTCCAAAAGGCGTCAAAGGGGAAAAGGAACACCTAGGGAAGGGCGTTTCTTATTGCGCGACCTGCGATGGGGCGTTTTATAAAGGGAAAGACGTTGCCGTTATTGGCTATCAAGACCATGCGGTGGAAGACGCCTTATATTTATCCCCTTTGGTGAATCGCCTTTATTTTGTTTTTCCTAAGCCTTTGCAGGCGAGTGAAGAACACGAACGCCAATTGAAAGCCTGTGCGAATGTGGAATGGGTCAACGGAAAACTCCTTTCCGTGGAGGGGGATCCTCGCGTGGATAGGATTGAGGTTCAAACGGAATTTGGTCTTCAAACGATTTCAGTATCTGGGGTTTTCCCTTTGTCGGATGAACAAAGCGCATCGATATTTTTGGCTCCGTTAGCTCCTATGACGGAAAAAGGCTTTTTGAAAGTCAATGAAGCGAGGATGACAAGCGTCCCTGGTTTATTTGCTGCTGGAGATGTCGTGGACAAGAAATTACGTCAAATTGTCAACGCCGCCGGAGAAGGGGCGGAAGCCGCGACCAGCGCGATGGCTTATGCTCGCGCTTGGAGGAAATAAGAGGTGCAACCTTATTTGTTCGTTGCCGTTTCCAAACAAAATGAAAAGGAAATCGGAAAAATCTGCTCTCGTCTAGGGTATGCTGTTTCTTCTTGCTGGGATATCTCCGCGAATGCTCCGACTGCTTTTCTGCTACCGCCTCAAGAAATAGAGGCAGCGTGGAGGACCATTCAAGAAGACTACCCCTCCCCTATGCTTTTGGTGATAGACGATGGGAAAGAGGAGGCCATGGTGGCCCTGCGCCCTTTTGCTTATGGATATTTGGATGCTTCCAGGATGCTTCTTTCCGATGTTGAAATTTGGATTTCTGACCTCGCCCAAAAACCTTCCGTTTCGTTCTCGGTTCGCTTCGAGAGTTTCGGTTACAAACACGGTATTCCAAGCGACGCGGATTTGGTTTTGGACTGCCGGAACGTTCCCAATCCTTATTGGGTAGAGGAGTTGCGTCCCCTTACGGGGCTTGATTCCCCCGTTGTTTCCTTTTTGGATCAAAAAGAAGAAGTGCAGCAGGAATTCGAATCCTTTGAACGCTTGCTTTCTTGGTATTTGGACAAAAGCAAAAAACAAAGAAAACGCGAAGTGGTGATTGTCTTTGGCTGTACGGGCGGACAACATCGCAGCGTTTATTTTACGGAACGACTTTATTCTCGTTTTCAAAACGTTTATCCTTGCCGAAAGTTCCATCGCGAATTATCGTGGAAAAAGAAAGGCGGAACGCAATGAACGACGAAACCATCAGCTTTGCGATGGCCTGCAAGGAAGAAATGGCCCAAGCGGAACGGGAACCTCAAGGCGTCCGTGCTTTGCTTGCGGGATTTATTAAGGGCAATGGCAGTTTGCGAATCGGCCCAGTGGAAGAGCTGGAATTATCTACCGAAAGCAGCGTCATCGCCAAAATGCTCTATTCCACTTTGACTCGCACTTATGACGCTCATTGTCGTTTTGCCTATACCCGAGAAATGCGGCTAAGGAAAAAAACTCGTTACCATGTTTTGGTGGAGAATCCAGAGTCGATTCTAGAAGACCTCGGCGTGGATTTCTTTTCCTCTAGTGTTCCCACGTGGGTAAAGTCGGAAGAAGAACGCCGCGCTTATTTAGCGGGGGCGTTTATGTGTTCTGGCTCTGTGAATAGCCCCGTTAGTTCGAACTACCATTTAGAAATTGCCACCGAGGATGGTGCTTATGCGAAAAAAATTTGTCAACTATGGCATCGAATTGACGGCTCCTACAACGCGAAAATCGCCGAAAGAAGAAAGACCCATGTCGTTTATTTGAAACGGAGTGAAGAAATCAGCGATTTTCTTGCGGCCTGCTCCGCCCAGCAATGCTGCTTAAAATTCGAGGATTTCCGCGTGGGTCGTGATTTCTTAAATGTGGGGAATCGCCTCATCAACCTCGATACCGCCAACATGACCAAAATCAATAAATCCGCGGAACAGCAAATCAAAGAAATTACCTATTTCGAAAACAAGGGAGAAACTTTCTTTTCCAATCCCAAGCTCCATATTTTGGTGGGGCTGCGCATGAAGAACCCAGACGCTTCCTTGAAGGAACTCGCGTCCAAATTATCGGAAGAGCTTGCCACTACGATTACCAAAAGCAACGTTAATCATCTATTCCGTTATCTCCATTCTCGTTATTTGGAGGAAAATCCCGATGAAGAATGAACTCTCTTCCAAAGAACGCGAAACCCTTCTTTGCCTCGGACACCGGATTGCCTCCATTCGGGGGAAAAAGAATATTTCTCAGCTTTCTTTGTCCCTTAAAGCTGGGGTATCGAAAAGCTATCTAAGCGATTTGGAAAATGGGCGGAGAAACCCTTCTGTTTTGGTTTTGGATCGCATCGCTTCCGCCTTAAAAACTCCGTTATCTTCCCTTTTCGAAAAGGAAGAGAATAATTTCGTGCTTTAAACCTTGTTTATCTTAAGATAAAAGTCATCAAGTGGGGTAAATCCGCCTATTTTTACCGATTAGCCGTACTAAAGCGTTTTCAATTCTCTTTTCACCCCTGTTTTGCCTCGTTATAATAGAGCCGCTATCGAAAAGGAGGACTTATTCAATGTCCATCAAATTAGCAATCAATGGCTTCGGCCGCATCGGACGTCTTGCGTTCCGTCGCGCCTACGAAGAAGGAATGGAAGTTGTCGCCATCAACGACCTCGTTGACGCGAAGACCCTTGCCTATCTTCTCAAATACGACACGACCCACCGCACCTGGCACGCCGATGAAATCAGCGCCGATGACCACAACATCATCTTCCAAGGCCGCAAGATTCCCGTCCTCGGACAAAAGGACCCGCACGAACTCCACTGGGGAGAATTCGGTGTCGATGTCGTCTTGGAATGCACCGGCCGCTTAAAGAGCCACGAAGATGGCGATGTCCACCTTCACAATGGCGCCAAGGGCGTCATCATCTCCGCTCCGTCTTCCTCCAAAGACATCCCGACCTATGTCTTCGGCGTCAACACGGACAAACTCACGAAGGACCAGACCATCATCTCTGGCGCTTCCTGCACCACCAACTGCCTCGCTCCGGTCATGAAAGTCCTCAACGAGAAATTCGGTGTCCAAGGTGGCGTTATGACTACGGTCCACGCTTACACCAATGACCAACGCATCCTCGACCTCGCCGGAAACAACCTCCGCCGTGGCCGCGCCGCTGCTGCTAACATCGTCCCGACCACCACGGGCGCTGCCAAAGCAATCGGCAAAGTCATCCCTGAACTCAATGGCGCTCTCAATGGTTTCGCCATCCGCGTTCCGGTCACCGATGGCTCGCTCTGCGACGTCACCGTCACTCTCAAGAAGAAAGTCACCGTTGAAGAAATCAACGCTGCCATGAAGGAAGCCGCTGAAGGCGAACTCAAGGGCGTTCTCGGATACACCGAAGACGAAATCGTTTCCAGCGATATCCTTGGCAACACCTTCGGTTCCATCTTCGATGCCACCCTCACGATGATCGTCGAAGATCCGACTGGCGCCCAACACGTCAAGGTTGTTGCTTGGTATGACAACGAAATGTCCTTCACCTCGCAATACCTCCGCCTCGCCAAGCTCTACGGCGAAATCCTCAACAAGTAATTCACTTTTGAGTCAAGGGCCCGGGTTTCCTGGGCCTTTTTCTATCGCTAAATCGATTTTCTTTTCCGTATTTCTTTTATTCAATCCGGAATCGTTTAAAATAAGATTTGTATGGGCCTTATAAGGCCCGCATAAGCAAGGAGAATAACGAAATGCTTACTGTTGAAGATTTGAAAAACCTCAAAGGAAAGAAAGTCATCGTTCGCGTTGACTTCAACGTCCCCCACAAAGGAGCGGAAATTTCCGATGACAACCGCGTCACCGCGGCCATTCCGACCATCGCGACCCTTTTGAAAGAAGGCGCCCGCGTTGTCTTGATGTCTCACCTTGGAAAAGTGAAATGGAAAGACATCAAAAAGGGCAAGGCCACGATGGAAGACATCGAAAAGCAAATGAAGAAAAACGACCTTTCCATCGTCGAAAAGCCGCTCGCGGAAAAACTCGCGGCTGCTCTTGGCAAAGAAGTGAAAGTCTCTTTTGTTCCAGCTACTCGTGGCGCAGAACTCAAAGCGGCGATCGATGCTTTGAATGATGGCGAAGTCCTCTTAATGCAAAATACCCGTTATGAAGCGGGCGAAGAAGCTAACGACGCTGCCTTGGCTGCGGATTGGGCTTCCAATGCCGATGCTTTTGTCATGGATGCTTTTGGTTCCGCTCACCGCGCTCACGCTTCCACCTATGGAATTCCTGAAATTCTCCGCAAGGAAGGCAAACCCGTCGCGGTTGGCTATTTGATGGAAAAGGAAGTCAAGAACCTTGGCCGTTGTGTCCACCCCACGGAAGAGCAACGCCCCTACGTCGCCATCCTCGGTGGTAGCAAAGTCTCCTCCAAGATCGAAGTCATCGATTCTTTGCTTAAGAAGTGCGATAAGATTTTGATCGGCGGCGGTATGTCCTATACCTTCAAAAAAGCGGTCTTTGGCATCAACATTGCCTCCTCCCTCTGCGAAGAAGACCAATTCGACTATGCCAGGAAATGCTATGCGACGGGCAAGATCGTTTTAAGCGATGACACCATCGTCGTCAAAGGATTGGATTTTGACGATCTCTCCAAACCGGTTGAAGATCACACGATCATCGAAGGGCAAAACAACTTCCCCGAAGGATATGAAGGAGCCGACATCGGCCCGCTTACCTGCAAAAAATACGCGGACATCATCGCCACGGCCAAAACGATTTTCTGGAATGGTCCGATGGGCGTTTTTGAAAACCCGGCTCTCCAAGCGGGAACCAAAGCGGTTTGCGAAGCTTGCGCGGAAGCGACCAAACGCGGAGCCTTTACCGTGATTGGCGGTGGCGATTCGGCTGCCGCTGCCAAAGTCTTTGGCTATGCGAATGAGTTCTCCCACGTTTCCACGGGTGGCGGAGCCTCTTTGGAATTGATCCAAAAAGATGGCCACCTTCCTGGAATCGATGTGATTGAAGGTGAATAAAATGGCGCGTAAAAAATTACTTCTCGGCAACTGGAAAATGAACAAAACCCCCTCGGAAGCGAAGGCTTTTGCCCTTGGCTCCAAGGAGATGGTGGAATTCGCCGTTGCCCACGGAATCGACGTTGGCGTCGCTCCGACATTTGTTTGCCTCCAAACCGTGAAAGAAAACGCGGATGCGAAATTAATCGTCGCCGCGCAAAACTGCAATGAACACGATCACGGCGCCTTCACGGGCGAAATCTCGATTCCGATGCTTCAAGAACTCCATATTGATTGGGTGATTCTTGGCCACTCGGAACGTCGTGAATATAACGGTGAAACCAGTGCTGCTTGCAATGCCAAAATCAAAGCGTTGCTCGCTGCGAACATGGTTCCGGTGTACTGCTGCGGCGAATCTGCCGAAACCTTCGATAAGGGCGAAACCAAAGCCTTCGTCGGAGAACAAATCCGTACCGGCCTTGCTGGATTGACTGCGGAAGAAGCGGGACATGTTGTCATTGCCTATGAACCGATTTGGGCGATTGGCACTGGCAAGAGCGCGACCAAAGAAATCGCCGAAGACACGATTGCCTTCATCCGTGGCGTTTTGCGGGAAATGTTTGGTGAAGTCGCCGAATCAATCCGCATCCTTTATGGCGGAAGCGTGAAACCCAATAACATTGCCGAATATATGTCTGAACCGGACATCGATGGAGCGCTTGTTGGTGGGGCATCCCTTGCCTTGGATTCCTATCAAGGCCTCATTGATGGGCTGGTGAAATAATGGCGTTAGCGAACTTCAACAAGAAAGACGAAACCGAAGTCGTCTTCGCAAAGCCCGTCAACACCTCCAAAACGTTGGCAAAGACCTTTGGCTATATGGCCATTGCCCTTGTCGTTACTGCGGCGGTGGCTCTGGGACTTGGTGCATTATTCGCCTACTTGCTGTTTCCTGACTATTCTTTTGGCGGGGAAACCTTCAACACGACGGCTTTTACCGCTTATATCGTCGTCATGATCGTTAGCCTTCTTGCGTTGATTATTGATTCGATTGCGATGAGAGCGGTTTTTGCAAAGGGAAAGCACTCTATTTGGCCTCATTATCTCATTTTTGCGGCCCTGATGGGGGTTTTCCTCTCCTCCTTCCTTGTTCTTGGCGTTGATTTTGGCGTCATCGCAGAGGCGGCAGGAATTTCTGCTTTGGTGTTTGGAATTCTCTTCTTGATTGGCTATTTCAGCAAGAAAGATCTAAATCCCTTGGCATTTGCTGCATGGGGCCTCCTATGCATGGTCGGGCTATTTGGAATTTTGTTCTTCGTCCTCTTCCTCATTATCCCGGGAGCTTATTTGTTCTATAACCTCATCTATTGTGGGGTATTTGCCTTGGTGATGCTAATTAGCGTCGCGACGGATTGCTTCAATGCGAAAAAGATGCTGGAAAACGGACAAGCCAACGACAATTTGGCTTTGTACTGTGCTTACATAATGTATACCGATTTCATCATGATCTTCTTCCGTGTCCTTTATTTATTGGCCCTAATTTCAGGGGATAAGAAAAAATAAACTCCAACTAAACTTCTAGCACCGGCGTCGCCCGGTGCTTTTTTGCTATCCTTCTTTCCGCGTTTCCTTTAGAATGGAATCAACCAAGAAAGGAAAATGAATATGACACGATTCTTTAAATGCCCGATGTGCGGATCGGTAGTCGCCAAATTGAACCAAGTGGGCTGCACCCCATCTTGCTGTGGCAAACCCATGGTGGAACTCATTGCTGGGGTCACGGATGCCGCGAAAGAAAAACATGTGCCCGTCATTGAAATAGATAACGCGCATGTGCGTGCTCGCGTAGGAGAAGTGGCTCACCCCATGACGGAAGCTCACCTCATCGAATGGATTTATTTCGAAACGACGCTTGGCGGAACCTTCCGCTTCCTAAAAGCAGAAGATAAACCAGAAGCCGAAATTGTTTTGGCGGAAGGAGAAAAACTCGTCGCCGTCTATGCCTATTGCAACTTGCATGGGCTCTGGAAAGCGAACTAAATCATCGTTACACAGGAAAAGGGAGGGTGAAAGCCCTTCCTTTTTCTACAAATAGGATATAAATGTAGAAAGAAAAATAATTTATTAAAACATTCAAAAATAGTGTTGACGGTACGGTTTAGAAGCGTAAAATATGACTCGCTGTCACCCAAAAGGAACGACGGCAAGGCTAGAAGCGAAGAAAAAATTCTTCAAAAAAATGCTTCACAAATCCTTGGCGAAAGCCTAAAGTATTCCAGCACGCAAATCGGGGGAGACCCCGCCGCTAGGGAGCGGCTTGCGGCGCATTGATCTTTGAGAACTAGATAGAAAGACAACAAACACTTACGTCGATTCTCTGAACAAGAGATTCAGCAAACGTGAACCAGATAATTCAGCGAGAGCGGACCATCGATCATTGATTCATTCAATTAGATTGAAAATACATCATTGAGAGTTTGATCCTGGCTCAGGATGAACGCTGGCGGCGTGCCTAATACATGCAAGTCGAGCGGGGTAGCTTGCTACCCAGCGGCGAACGGGTGAGTAACACGTAGGTAACCTGCCTTCGAGTCCGGAATACCCAGGCGAAAGCTTGGCTAATGCCGGATAACAGCGGACCCCGCCTGGGGCCCGCGTGAAAGCCGCCCCAAAGCGGCGCTCCTAGATGGACCTGCGGCGCATTAGCTAGTTGGCGGGGCAACGGCCCACCAAGGCGAGGATGCGTAGCCGACCTGAGAGGGTGAACGGCCACAATGGGACTGAGACACGGCCCATACTCCTACGGGAGGCAGCAGTAGGGAGTTTTCGGCAATGGGGGGAACCCTGACCGAGCAACGCCGCGTGAGTGATGAAGGTCTTCGGATCGTAAAGCTCTGTTGCGGGGGAAAAACGCGCCTTGGAGGAAATGCCAGGGCGCTGATGGTACCCCGCCAGAAAGTGACGGCTAACTACGTGCCAGCAGCCGCGGTAATACGTAGGTCACGAGCGTTATCCGGAATTATTGGGCGTAAAGAGTGAGCAGGCGGCTCGCTAAGTCCGAGGTGAAAGCGTGGGGCTCAACCCCATAAAGCCTTGGAAACTGGCGGGCTAGAGTGCGCGAGAGGTCAACGGAACTCCATGTGTAGCGGTGAAATGCGTAGATATATGGAAGAACACCGGTGGCGAAGGCGGTTGGCCAGCGCTGCACTGACGCTCAGTCACGAAAGCGTGGGGAGCAAATAGGATTAGATACCCTAGTAGTCCACGCCGTAAACGATGACGACTAACTGTCCCTCCGTGGGGCGGTGAAGCCAACGCATTAAGTCGTCCGCCTGGGAACTACGGCCGCAAGGCTGAAACTTAAAGGAATTGACGGGACCCCGCACAAGTAGTGGAGCATGTGGTTTAATTCGACGCTACGCGGAAAACCTTACCAGGGCTTGACATCCCGGCGCTAGTCGCGGAGACGCGATGAGATTGCCGGAGACAGGTGGTGCATGGTTGTCGTCAGCTCGTGTCGTGAGATGTTGGGTTAAGT
>OGRD01000130.1_pt1 | contig 54224 bp, 75 predicted proteins | sample 1553441 | NCBI WGS metagenome assembly OGRD01 (sample SAMEA2580106, study PRJEB22360) | human gut metagenome | biome: human gut; feature: human-associated habitat; material: faeces | place: Denmark | collected 2008/2010
GTTGTGCAACCAGTCAATGCAGTTTGTGCGTTCAATCAACCTACCTTGGTTGTGCAACCAGTCAATGCAGTTTGTGCGTTCAATCAACCTACCTTGGTTGTGCAACCAGTCAATGCAGTTTGTGCGTTCAATCAACCTACCTTGGTTGTGCGACCAATCAATCCGGGTCGCGTGTGCTCTAGAAAAAGGTGGGGGACTCAACCTGAGCTAACATTTTTGGGGCAGGTGGGGGATGCAAGGCAAGCTAACGTAAATGAGCGAGGTGGGGGACTCGATCCAAGCTAACATTTTAAAATGAAATTTAAAAAAGTGGGGATCAAGACTACGGCTAACGTAATTTAAAAAAAAATAGCTTGCATATTAAAATAAAAATGGATAGAGTGTTTTTCAAAGGAGGTAGAATAAAATGGATACATACACAGATATTTATAAACACTCGTATGCTCCGTCTCATTACGAATACAAATATGTTAGGGGCTCAAAAAAAGATATGCCTGAAAATGAATATACGAAATTTGGAGACATAATTCCGAAGGATGGCAGTGAAATTTTTGCGAGAATACATATTGATGGCAGAAATATTACAATTATCGGAAAGTTTACACGTTCCGAATCTGATAATAGCGTAGGAATTGTTGCCGCTGGAGGAGTCTTTGGCGCAATAGGTATCTCCGTAAACTACGATGATATTTGGAAATATAATTAAAAAATATCATAGAAAGGGGTGTGCTGAAATGAAAAATAATTCTGAAATACGCATCTATGAAACTCAGCATTTCATAGGATATGTACTCAAGCATAACATTACCGGGGTTATTATTGGTGTAGATTCCAATGAAATTCTTGGTTTCGTACAGAATTTCACGACTGAGCGCAGGATCAGAACATATGCGGGAAATCTTGAAGTTTTCGATTCAATAAAAGGCGAATTTCAAGTTTACGGAAAATTCGTAGAAAAAGTAAAATTTTCATATAATTTTAATAAAATAAAAAAGTATTGGAACGATGGAGGGAAAGATATTTTCATACATAAATCTATCGTGCCTTACCGTAAAAAAGAATATTTTGTTTTAAATACTGGTGTTATGAGCGAGAACGCCGTGAATATCGCTATCACAGATTTTAGGAATCAATATGACCCGGATAAAACGAGAGTCTGGAAGCCAGTGCCATACAGAGGGCTGAATGAAGGCTGGTTTGATATTGTTAATAAATGTGGTAGGTTGGCATGAATACGGAATACTCAAAAACTTGGAGTTTTGGAGAACCTAAAAATTACTCTGATAAAGTATTGCACCCTCTTTATCCTTCCCCTAACAAATGTCCAATATGCGAAAAATATAATGCTTTTATTGGATTTGAGGAAGATAGAAAAGAATTTATAATTTGGAAATGTCGTTATTGTCATTCACGCTTTAAATATTTAAAAAAAGGAGTTTTAAAATGAAAAACGATATTCGTATCTCAGTGCCAGCATATGATTTTGGAAGGGACTGCCCTGTTTGTGGTGGTTCACATACGGTTTTCCAAAAGGATGGGAACGAACTAAGAGGAGATGGGGAAACGGTTTTTATTTGGAAATGCACAATGTGTGGGCGTAAATATAAAGTTCCATCAAAAGAGATTTCCCAAAGAATGTATGTCATGAAAAGACGTTTTGTCGAAAAGTTTCCCGAAGCATTTGCATATGGAGTAGTTGCTTCTCTAGCCGGATTTGGTGCGGTGGTCTTGTTTACAATTCTTATCGTGTATATTTTTAAATAAACATAATTGTTGACATGCTAGCGAAAATTCGGCATAGTGTGTTCACGAAGAGTTTATCTACGAAGAATTTATCAAGGAGGATGAAATGTCAAATATTTCTCAGAAGAACGTAGAGCGAAGGAAAGAACTTTTTACTCTCATTTTAAGTAGAAAGACGGATAAAGAGCTAGCTCATCTTTGTAGAAGATCGCCGGGGCAATGCACGGTATATGCAGTCTGCCCAGATGCAAAAGAAGGTCCATGCCCGTTCAAGGCTATGTGTAGTGATGTAGATGAAAGTCATTGGAGCGAGGTGAGAGCTATGGTAGAAAAAAAGGAGGACAATAAAATGGAAATCGAAGCACCTTTTCCCCTCATTGATTCCAGTTTTTTTAAGGAAGGCATAATAGATTCTTATAAAGATTTGCTCGAAGAAAATAGTGTTGAATATCTCGCAAAACAATGTAATATTCTCGGAGACTATAATACGTGTCCTCTCGCAAATAAGGATGCTGCGTGCCCTTTCGGAAGTAATAAGGGATGCTCAGAAATCACTGCTGACGATTGGAGGAAACTTGAATTGTATGTAAATAGCCAGATTTCGCAGGATGAAAAAAGAACTTCTGGCGTTAATTCGAAAGATGGACATAAAGATACTACTCTTTACTCACAGGAGTCTACCGTGCAAGAAATCAATACGCAGGAAACTAAGGAATCCCCTGTTCGATGCTACTATGCTTACATGGTGAAAGAAGAAAAGATTGTTTTTTACAAAGGCGTTTTTACGCGACGCAAGACTGTACCTGTGGCGTTTACCTCTGAAAGCCAACGAGATCTTTTTGTTAGAAGCACGGAATGTTCCTACGCGGTGAGCCGTAGGCAGCTTTTGCATGAACTTGCAGACGCTTATCAGGATATGAGCATTACAGAACTGTCTAGGGTAATCTCGGAAATTCAGAGACGCGCAATCTCCGCGACGGAGAATAGTAACGGAGCCATTACTTACAGTGACTATCTTTACTTCGATATGGCGGAAATTGTTTTTGATATCTAAACTATAAACTCACTATATGCAGCGTGTCTTTATCGATCTCGGACACGCTGCATATAAAAAGGAGTGAAAATATGAATCTTTCCGAATGTTTGAAAATGTTCCCACATGATCGGTATTTTGATGACCTTGAAGTTAATCCTATGCAGCTTGCGGAGCACTATTACTTTAGGAAAAACACCAGACCGGGAAGCATTGATTATAGGGATTCCGCGCTTGCTTTGATGTTAGCGGAAGGCACAGATTTTTCTTCGACCGATAACACTACTCATTTGATCCACAGATTTATTGATGTCAAGTGTATTCAGTGTAAGGGTAAGATGCACTATAAGACAGCACATGGCTCTGAGCATACGAATGTCATTTTCAAGTGTGATTCCTGCGGAACGGAATTTACTTTGTGCCTTGCGAATTTCTCTGTAAAATTTAAAAAATAGAAAAAAAATGGTTGACTCCTATGAAAAGTTTCGATACATTCAGTTTCGTTGAAAGGATGATTGTTGCCGCCATAGTGATCTTTGTGTTTTCTATTCTTCCTGCGTGCAGCAACGCGGAGAATGCAAACGATGAAGACATACGGAAAGTAAACTTACGAAAAGGAGAAAAGTTTGTAGGGATGAGTCAAGCCTATAAACGTGGTAGTCTAATCATAACCACGGAAAGACCATTAGATGAATCCCCCAAATGTTATACGGTCTATATAGATCCTCTTCTTTGGGATGGATTGGAAATAGAGCTAATAATCTGTGAGCAATAATTCTACGAGCAATAAATAAACTAAAAGAGGATAAAAATGAAGATTCGTAATTTCACCGGACACGATATTAATATTTACAATCCTTCTGGAACTGTTGAGCTGCTTCGTTTTAAATCCGAAGGTATGGCTCGGGTTAACTATATCCGAGAATATGATGGAGTATTCTGTCCTGATCATGGACCCTCACTTTACGTACCTGTAAGTGAAATTGTGGAAAGAGAGATTAAAGGCTTGCCCGCTCCGGAATCGGGTGTTATGTATATCGTAACGAACATGGTTTTTGACTCGTCTGACAGGATTGATTTGCTTTGCCCCGACGAACTTGTACGGGACGAAAATCATCGTGTTAAAGGATGCTCTAGTCTTCGTAGGCGCACCGTTTTTAATTCTTAAAGAAAGAGGTTAATTGTCATGCAGACATTTCTTCCCGTTTCAAGCTTCCTTGAAACGGCTAAGATTCTCGACAACAAGAGGCTGAATAAGCAAATCGTGGAAGCGTATCAGATTCTTTCAGGCCGTGTACCTACAAAGAACCATCCAGCTTGTCTTATGTGGGAGGGGTATGAATACGATTTAAGTAAATATATTGCGACTTTGTGCTCCGAATACTATATGCGATTCGGAAAGTCACATGCGACTCGTGAATGGTTGAATGGTGTCAGATTATACAGTTTTGAGTCAACCGAAAAACCTTTCTGGCTCGGGGATAATCTTTTCCACCTGTCGCAAAGGGTCAATCTCTTGCGTAAGGACTTTGACTACTATCATACGAAAAAGTTTTTTGGCGGCATTAGCAAGGACTCGTTGGATTGCTACCCAAAGGGTTACTACTGGCCTGTAGCGAAGCCAAATGGAACCGCGCATAAAGATAGAATGAATTGGATTGAATGGAGTTCCGAAAATAATTTTTAAAAAAGTGTTGACAAGGTAACGAAAATTTCATAGTATGCGTTTCAAGAGAAAGGGAACACGGAAATATTCTATCAAACCATTTTAATCTAAACATTTTAATCAACAAGGAGAGATCAACATGGCTATTATGATTCCTACCAGCTTTTTCTATGGCAAGAAGAACCCTGAAAAGCCTTTGCGTTGTGCCGAGTGTGGCAAGCCTCGCGTAAGAGGAACTCAGCTTTGCGACAAGTGCAAGGCGGAATTTCGTAAGCCGCCGAAGGCCCCGAATTACGCGAAGCCCGAATAATTGGATTTTGTAAAGTAGTGGGGGCTTAATGCCCCCACATGCTAACAAAAAAATAAAAGAGGATAAAATGGAAGAAGAAAACGTAAAACGTGAAGCTTCTTATGGGACCATCCGTTTATCGAGGGCGCAAATCGGTGGAGGCGGTCAGTTCTTCTTTGGCTCTAAAGTAAGAGTAACTAATTCGATTCTTATTGAAATCAATAATGCCGAAATTGTTACAGACCACGGGGAACAACGAGTCAGGGATGCTGGAGGTGCCCCGCTTATCAGGGTCGAGCTTACTCCACTCCAATTCTCTGAGCTTCTTATTTCCGCCGATAGATATGAAGGTGTCCCATGCACCATCACTCGGCATCCTATCCACGGCTCCGTAAAATATGTCCGGGAAGGAATTAAGACGGATGCCGACCTTGCGGAGGAAGCCTTTAAAAATTCCGTTAGGAAGCTCAAGAATACTTTGACTAAGGACGCTGTGAATATAGTCAATGATTCTAAGTTGTGTAAACGTGATAAAGAACGTGTTTTGAGTGCTCTTGGTACTGTTGAGCGCAACCTTACAGCTAACAGTGAATATAACCTTAAATGCCTTCGCGAAGCCACGGAACGTACTTTGATGGAAGCTAAAGCTGAAATGGAAGGGTATATTCAAAATCGGTGCAAGCAGCTTGGCCTTGAAAATCCGTATGAAAAGGAAGCGATTGAATGACGGAAAATAATAATGATGATAAAGATGAGCTTGAAGCTCTCGCAAAGCTATTAGCTATCTCTTGTCAGAAACATCGTATTCGTGAAATTAAAAAATCCTGTCCTTTTCGTGGATATAGCTGTCCTCTAAATAGTTTTACTTTTGAATATGGATGTGAGGACATTAAAGTCAATGACTGGCTACGGTTTTTTGAAAAATTAAAAGACCTTGCAAAGGAGGCGATTGAATGAAAGCTAATAAAAAAGACGTAGGGGAGATAATTACTATTAGCGATATTGCTTACATGCACACTCAGGCTTGTAAAGATCTTGGTAGGGACTGTTTGTGGAGCCACTGTCCATTATTTCATAGAGGATCGTGCGATGAAATTGAACAATCAGATTGGATTGAAGCTTTGGAAAAATTGGTTAAAGGGGAGCTTGTAATATGAGCATCAATAAGAAAACCGTGGACCTCGCAATTTTCGAGTGTGAAAGATTCCTTGAGCGAGCTAAGCTTGTGGCTTCTCTTGGTTATATTCATGCTGACGTAAGATACACCGCAGCATTGAAGCGGTCTTGCGCGGAAGTAAGAAACGCGGTGGTAGCTGTAAGAAAGGATGCTCGAATATGCTAGGCAACGGCAGAAACTTTGGGATGAACAACATAAAGGCGGCTCAGATGAATAACGAAAAAACGGAAAAGACAGAAAACGCATCTTCAATTCTACAAAAGACGGAAGATGATATCCTCATGTTTTTGGTTTATGCTATAATCAATCTTGTTTACGTTGTTGGTTTGTTTGGGTTTCTTCTGCCGTTTTTGATTAGCTCCGAATCTACGGCTTTAGTCCTGACCGGAGCGGCATTGATTTTTAGTTTCCCCGTAACTGTGTTTTTGAGCTATAAAACCTTTAAAAGTATTTTTAAGGAAGACGTATAATGAAAAAGATTATCGCATGTGTTACTCTTGTTTTTGTCCTTATTTTCGGCATTTATGCTCTTACTTGCATTGAGAAGGTCGAGGCTGGTTACGTTGGCGTGAAGGTGAACTTGCTTGGCTCGTCGAAAGGCGTGGACACTGAAAAGCTTGGTGTAGGCCGCTATTGGGTAGGCATCAATGAACAGCTTTTCACGTTCTCTACGGCGCAGCAGACAAAGGAATGGCGGGGAACCGGAAATAGCGGCGCATTCCAATTCCAATCCAAGGAAGGGCTTTCTCTCAGTGCTGACGTTTCTCTGTCTTACTCCGTTGATCCCGATAAAGTGTCTTTGCTTTTCCAAACGTATAGAAAGGGTATTGACGAAATCACGAACGTATATGTTTACAACATGATTCGAGACGAGATTGTCCGCGCCGCTTCTACGAGGACTTCTGAGCAGCTTTACGGGGAAAAGAAGACCGAGTTTATTATGCAGGTGACGGAGGCCGTCCGTGAACGTCTCGCGCCTCTTGGGATTAAGATTGATTACATTGCCATTGTCGGCAATATCTGGCTTCCCCAGAATGTAAAGGAAGCGATTGACGCTAAGGTGGGCGCTATTCAGATTGCTACGCAGCGCCGCACAGAAATTGAAACCGCGCAAGCTGAGGCGGATAAGAAGAAAGCCGAGGCGGAAGGACGCGCCGAATCCATGCGGAAGATTGCGGATGCCGAGGCATATTCCATTACGAAGAAAGCGGAAGCTCAGTATACAGCGAATAAGAAGCTCGCTGAATCCCTCACTCCTGAGCTTATCCGATACATCATGGCTACCGGATGGAATGGAGTTCTGCCCAAGGTTACAGGAGAGAATATCCCAATGCTGAGTATCCCCCTCGAATAAATGCTAATAAAGACTTGTGACGATTCAGGTTGTCACAAGTCTTTATTTCTATCCTGTAGTTTAAACAAAAAAGTATTGACACCTCTCAGATAATTTCATAGTATCTATTTCAAGGGAGGTGGATGAAGATGAAAAACGAATCAAAGCAATTTACGAGAGAAGAAGAGATTGAAGCTAACCTATTCGCATACGAGCTTTTGATGCCGGAGGAATTGTTTAGAGAGAAAGCAGAGGAACATAATTATAGTATTACTAGGCTCTCAATGCTTTTCGGAGTTCCGAAACCTCATGTTCTTACGAGGCTTATAATTTTGGGATTGCCAGATAACCGATAAAAATTAAAGGAGAATTGACATCATGAGAAAAAACAAGTACAGTCTTACAAACAAGGAAAAAGAGTGGCTTAAAAACAGAATTCTTTTTATCAATCAATGCGAAAATTGTGAATTTCGATTTTCCTTTATGTGCAGTGATTGTCCGGAAAGAGGGTATTTTGATTCCTTGTATCCTGACTATTATGACGCTCTTATGTTCGAGTCTCGTGTGAAACTTAAACTGATTAGCATGGATTACAACGATGTTCCTTGCGCTCACAGCATGAAGGCATTGTGCCCGCGCAAAGGTGGAAGCTTCCCCGGTTGCGGCAATTGGTGCCTTTTGCGTGAAGCTGAACTTATGGTCGAAGCGGAAATGGAACGTGAAGAAAGGATGGTAAGAAATGAACGAAAGTCTTAGATTCCTTACAGAATTGGAAAAGCTGAGGAAAGCCGCTACGAATGGAGGCGATTGGCATCTTGACGAGTCTCATTGTCATGGAGCCATTAACTGCGGAGACAAGCATATCGCAATGGTAAGCATGTATGTCTGTAAGGACTATCCTGCTCAAAACGTCCCGAGAGAGCAACAGCTTGCCAACGCTAAGTATATCGTTGCGGCGTGTAAGTCGGTCAAGATTCTTTCGGATGCTCTTTTATGCCTAGCGTCTATGTCTGTAGAGAAAGATGGCATTAAGGACGAAAATTATAATGCTGACCAACTGGCTAAGGAAATTGATGCCGCATTTATTATGGCAGAACAAATTAATAAAGGAGAATGAATAACATGCCTAAGTTTAAAGAATATCAAAAGGTTTTGGTTAGAGATACTGAGGATGGAATTTGGGCAGTAGACTTGTTTTCCCATTATATTGATGACGAATTTGTGACTCTCGGCAATCGTTTGTGGGCATATTGTATTCCCTATCATGGCAATGAAGATCTTGTAGGAACAGCTAAAAGCGCATGGAAACCTAAGAAGGGGGAACTTGTGGCTGTGAGTCATGAGGGTAGCTCATGGTTCGCTAGGGTCTTTATAAGTGAAGAAAAAAGCGAAGAAGGTACTATCTACAGAGTAAAAAACTGTGAAGGCCGTATTTTTGAAGAGTTATTTGAAACATGGGAATACCGTGCACCTCTTGAGCATCATTTTGATATTGGTAAGAAGGAAGAAATCTAATGCCTGAGTTTAAAATGTTTGATAAAGTTTTAGTTAGGGATTCCGAAGATGATATTTGGACCGCAACTTTTTTCTCTCATTATGATATAGAAGGGCATGTTATAGCTATCAATGACGCTTCTTGGGAATATTGCATCCCTGCCCTCGGCAATGAGCATCTTGTGGGGACGAAGAATAGTGAATGGGTTCCTAAAAAAGGCGACCTTGTTGCAGTCAGAAATAGTATTCATAGTGGGTGGTTCTTACGTATTTATAGCGGAACGGATGTTCGCAACGGCAAGAAGTTTTATATTACAAGTTCTACGTATACATTTAGCGATAATGATAGTTGGGAATTTTGCGAGCCAGCAAAAAAGCATTTTGAATTTAATTCTTAGGAGAATAGATAATGCGTGATATTAAGATTGTACGCTACGAATGGAACTCTGAAATTGAAGAAGGGCATCTTACTTTCACAGTAGATGGAGAAACGAAGGTTCTATCGGGAGGGTTTTATAGGGAATGTAGCATTGAATGGCAGGAGGACCAAAACCAAAAAGGAGAAAAATTTGAAGCATGGAGACTTGATCCTTACGCACGCGATCATCTTATGGAGGGATGTAATTTCAATCTTTCTTACGAAGAGGTTAGTTTTCTTGAAGAAAGGTTTGATCGTAAAATGAATGAACTGTTACTTTAATCATTTAAAAAAAGGAGATTACATAATGTACGAGTTTAAGCCTTTTGATAAAGTCTTGATGCGAGATTCTGAACATGAAATTTGGGAGCCCGCGCTTTTTTCGGGAAAGGTAGGGGACGCTTTTAAAGATACCAGCTTGAGTGTATATAGGTATTGCATTCCTTACGAAGGTAACGAACATCTTGTGGGGACTTACAATGCCCCTCATAAGGAATTTCAGAAGGGAGAACTTGTTGCTTTTAGCGATAATAAAAAAGTGTGGTATATAGGCTTTTTTAATAAGAAGATACAAGGAGGTGAGATGAACTATACAGGATATAGCGATACAGATAAAATTTGTATAACTCAATGGCGATACTGCGAACCTGCAAAAAAGCATTTTGATATTTTTATGTCGGGGGAAAAGTAAAATCCATGAATAATAATTTCGTAAGCCATATTATATGCTTTTTATTATCGTTATTAGGTCTTTACTTTCTTTCTTGTTTTATCTGTATGGAATGGATTAATCCATTCGCAGATTATATAAGCAAAGACCAACTTAGTGGAGCTGTCTATAGACTGGCGTGGTTTCTTTCCGCTGGAGCCCTATCAATAAAATACGATTAATTATGGAGGTCACAATATGCCCCCTAGACCAAAAAAACCATGCAAACATTGTAAAAAGCCAACGGATCACCCTTCGGGGTACTGCGAAGATTGCGCCAAGCACAGAATATCGTCAGACAAACGATATGACATGAAGCGTGGAACTCCGGCGGAAAGAGGGTACGATTCAAGGTGGAAGAAAGTTCGTGAGCGTTATCTGCGAAAGCACCCTTTCTGCGAGGAATGCGAGAAAACCACTCCGTTTCCTAACGCAGCTAATGAAGTCCACCATATCGTTCCTATTAACGAGGGCGGAAAAATACTTGACGAAAATAACCTTATGGCGTTATGTAAATCCTGCCACTCAAAAATAACCTCCGACTATCGGAAAGGGAAGGGATCAGCATGAAGCTTTTTAATTTTAAATATGGACCAGAGCTTGAAAGAACCATATCTATTGATTTGGATCGTATCATTCTTATAAGTGATGCCCTTGACGACGATTGTGTATTGGATATATCAGTAGAAACAAAAGTGAGGAATCTAACAGAACGCTTTGTATTTCCATCGAAGGAGTATCGTGATGGTGTCCATTTTAATATTCTCCGCGCTTCTCATACTTCTGTTATTGAAACTCCTAGCAAGTGAAAACCGAAAAACTGGAGCCCGCATAGTCTCGCATCCAAAAGGGTGGGTTTGCCCTGAAAGGCCAGATCCACCAAAAGGTCAGCGTACCTTATACCATAAATAAAAAAAGGAAATTAAGAAGGTATTATAATATGGATGAATGTAAACCTGATAGACAAATATGGTGGGATGTGCCAAAACGCTGTGCGCCTCCGCCTCCTCCCGTTCCATCATCAAAAAAGAATTATTTCGTTTTTAAAGATACCTTAACATCACCCGCTACTGAATTTTTTGAAATCGAAAGTATTATCGGGGCTAAAAAGAGAGGTAATACTATAACTCTCTTTTTAAAAGGTGGTGAAACCCATGATATTATTTTCGATGTCTCCAAAGGAGAAAATGGTATAGATGAAGTATTCAGAAATCTTCTTAAAGGGGTTACAGGTTCTTAAATACTATGACCTGACAATAAGTTCCATAATCTTTGCGATTGGATTATTTTTATTTTCAGATGTACTAAGATCAAAAGATTTTAGTACAACCTTTTTCTTCTTTTTACTGCCTATCATTAGCGTTTGTTTTATAATTGATAGGTGCATCCATACATTATTTCTAAAGTCGATTAATAAGGGAAAAGGATTTCCTTTTTAGGGTTCCCTAGAATACAATAATACCCGATTAATCGCGGAATCAATGGAAAGAGATTCGTAGATTAATCGGGTATTATTGTATGTGCTAACGCACGTTAAAGGAACATAATAAACGGATCTGACGCCTCTTCTTCTTTATCTTCCATTGCTCTAGCGATTGCCATAATCATAGCGACCATCGGGTCGATTTTATTTTCATTCGCCGTTTTGGTCATGTAAACAAGTTTGTTCGTTGTGGATTTCAGGACTACATTCCCTGCTGCGAAATTGAGGATAGGGTCATTCTGGTGGAAAAGTTCCCCATTAAGATACGCAGCTTCAAACTCTTTCATCGGCTCGGAGAAAGTAGCGGATGACTGTGTGAATTCAATACATTCAAATGCCGCCCATTCCCGGATATTCTGCATAAGATATTCGGCTTCTCTAGGGTCATATGCTACTTCCTGAATCGCATATTTATCAGCCCAATTTTGCAAGTCCTCCTCTAGCGCGTGATAATCTGTTCGAGCCCCTTGCGTTACGGTCAGCCAGCCTTCATCCCTCCAGCCACGATAATGGTCATTCTCCGGCCTATCTACAGTATCGGAAGGAAGATAGTATTTTCCGAAAACATAGAACTTACCGTCACGCTTAAAGACGGCAACCATTGCTGTTAAGTCGACTTTAGAGGCTAGGTCAATGCCAATCCAGCATTTCTCGCCTTCAAAATCTTCCATCTTTAGATTTCTGTCAGTACAATTAAGCCATTTAGGAAAGTCAATCCACCCCACAGATTCATTGTTCCAAACATTCAGCATTTTGGTAAGAATGGATGAACGCTTGTACTGTGATGATTTGGCTATTTCGTATTGCTCGCGCAGGAACTCTTCGGATACGGAAACTCCAAAGTTCGGGCTGGCCTTAATCCAACATGAAAAATCTTCCCATTTATCCGTATCGTCAATGGTGAATTCCATGTAAAATAGTCGGTCGTTCTTTGCTTTTCCCAATACGACCTTCCTGCCTTGCTCCACATAACGATAGCACGGGCCTTTAATGTTCGTCCCTGCGGTGGTAGTAACAAGCAAGAGAGGATGCTGTCTTGCGCCCATACCGAGCTTCAACGAGTCATACAGCGCGTCGGAAGGATGCTCGTGATACTCGTCAACAATAGCGCATTGAGGATTACTACCGTCCTTCGGGCTTCCGATAATAGGTTTGAACGTAGAAAGCGTTGATTGCGCATGAATCGATTCTTTAGTATAAGTCAGACCAAATGCTTCTTCAAATGCTTTATTGGCAACAATCATATCCCGAGCGATGTTGAACAGGACAAATGCTTGAACTTCTGTGGTCGCGCCACAGTATACTTCTGAACCTTTTTCTTTTTCACCAACAAGCATATAGTGACCAATAGCCGCTGCAAGGCTGCTATTGTGAGTCGGAATATACGTTTTCCCGCAAAGATACATTCCATCTTCATTGTCAACCTGTATACACTTCACCGGAACGCTTTCCACAGGTTTACAATCCGTAATAAATCTTACCACAGGCACCGTCTCGCCATCATGCCTTTTTATATTCGGGGCTACCCACACTTTGGGCTTTCTGCCATTATGAGACAGGATTTGATGCAGACTTTCAGAGGTTACGATATTCTTACCGTCGATTTTCCAAAGATGCTCCGCGTCGGCAGTAATAGCGGAACCATCACTGAAAGAAATTTCATAGCACGGCCTTCCGTACATCACTTCCGTTGCGGCTACTACTCTCCGTATATCCGAATTTGGCCCATAAACGGCGTCTCCGGGCTTTAAATCATTCATCGTGGCCCAACCCTCGGGAGTAGGGATTGGAGTGCTTACAGCTAAAGCCTTGCCAGCTTTTCGGGGGACGATAAGGGCGGCCTCCCTGTACCTGCGGAGATTGTTTTTCTTATCCAGCCACCCAAAGATGTTTCCAACGAAGAATTTCTGCCAAGGCTCAAGCTTTAATCTTTTTCCAGTAAGAACGCCCTTGACATGCACCATATTTTCGATAAAACAAATTACGCGAATAGCCGATTCTTCCGAGAAATAAAAATCGAGGTCTTTATTGGCAAGATCATCTTTAAAGTTTTTGCACAATGCCCTAATGTATTTACAGACCTGAATATTTCCGTTAAGAACATTGTCGGCGTACCAATGGATGTCGGTGATATGCTTTTTGTTTTGATTGAATTGTTTAGTCGTTATGGGTTTTACATTAGCCATTGAAACTCCTCTCCTTATCTGATAAAATGATATTTTCAATATATCTTTGAAGTATATCTTCATTCTATATTTTTGTCAAGAAAAGAAAAAGGCGTCCGGATAGACGCCTTTAAGGGAGGGATGTGAAGGAGGTAGGGAGAATTTCTGATTAAGCAGTAAAGCCCCAACGACAACCGAAGCTAGGTTCCGTTTTGCATTTAGAGGGCTTCCGATACGGGCAAATACCGTGTTTCGGAGGTTCGTGTACTCCGTCTTTGACAATCGGAATCCACGCCTTGCATAATGCACAAGGTATCCATCCGAAAGTCTTCGATTCCGATTGTCCTGTATCTATCCTGCGATCAGATTCGATGTTCATGATTATTTCGCCTTAGAACCGTATTCTTCGGGATACGGCTTATGGAAATGGTGCTTTTTATGGTATTCCTTGTCAGAGCAGGTCATTTCTTCCAGAGCGTAGCAAATTGCGGCGGCGGCGTGTTTAAGCTCATGTACGAACTGAGCATGGGTCATCGTGGGAGGCGTGGCGCGCATTCCTTCATAGGCGTGCATCATCTCTCCGACTTCCATCTCAATGATATTCATGTGCCCGCCCGGTTTATCCATGTAGGGATACCACGTATGGGGCGGATTTTCAATAATGTCTTCAATCTCATGATACACTTCGGAATATTCCGACATTTCATGAATGGCGCACTTATACATGAGATAATGGCACAATTCTTTATGTGCTTTAAGCAGTTCACGAGTGCTTTCGACATGGGGCATTGATTTGACGCCAGCTTCACAATGCTCGCCAATTTCATGTTCAAGTTCTTCCAAGAATGCAAGTTCTTCTTTATACTCTTCTTTTGCAATCTTTTCGGCGGATTTGCTATCGTGCATGATTCATTTCCTTGTGGAGGTTATATAATGGGCGTGGTTTCCGCTGTCAAAGCATCCACGCGCTGTTGAAGAAGATCAATTTGATTCAAATTTTCGTTGTTTCGTTCGGTAGCCAAAGTTTCTCCGGCTAGAATGCCTCCGGCGGCATTACCAAGCACAGCTTCCTCTGCAACCGTATCTATGATAGCATCCTCAGCTACGTCTTGGGCGATATTTTCAGCGATGCCTTTCGGGGAAATTTGCTTTTTAACGAAATCAGCGACTTTATCCGCATCAATATGCTTAGACGCATAGTCTATGGCTTCACCGGATTTATCTTTGATAAATTTACCAGCCTTATTCGAAGCCTTTTTCCCTTCTTCATCAAAGATAAGCCATCCTAACAGGATACCTAGTCCTAATCTAAACATGGTATTTCCTTAATAAAAACGCAGCGCGAGAAGATAAAAATCGTCCCACGCTGCGCGGTAGGGGTTACGTAGTCATAAGCTACGTATGTTCCCAAATCCCGGATACTTTATTTCTTAGCGGGGGCTTCCGACTTGTCAAGTTCCGGGGAAGCGAGGGAAGCAGAGGCGGTTGCGGGAAGCAAAGATGTCCCGCAGTTTACGATGGGTACTCCGTTCGGGCCGGGGCAAGACACATCAATAGCCATGATGTTACCCGCAGGATTGCTCGTTTGAGTCATACGAATGCGGCAGCCGCATCGAACGAAACGAGAAAGTTGTCCAAGGGTAAGATAGTTCCCGGAGGTGTTGAGTACGTTCGTGAACGTATCACCTCCAGCGACAATCTGAACTTTTTCATCAGCACAAGGACTGATGCACAAGTTCCTTCCAACTACGATATCAAATCTTCCTACCGGAATACTGGTAGCGAGAGTAAGAGTCGCAGTCGTGGCAGTTGTAGTGATACTTGCTACACGGATGCACGGAATGCAGCAGCGATTGCACATAGTAGTTCTCCGTACATTGTGGTTAATGAGAGGGGCTTAATAACCCCTCTCATATCAGGGTGAAATCAGCCCGTGTTAGGCGGTGACGCCACCGCAACCACAAGGATTCACGCACGGGGAGCAACCCACGGGGAAGAAGGGCGGACGCTTGACAGTCTGGCAGAAACCAGCTTCAATGGAGCGTTCCAGAGCGTTGAAACGACCGTCATTGTACATCTGCGCCTTGAGGCCCTGAATTTCGTTGTTCTGAGCCATCAGGGTCATGTCGCGGGTACGAATCTGGTCTTCGAGCATCTGAGTACGCAGAGCCGAGAAACCAGCGTCCTGATTAGAGATAATCGTGCGGAAGGCAGTTTCAAGCTGCTGCGTCAGCACAGCGTTCTGCGCAGTCATGTTGCACTTGAGTTCCAGAACATCGCGGTCGGTCTGGCAGTTATCCGTCATGGTCTTGTGACCAAGCACGGAGCGCAGCGCGACCAGATCAGCAAGCTCGGTACCAGCAACAGCAGCGGCACCACCGCAATTACCACGACCGAACAGGCCGTTACCACCGCAGCCGAAGCCACCGCCGAAGATCCCGAAGAACAGGAGCAGCACGATAAAGATCCAGCCGAAGTTCATGGAAGATTCGCGTTCAGATTCCATAAGTCATTCTCCATAAAAAAGTTTTTGGGTATATGTGAAGAGAAGAAACTGCGAATTTCTTCTCGAATCACCGAAGATATTATTTTATTCCAAGTTTTTGAAGGCGTTTAGCCAATTCGTCGTTTCCGGGATTAGGAACGTTTGAAGCAGGGGCTGGACCTCTTTGACGAAGCGCGGCCTCAAGCTGGTTCCCCATCTCGGTAATTTTGTCGATGCTTCCGGGAGCTATGGTATTCAGCCCCATTTTAATAGCAGGATTGTCCAAATGTTTCTTCATCCCCGCAAGGATTTGAGCATCAATACCAAACTTCTGGGCGACTTGAAGCGCACCCTCAAGAGTTGGTTGGTAATTACGAGATTCGGAGATAGCCTTTTGCGCGGCGTCAATTACCTTTGAGTTTCCTCCGGACAAGGTATTTACAATGCTCATTATCTTTTGTACGTTCATCGTTTATTACCTCTATTGTTGCCTTGTTCCATTTTAACTGGAGGATTCTTTGCATCTTCCTTAATCACGTCATCTACGAATTTCTGAGTGTCCTGAGTTTCCTCATTGACGGACTTAGTTGAAGCGATATTCGATGAAATAACTTGAATCTTATCGGTAAGACCAGCAATCATCTCAGCCAGTTTAGCATTCTGCGCTCGGGATTCCTGCAATTCCTTCAAAGCGTTATTAAGAACTTCTTCTTGCGTAGGTTCAGGCTTTATAATCCCGTTTTCTACGAGCATCTTATAATAAGACTCCGCCTTATCAATCGCTTGTATAAGCTGCGCCTTGAGTTTTTCGTGAATCTCCGTGGCTACCCCGATAGGCTGGTTCCCGGCATTGACATCCCATGTGTAAATAACACCATCAGAACTTACCATCGCGTAGCTGTATGTGTTCATAGGCATAGAAGAACGCTGCGTAGGAGAAGAATATGTGGATTGATTAAATCCTGTAGTTGCGTTAGACATAATAAAGCCCCCAAGTGATGATTAACATCATGGGGGCAATATAGCGCAGAGTTTTAAATATTGAAATGCGTCCACGACCGTCGACGGAGTTATTTAAGATTATCCGAATATACGGTATGTTCCAATTTTTATATTACCATAGATCTGTATTTTAATTTCAGTAACTTTATTTTCAGTGAGTGAGGGAGGTGTATTGTTTTCCCATTGAATAGGTTCGGAAATCGTTAATGCGGCAGAGGCATTCGCGGCTTTAAGTATAGCATGAAACTCATAGAATTTATCAGATTGTAATCCCGCTGGAAGTGTTACGGTAAAAGCTCGGTCCACTGTAACGATGTGGGTTACGGAAGGAATTAATTCAACAGAAACGTTTCCTGCGCCAGAAGACAAACTTTGGATATTTCTTTCCAACGCGAAATCTATATTTTGTGTTCCATTAACAATAGCTTCCGCTTTATATACTCCGGAAATATAGAATGTCCTAGGAGTTTTCCATTGGGTAGCTGTCGCGGCATTCCCCGATACATCTTTTTGAACAGGATGAACATGGTCGCCTCTAGCGAATGCGTCTTCCGAACCTATATTGGCTACGCCAAGAGCTTTTGGCGTAGTTGTCGTTATTTTTGCATGACCATACAGAGTTGTTGTTGCTAATCCGTATGTCGCGCTTTCATCTGCATGTGCGGAAGGTTTAAATGCGGCGGGGACGCTGGAAAGAAGACTCCAATCAGATTTTGACTGATACGCATAAAACGCCGCCATTGTACCAAGCGCGCCATCATCGATTACAGCATACATAAGAGGCTTTGGCTCTTTGACAATCACTGAATCGCCATTTTGGACATCAGTGATCGTTAAGGAAAGCATCGCGGCTTCATTGGTAGCAATAACGAATCTTTCTTTTATGGATTCCGGGAATTGGGAAGGGTCAAGCTCAGGGCTGCTTCCAGAACCGAAAGCCCACACAGGGTCGCCTGAAACGTAGAAAGTGATAGCCGCTGAATTTGCGGACCCTACAGAACCGGATACTGGAACGGATGTTGGGTGACCCATGAAAGCTACGCTGGTTCCCGTTTCTGTAAAATCAATACGATAAGGAATATTGACCGCAGATTTACTATCGGCAATCAAAAGATTCTGGTGAATCGTATTCAAATCATCAAAATACAGGGTCATAGATGAGCTTCCACTCTCTCGGATTCCGGGAGCGTATACAGTGGCTTCATCTTTAATCGTCGTCATATCGATAGATTGGATGGTGGGTGTTGGGGCCGCCCAATCCGAAATACCATTAATTATCTGCCATGATGTCGTTGCAAGGTCCGTCCCTGTTCCCCGGAAAAAACGAAGACCTTTGCTTGTGCGAGGTTCGTATGCCATTATTTAGCCTCCTTCTTGCTTAATTTCCTTACTAGCCAAGCTGGAGGCGTTTGAGTTTTGACTTGATAAAACTCAGGTTTTACCTTTCTCAGAAAAGTCGCTCCGCATACGGCACAAGTATAGGTCGATTTCTCTTCCACTCCTAATCGATGTAAATGAGTATCTTCAAAAGCTACTACGGTTGTTTGATAAAAAGCCCTTTCTTTGCAAACGGGACAAATATTAGCGTCGGATGTAGCCATTGTTTACCATTGCCACTTTTATTCTGAAATTTCATGATTTGAATCTGATTTAATATTCGCTTTAGAAAGAGACTGAATATCTCCCTTGCCGATAGCCCTAACCAGATCTCTATGTCTACGATTAATTGATTCGATAGCTCTGTTTTTCTCAGAGATTTGAGCTTCCATATCATTGATTCTTGATGAAAAATAATAGGAAGCTCCCCCGGTAAGAAGGAACATGACGATAAGAAGCAACGTCAGCATCCTCCAAAAGAGCGTAGATACATGATCTGAAACTTCCCTCGGAATATCTTTAGCGAATGCAAGAATAGCACTAGAAATTCCGTCCGTTTTCTCCCCACCGCCTACCGTAACTGTTTGATGCGTGTCGCTCATATTCGTATATTGTCCTTTTTAATTGTTATCAAGAAATTCTTTGATTCCGTTATAAATAAGTTCATATTCATCGGTATCCGGGATAATAAATTCCGCAGTCTGATCACCAATACCAAGAGTTATGGTAAAAGATTGGTCTTCGTTCTTCTTAATTCCACGGATAGAAAAAATATTATTTTGAAAAGAGAGGTCTTCCATAATTTACCTTTTTTAAATAATGATCATATAAATTTAATAAGAACCATCTGGAGCTTTGGGCCAAGGAACTTCTTCTAATTTAGAACCACCTTTCCACGGAAACCCCGGTTCATTTTTTATATTATAAAGTTTATTTCTGTATTCTGCCCAAGCAAGTTGTTCTTCTTTAGAAATAGTTCCTCTTGATACAACATCTATAGTTTGTGTCCAATCTGATTTAGCCAAACGGAAATTACGTTCCTCAATAATTTGTTTGGCATATATATCGGGGCTATTTCCTAATACAATGGTTCCATTTTCTATATATGCAGAGAAAAGACAACTCTCCCATTCTTTATAAGAAATAACCTTATCAAAATCTGTGCTACCTGTAAGATATTCAAGTGCTTGAATATCTTGGGCAACTACTATTTCATTATTATAAATTTTCATGTAAATATTTATATCAGTAAACATAGATACTCCTAGTTATAAAAATGGGAAACAATGAACTACTCCAGCTAGTGACGCTCCTTCGGCTTGAACTTGAACTGTCCATCCAGCGGGTACTAAGGCAAAAACAGAGTCTTGTGGATTTTGGTAATCTTCACCGTATAGTCTAGCTTGGCAAACTAATCTTCCATTTACAAACATTCTTGTTTTACCCCATCCTTGTCCATAATTTTCAGAGATAGCTAATCCATCAAAAGGCATCGTAAAATTTGAATTTAATGGATAATCCGATGGTGCGCTATAGTTTATAACACCATGAGCCCGATTAGCATATCCCGCGCTATTCGCATAATTTACGCTAAAATTGGAAGGATTCCAAACCCTCATATTTACGCCATCATTACCACCCCATACCCATGATGGCTGCCCCTCCTGCCCCTCACAATCAAAGTACATAAAACCACCATTAACTTTTTTAATTGCGTTTGCGGCATTACAATCAGTTGCATAAGGAACATTACAATCAACAGTAGCTCTTGATCCGTCTTGTCTATTAAATGAAAAAATACCATCGCTTCGTAAAGAAAGAGTCCCCGCAGCTTTTCCATCCCATAAAAAACCAATCGAAGGCGCGTACCCTATATCGGATTGAGTATTTGAAACTAAATCATTTTCACGAATATTGATCCCTGAATTTAAACACCTCGTTTCCCATGAACTAATGTATTTACCGCGAAGCTCGTTAATCCTTCCTGACATAGACCCGCCAACCAAAGGCAATTTCGTATCCGCGTAAGCTTTGAGATTCATCAAGGCTTTAGCGGATGCGGCAACGACAGACGAATTTGTGGTGTAATTATCTGTCAAACCTTCGGGGACACGATACCACGGGGTCCACGTTGAACCTGAATTTTGAGTTAATCGCCAATATCTGCCAGTATTGTTATAATTAACGAATTCTTGTCGCGCATATGTATAATAGCCGCGAACAGTGAGTATCCCACCTACACTATTTATTGGAAAATTCGTTAATGCGTGCTCATTATTAAACCAGAAATTTCCGTTTGCAATGAACAAATTAGCATCGGTGCCAATACCTTTTCCAAGAGCCAATAATCCGAGCTGACCGCATCCTTTAGCGGTAGTCAGATTGGCATTAATCCCCCCACCACTACTATTTATTTGAACATCCTGAGCACTACCGTCAGTCCTGCCAGTGCCTCCACGTTCAAAAGGCAGGACTCCTGCTGTCAAATTGCCTACGTCATTCGTACCAAGATTGGCGCGAGCCTGTGCAGCGGTAGAGGCCCCCGTGCCACCTTTTGCAATGGGATTAACTGTAGTAAGTTCATCAGCCTGTGTAGCATTAGGGGCGCGCCCGGAGATGTTTCCGGGAATCACGCCCTTGGAATCTCGCACCACGATGGAATTGGCTATAATTCCCGCATTAGCATGAAATCCGTCGAGCTTATCAACATTAAAAGCATATTTGCCAGTACCATCATCCAAAGCACTCCAAACCGTTCCATTTTTCATCTGGAAATTCATTGCGGTTTGATTGAAGATGATAGTACCGTCAGGAGCATTATCAGCAAGATCCCCTCGCAGCCTCGCAATAAGTTTTGCAAGTTCTCGAATGGAATCAATATCCGATGCGATTTTATTGGATATTGCTGGTGCGGAAAAATTAGGATTTGCCATTTAGAAATTACCTTATCATAGTAAAAAACTTTTATATTCAGGATTTATTCAAGTCGACGATTCCCACCTTTTCGTCGGCTTCGGAAGCACTCTCATGAGTAATTTCCGGATCGGGAGCAATCATCGCATTGAAGAATCCCTTCAATTTTTCAGATACTTTTTCAAGGTCTTTTTGCTTCTGTTCGAGAGACTTGTCGAGGAAAAAAAGCGAGCTACGCAACTGCGTAATCAAAGCATAGTCTTCATTGGCTTCTCGCTGGACCCCGTCTACAAACTTCATAATTTCTTCAATCTTTTTAGAATCCATAATCCTCTCCAATAATTTTTTATTTTTATCCATCTACCAGATATTTTGGAATTTGTCAATATCAAATTTATGCAATCACATAAATTCCGCTATTTTTAAACCGTCCATATTCACTCCGCTATAATAAATTTGGACTCTATCTCCATCAACAACACGGAGACTTGCGCCTACCGCATTTCCCGTACCACCACCGGAATAACCGGATGAGATTTCTGTAGACCTTAAATTTATCAACCATACCTGACCAACATTCGTGGAAGAAATTCCAGAAGCCATTAAAAGGCCAGTATGATTTACGGTAAATATAGACGTCGTGGCTGGAATTGGCGTTATTTGATGAAAAATATTTGAAATCTTTACTTCATGGGCGGATTTTAATTCTGCCCAAATTTGAGTATTATTCATTTTAAAACCACACTCTAACTGGAGTCTTAGGCTCAGGAATAAGGAATTTCGAGTTAACGAATTTGTCTGGAATTACGAAACTCGAAATTCGGATATTGACCAATTCAAAATCATAATAAGTAGCCGGAGTAACGATAGTAGCATTTTCTGGGTCATCGTTTGAATATATCGGAGGAGTTTTTTCGGCTTTTCCAATATAATCGACATAAACACCTTCCGGAGGATCGTTAAGAGAGATTCCCAATGATTCTTCAAGGGCGGCTACATTAGGAGCGGCGAAATAGAAATCTGTATACGCATTGATAAGCTCCGAAGGCATTGGTGCTATAGCAGTATTCATAATGAGATTTTTCCTTTATCTAATTAAATCTGAAAGTTGGCTATTTGTTAAATGCGCGGGGAAAACGACGCACTGTTTCGTGGTGCCCATAGAAAATTCGATTGTTCTAGTAGTTTTTAAGTTATATGCCCGTTTTCCATCACCCTCATTAAAGAAGAATGCTTGTTTTACCGGGTTAAATAAAAATGGAGAGTCCTTTGTCGGATATACGTTAGTATAGTTATCCATAGCACGAGTAGTTGCGGTTTTATTGACAATAGGGATATAAGATGAATATCCAATTCCGATCTCAGTTTGAATATTTCCAACTAAAATAGACGAAAATGAATCTCCATCGATTCTGGTATTTCCTGTAGCATCGGCAAAATATAATCCGGAATAAAAACCGTAATTGGAAATTGTACCTGTAGAATATTCTTCTAGGATTCTTGCACCAATAGAAACTTGTACCCATCCGTTTCGCATTTTTTCTATGGTAGTTCTCCATACTATATTTGAAGAAGTGGGTTTAACGACTTTTATGAGAGAGCATGTTTCTATATCGTATGAAGCTCCATAATATCCTGTAATTCCCGTAATATCGGAACCTATTTTTAATTGAATATACCTATGATTTACAGGTTTTACTACTAATGAAAATGTTACATCCTCCCCAACATGATCCGGAATTTCAGCAGGTGTGTACAATCTATAGTTTGCATAATGATATGAATCTAAAGTTGCGTCAAGCGTCAATTTTAATACGGGGCCGATGAATTTATCTTGAGTTTCCTCTTTTGTAAGCCTGTTTATGCCCGCAGCAGTAGCATAATTCGTTCTTTGTGTTTCGAGGAAAGTAGAAATAAATTTACCCGTTTTATTATCATATAAAGGCCGTTCAATATCGTTTCCGACAGTTCTCATATATCCTTCCGCATCAAAATACGTAGCTTGTGATGCTCTAGTAAACGTAATCCCGTTATTTATAGAAAACTTATCTTCGGCTCTTGTAACTTGGGCGGTTCCTTCCGTAGGAATCGGGGATGTTGGTTTAGTATCAAAATCTTCGGATTCTTCCATTTGGGGGCAAGCATACCAGAAGGTGGACTTACCATCTCCGTCAAAAGTTGTAACAAGCCCCGTAGAGTCTTTAAAATATATACGTATACCCGTTTTTAGATTTGCGTTTTCTGCTCCTTTAAAACGGAACCATGCTCTAAACCATCCATCCCCGACATCCTCAAGACCAAAATTATTTTCAGTTATAGCGGCAGATTTTCTAATAATAGTATTGGTTTTGAAATTAAAATCTACGGATAACCCACCGCCTTGGATAACAACATAATTCGGAGTGTCGATATTTATAATAGATAGTGGGTTATTTTTATCGCATCTAAAAAATATTGAACTAAAATACGTTTGATTTTCTTTTGGAATAATCCCTGTGATATAAATACCAAATTGAGTATTCGTAGGCGTACCCGCCCGATATTTATATACTTTGGATCTAAATTTAAAATTATAGTTAGCAGAAGGTTCTACATAGTGCGCTCCATCTGTTCCTACGCCTTTAACAACAACACTATTCATAAAATTTGTTCTTTGAGGCTCCCTAAGCCAGCCAAGGCATTCTCCTGTAACAGGATTATGATCAATACGGGGTTCTCCTGCCGCAGCGATATGAGATACGCCGTCAGGCCCCCAATACGTAGCTGACGAATTACGAGTAAATGTGACTTGCGGGGGAACCTTTCCCCACGAGTATTCATATTCGTCCGCGAAAAGATTGAGGGAAGGATTCCGGGGAAGGACATTAAATAACGATAAACTGTCTTGAATTGACCGTCCCTCCCCAGTAGAAGAGCCCCCGACAAGCACCCATTCAGTTCCATTCCAGTACTCAAAATTGCGTTTTGAATAATTCCATCTTACGCAATCCGTACTCAAATTAGACCTAAATGCGGATTTCATACTGACAATAACGTCAACTTTAGAAGGTACTTCTGCCATTTCGGGGGCTCTCCATATATTATATTCCTACTGCTCTCCACACCACGTTCCCCGTAGTGCGTTCGCCCTTATTATTGAAAAGAGACACTCTGAAAAACTTGGGGGAAGGAATGTCTTGGAAAGAAACCAAGGCGACCAATCCCGCATCTTCACTTTCAGGTGCAGCCGTAACTTCCCATACATCGAGGTATGGCATAGAAAAGTTTACCAAATTTCCGGTATCATTTGCATTTCCGGGCCATTCTGGACCGTTCGTATTTGCCTCAGCCAAAGCGACACCAGAGTCATTTCGAATTTTAACATCGAATTTAAGGTTCAGTTCGGACACTCGGATAAGTCCCGTGGAGTCCGGAAGCATTCCAAGTGTAAATCGGATATACCGGAATCGCTGTAAAAACACCTGCGTAGCATTTTCTGCGGCTAATTCCCACGGGTCATTCACATCCACTTTAAATTCAATTTTAACATAATACAGAGGCGTGCCGGAAAGAATTTGAACCGTAGGTGTGACCACAAGTCTGATGGACTGCATGATTTGTCCATAATCAAATTCTTCTTGATACCACCCCTCTGTACCTGCTGGTTCCATCCAAGTAGGTCCGGCAATATCCACCTTGTTTTTCCATGTAGAGTTCGCTGTCGTTCCACCGAATCGTGCAATATTCTGCGTCCATGTTTCATTCTCATCTACGATAGGACCAATCATCCCTCCAATGCCATCAAGAACAAAATTATGGCGTGTTCCAGAGAAAACGGAATCCCAATCATAGAAAAGAACATAATCCGGAGGCTGAGAAATTACGCAAGTAATGGGAGTTGCGGTGCCTTTGTTACCTGCTACGTCTACCGGAACAACCCAATATGTATAATTACCGGATACAGTTTCAAAGATATTGACAATCAAAGCGTTGACATTGAAAATAAGTTCCGCGTATTCCAATTCATCCCCACGAAGTACCTCATAATGATGAATTGGAAAGAATACCGTGGAAGGTTCAGTCCAAACAAGAAGCGCGTTATTGTCGATGACGGTAGGAGTTATATAAACTCTGCCGGGAGCTTCGACTCGGAAATTCGTTTCTCCCCATGCTCCAGCATTTCCTCCAGTATCCCAACTACGAACCCTGAAAATGTGATTTCCGGTTTTTTCAGGAGGTACGACTATCTGTGTCGCATTAATCCTTCCGAAAGATTCTCCTGTCGTACTATTTTCTATCTCGTATTCAGTTATTGGTAAATTGATTGTTGAAGGCGCTACCCAAGAAATAAGGATTTTATCTTCTTGAATTGTCGCTTTTACAGTTGGTGCTGCGGCGGCTTTAATCTCGATAGAAACTTCACCCCAATCTCCATAGTTACCGACGATATCTCGTGCTCGGATTTTCCATTCATGAAACCCGACAGCTCCCGCAGGAACTCGGAAATAATTGACTTTAGCCCTGCCTACCGGAGTGAAATCCCCTTCAACGATTTCGAATTCATCTATGGGGAATGCGGACGGAGTAATAGGCCATTCTAACAGAATATCAGCGCCATCAATTCTTGCTGTCGGCTGGACCCTCCCGAGAAGATCCACTTCAATAAATGTAGGAACAGCATTAGATTCATTTCCAAAAATATCTATCGCTTTCACTGTAAATTTATACCTACCTACAGGTCTTGGCGACACATATATTGAAGTCACATTAGAAAATTCCGTTCTTGACATATATTCATCATGAACTTCATAATTCTTGATAGGCCAAGAAGTTGTACAATCTGTCCAACTCAATTTAAGGCCATCGATAGTGACTTCCGTTTTAATGACAGGGTTTTTAGGTTTTTGAATAGTAACAGAAACGGGGGCAGGATTCAAGGAAAAATTTCCAAGCGTATCCACTGCGCTAACTGTCATATTCAATGTGCCGAATTTATTTGGGACGGGAAGTATGATACTCGTGTCAATCGTTTTCCCTGTAATGTCCCCTTGAACAGCATAGTAATCTATATCAAGAGTGGCTACGGGATTCCAACTGATTTTTACCCCGGACGGAGGAAGAAGCTCAGCGGTAACGCCGTCCACATCAGGAGGCGGCGCGGTTTTTCCAATAACGAAATATCCGGTTTGAGTTATCCAATCACTGCTAATTCCCCGTACAGGATCGGTAACTTGGATAGACAAGTCATATAGCTCACCAGACTCCATATTCGAAATGACGACATATCCTTCGGATACGGAAGTTCGAACGGTATTGCCCCAAGCTGCTTCTTGCGTTTTCTTTGCACGGGCGTAAACCACACAATCTAACGAGGTTCCATCTCCAACCTTAAACCAGATACCAACTTGAGGAATGATGTTCTGCCCGATCTTAACGAGCATGGACTCATCGGAAATTATCTGTGTAATGGTAGGATTGGGAATAGTATAAGTAGGTAGCTTGTCAATAATAATAGGAGGATTCCAAGGAGGAATTTCTCCTTTATCCGCGTCGAGGACTTCGGGAGAATACGGAATCGCCTTAATTTCAGCCGAGGAATTTTCGGCGGGCGCAATCTGAGTTACAAGGTATTTATCATTCGCTTCACCCATTAATGATACGCTAGCTAAATCTCCAATATAGGGAGTAGTAGCATATGTTATTGCAAAAGTAAAATAAATATGGGAATGTTCCTCTCCAAATTGTGGTTGAATTTGATAAGTAACAGTTTTTCCATATGGATTTCTAATTGCAATACCGTAAATAACATCACGTTCGCTAAAGACAATGGAATCATCAAGAACGACACCTACGGCAGGAGTATCAATGGGTCTTTCGGAGTTTTCATAAACAATGTATTCCGCCCCTCCCGTATCCTGATAAATCAACCCTACAACACGAGCCGCCCCGAAAGTGTTCATGAGAACGTCATGGAAAATTTCAATAACGTCTCCGCGATGACACATTCTGTGCTCCCAATCAGCATTGATTGTAACACTTAAAGGACGAAGAAGCTGTGAGGCTAAATGATATCTTCCTTGCTTCCAGTTGTTTGTCCACGTAGTAATGCCGGGAAAATCAATTTCTTGAATATCCGTGGCATTGTTTTTATCAAATCCGTCCGCATAGCAGAAATCTTCCGATTGCAGGAAATTATTTTCACTATTAACAAATTTGATTCTGAGAGCATGAGGGACGTTAGGAAAAAGTTTCTCCATGCTGAATCCCCAACTATTACGCTGGTTGAATTGCTGCACAGGAGTTTTATTCTTATCGTCAATCACCACACCATATTTTCCATCTATTTCTGTGGTTACGGAAGCACGCGCTGCCGCAGCGATCTGAGTAAGACGTGACCACAGATTCTCTTCTGTATCACAAACAAAATCGAAAGTCCACCCCATTCGGGTACAATACTTATGGAACTCACGTAGCGTTGGTTCGTCAAGCTTGTCTTCCGTATAAGGAGAATTTAAAGCATGACGGGATGTCAATACATACCTATAAGCAGATGCAGGATTTCTCGTTTCCCTCCATTCCCACGTATTATTGCTAGTGTTAAAGTCTGGAATCAATGCCGTGCAAATAGCATTAAAGTTATCGACATATCCGGAGAGCTGTTCCGATGCCTGAATACGCAATTCCGAAACACATACGGGAACAGGAGTTGAAAAAGATTGACGATTTACAATAGACCTTTTCGTCGCCCACGTAGCTTCATCATAGATATACTTATTTGAATTATCATCAGTAAGTCTTCGAATACGAACATCATAATCTCCGTGAGGAACATTCACAGTATAGGTACGGGTCAAGGGCTTTAATTGCTGTCCAGTGATGGCAAATTTGTTAATGCCATTCACATATTGGTCAGGGATGACAATTTCATAAGTCGAATAATCATAAACTTCGACGCAAGTATATCCCCATCTGCTTCCAAGTCCATATCCACATTTTTTCGTATAATGTTTTACTTCATTAATATATGGAGCGGCACCGGATACAGAACTTACCCGCAAGTCTTCGCAAGTATATGAATATGTATATGTTACCCGCTGTCTTCCATCATCATCAAATTCATAATGAGGAGTTGATACAAGAATAACTTTTGCTAATGGAACGGTATTAACTGGAGCTGTTTCTCCATCAGTCATATTGATATTACCAGAAAAATCACTATAGACAATAGAGTTTCTTCCGGCGCTTAAATAAAAGCCAGTTTTTCTTTTAAGCTCGATAGATGTCCCACGAATAGGGAATGACCCTCCGACAAGTCCTTTCCATACCGTATCATTCTTTAATTTATATTCAGCTTCAAACTCAACGGTACGATCATAGTTATCTCCATTTTTTTCATTGATGGAAGTCAGCCCTTTGGAGAACGTAATGTCTAAGCTGATTGTATCGCATTCTCCCATTGTCCGAGTAATATATCCAGCTTCTTTCGAGATTAAAGTCCCCACGGTTTCTTCATTAAAGGATTTGCCAAAATAGACAAGCCCTTCACCAGTGGTAGAAGGATGGAATCTGTGGTCAATATTTTTAAAGTTTTCTAAAGGCGTATCCCCAATTTTAAAATCTCTTACGGACATATCTGGGTGCCCCCAGATAACGCACATATTGAAATAGGTTTTATCCGATTCAATATTTGTCCAAGATTTCGCTGCCAAAGGAGGAGTGACCTTATTCCTTCCGAAGATAAGAGGAACAAAACCATATGGGTTCGCTCCGTTTCTTGCCCCGGAAATAGAATAAGTAGGAGATTCTTTTTCGGAAGATTTAGGTCCGCTAAGTTTAGGCGTTGCAGGAGGGCAAAGCATATTGACAGCGAGTGAGCCAACCGTTAAGATACCAAAACTTACTGCGGCACCAGTCCAAGTCAAGGCTCCCGCCGCTGTCATCAACCCCCATGAAGCCGGAGCAAGTACGGGCACCGCGATAGCAGCGACAGCTACAACAATGTTAAGGATTGTAGCAAAAGGATTTTTACCGCCACCTTTACCGGGCTTAATGAAGAATTCGACACGCTGACCATCCGCAGGATATGTAACAGCCCATTTTTCTTTAGGGATATTGATAAAATCCATACGGCAAACACAATGCTTCTTTAGATATTCGGCATATGCGGGAGTGATAGCTTGGTTAGCCCGAAGAATTTTTACGGAGTCTGTGATGATGTTTTCAAGGGATTGTCCTTCTTGGACTGTGAGCGAGACACGAGACGAACTTGCCCAATGCCGACCAAGAACTGTGATTTCCCCTCTTTTACGAGAGGCTCGCTTTTTCATTGCTTTACCGCGCATCTACGTGCCTCAAAATTCTCGTAATTCTGTTTTTCCATTCGGACGTATCGTACCTACGAATCGTACTATGCGCCCCTTCAAGTATGTCCAAAAGCCATCCATCCTCAACCCAAAGTCCGATATGTGTTTCAAGACCTCCAGTCCTAAAAATAATAATATCAAGAGGTTTGCGAGGCTCATTCGTAACGTCTATATAGCAACCAAGATCAATGTTCTTTTTTACCGTGGAGTTTACGTCTTTTCTACGATACGCATGAGAATAGGAATCCCCGAGCCACGGAAGATCAATGCCAAGCTCCTCTTTATACACGAGAAGCACAAGGCCGTAGCAATCACAGCCTTCGGAAGTTATTCCGTGATCCACAAAAGGGATTCCTATGTATTTTGAAAACTTGTCTCTCATTTTCATGTTTTATCCGTTATAAAAAAGACTGTAAAAATATGCTTGAACAAATCTAAGCCACGGCACGGGTTCTTGAGAAGCCGTATTCAAGGAAATGCTGGCATCTACAGTTTGGGCGTTGATTGTTACGGAAGATAAATCAAATTCCGGATACACAGTATCAACAATATCCGGAAAAGCGGTGGTAACTATTTCAAAAGTTACTTTAGGAGTGCGTCGATCTGTTTTAACAAGATACGGTGCTATATACCGAGAAACATTGTCGATTGAAATTTTGCATTCAGGAGGCGTCTCTTGCCTAGAGTCCGGGGCAATAGCTCTCATGGGAATATAAAGAAATTCTTTGCCACGGGATATCGTTCCGTAGATAGGAAGATTAGTTTCCGTATCATTCCTGAGAAAAACCGTAGGGTCGGACGATAGATAAATAGGTTCCGTCCAGCTTGGATGCGTAATTGTCAAAAGAACTATGTCGGCGTTATCCGTTTCCTGCGCCATCATCGACGCCACCGTACTAGGCGAGAGGGGCATCGTAAAAAACCTCAAAGGTAAAATCTACTTTCCATAGGCCGGGAGCGATGAAATTTATTTCATACAATTCCGTGTCCGACTTCGGCATTATACGTACTTTTACATTTTTGTCAAGTCTAGGATGAGGAAATTCAAAGGCTTTTGCCCCACCACCAAGAATTGTTCGGATAAAGGTTTCTAATTTTTTAGTAGCTGCCGTAGTCATTTTAAAAGATACATTCATTTTTCCGGGAGTCGCGCTCCCCCTCCGTCTAACCTTGCTCGGCCCCGTATCCATAGTAGACACAAGAAGGTTAGACGGCATTGATTCGGAGTACCCTCCGTCTGCGAAGGGTACTTGAGGAAGATCTGCGGGCCAAATAATACTCATATAATCACCGCTTAATCGTCGGGGGAGTAGCCCCGGTTTGAGTTCTGATAGCGTAATTGGCTTTGGTGCCGGGAGTAAGCATCTGCTGTGCGGCGACATCACCAATTATAACATCTATACTCTTAGATCCATTAGCATTTTGTGTTTGTTTGGTTTGAGCCTTTTGACCAGTAGAGTTATAAACATTTACAAATACCTCGGAAGATGAAGAAGATGTAGGTCGGCTCGACTCATTTTCTCGTTTGGAAATGACGCCGAGTTTACCTGAGCTGGTTCTCGCCAAAGGCATAATAGCTTCGGGTCCAGCTTCTCCCATCAATCCGGCACCATTGGCATACTGGCTGATTTCTTTTCCGTAAGAGAAAAGAGTCGGTGAAGTTACTATCGAATTGCTATGACCAGAAATTCCCGTCATCACGCCACCATTGGCTTTTCTATTAATACCGCCGAACCAAGACGAGAATGAAACCGCATTATCGGCACCGCCTCCACCGCCAATACCTCCGGTGAAGAGGCCAAGCGCAGATTGAAGAATGCCGGACATAAGCTGCTGCGCAAGCAATTTTGACAGGCTTCTGATCATGTCATTGACCAAGCTGTCAAATGCCTCTCCGAAGGACTTAAAGTCTCGCATACCTCCTACCACAAAATCAGATAAGGCGGCAGCCATGCTATCCGTAGTAGAGGTTACTACTTCCCCCAATCCAAGAGCATAGTTCTTGTGCTGATCATAGTAGTCTTTGATACCGAGTTTCAGATTATCTAAAACGCCACCAGACGTACGGATTCTCTGTTCCGCCATCCATTCATCAATACGGGCAACGGTATCGGCATATTCTTGTTCAGCGGCGATTCTTTCTTCTGCGGAAGAGAACGCGGAATTGGATATAGACCTATAGAGCTTCTCAGCGGTGTCTTTCCATTGCTTAGATTGCTTTTCATAGGATTTAAGTGCGGCCTCACCCTTATCGCCAGAAACGATTTCGGAATAAGCCCTTTCAAAGTCCATCAACTTTTCACGAAGATCATCGACGGCTTTCTTTTCTTTTTCCGCTTGCTTGGCGAACAATCCCTCTTTGAGCTTGTTGCTCAGGAACTCTTGCGCCTCAGCAACGGAATGTAATCCATCAGGAAGCTCATCTTTATAGATTTCCGCGACTTTTTTAATATCAAGTTTATGTGTAGCCAGTGAAGCGTTTAATTTTTCAATTTCGGCTTCAACAATTTTTGCGAAGTTCGTTTCGGTTCCAAACAACTTCTGTACGCGAACATCAAATCCTTCAATATCAAATTCAGGGATTTTCTTTGGCTTTTTATTTGCGTCTCTTTTTGCTTTGCGATTAGCATCTTCTGCGGCAACAAGAGCTTCGGATTTTTCAGCGATTTCTTTATAGACTTTAGCTACATCTGCGGCTATTTTATTTCCTTGTGCATTAAGGAGATTCGTAAAATCGCCGGATTCTATAGCTTCTAATATCTGTTTCTCCTGCCCTTTTTGAAGTTCTTTCATTGATGAAAGAGTAGTCAAAGCAGCACGAGAGGTCTTACTCCCTACTGTTGCTAATTTACCTTCAATAGCAGCGAGTTTTTGTTCCGCAGATTGAAGTGCTGCAACAGACAGCGCGGAATTTAATTTTGCTTTAAACTCATCAATATCTTGAGCGGAAAGATGGAAAGTTTCTCCAAGTTTTTCAATAATTGAATCGAGAGTAGAAGCGTCCGCTCCAGAAGATACTGCCGCCTCAGCTACAAGCCGGAAAGCATTATCAAGTTGACCAGATTGACTAGACATAGAATCAAAAGCTGATTCAAGCTCTCTCATCTTTTCTTCGGTCAAAGTATTGGCGTTCTGCTGTTCAGTATATGCTGCAAGGAGATTCCGAGTCTTGCTCTCTAGTTGCTCTTGAGCTTCGGACATTTGGAGAAGGCCACGAATCTGAGTTTCGAAATCCTCCTGTCCAGCAAGTTGCTTACCAAATTCTGTAGTCTTTGTTCCCTTGCGAATAGCTTCGTAGGCTTCCGCGAATTTAGTTATGCTATTCCCGCTTTTGTTCGCTTCTCCGGTGAGTGCTTCCAACGCCGCTTTAGCTGCATCTGCGGTATCTTTTGCATTGAGAATGGCACCACCGAAATTATCCCATTGCTTAATGACCTCTTCGGATGCACCAGCTTCTTTCATACCGTCTTTGATGGTACGGAACATGATCTTGAAACGATCAAGAGTATTCTTAATCATTTCATCTCGGGCTTTCGGATCGGTTTCTTCGTTTAATGCTTTATCAATAGCATCACGAGTCTCTTTAGCAAGCTTAACGGCTTGACTTCTCAAGGTAAAGAGAGCTTCTGAATCCGTATCGGAAAGCGGCCCGAGAATAGAGTCGAAGAAACTCACCACTTTAGTAGAAGAGAATACGTTAGGAAGCTCTTGAAGGGCTTGAATAAAGTCCATCTGACGCTTTACGTATTCACCGCTAAGATACTGTTCTTGAAGACGTTTATTGGAATTCGAAAGATTGTTCTGGCTTGCCGCAGCCTTTTCGGACTTACTGGCAATTTCGTCGAAGCTCTTGGCATATCCGGAAATGAATTTTTCAGAATCGGACATCTGGTTGCTAAGAGCGTATGCCGCAGTACCTACCGCGACTAGAGCAGTGACGGTAAGCGCGATAGGATTGGCGTTAAAAGCAAGTGCGAATTTAGCGATTACAGCTTGTGCGGCTTTCATTATGCCGGAAGTTTCCGCTGCGGCTACCCCAGTCAAAGTAAAAGCGGTCCTGAGATTCTTGAGCGCATCTACCGCAACACCGAAAGCCGTAGTAACTTTAAGCGTTGTATATACAATCCCAAGCCACTTCACGAAATTCATTATTGAATCAATGTTCTGTCCAATGAATTTCGTAATTTCCGTAAGTACGCGAATAAAAGCTGCTGCACCCTCAGAATCCATCATTGCGAATTTAAGGTCAAACCATGCGGTAGCCAATCTATTAAGCTCGGCTTGCAGACCGTGAGAAGCTTCTTCCGCTCCCTTAGCATACGTCTTTCCGACTTCTTCCGCAAAGGTACGAAGATGTTCAAGTCCCACTTCGCCTTTTTGGAGCATATCATCAAGTTGTTTTGTGGTCACTCCAATAGCTTTCGCAAAAATATTCACTGCACCGGGCATTCTTTCAGAAAGCTGCAATCTAAGTTCTTCCGCGCTGACCTTACCCTTAGAAATCATCTGAGAGATAGCGAGGAACACGGAGTTCATCTGTTCGCCAGTGAGTTTAAGTGCAACACCCATCTGGGAGAAGCTTTTAAAAATCATCTGAGCGTCGTTTTCTAAGACAGTGCCTTTCGCGGAAGCGAACAGAGCTTTTGCAGCTTGCGCAGTGTCGATAAAAGACAATCCGAGTTCATCACTTACTTTACGCACAAATCCGAGGGATTGCTCGGCTACTGCGGATTCTCCGTAAATCGACTTGAAAGAAAGCTGTAAGCTATCAAGAGCGGTGGTAGCGTTAAATACGGACTTGGTAAGCTCGACCATTCCGTACATACCGAAAGAAACGCCTACAGCGCCCGCTGCGGCTTGAACACCAGAAGTAAGGGAATACGGCGTAAGAAGCCCGGAAACGCCTCTACCACCCTGTTTTGTGCGTTCCTGAGTGTCAGCAAATCGACGAAGAACCTCGTCAGACGCATTGATGCTTTTCGCAAACTCAATAGCTTCGGCGGATGTAAGCCCATACTCACGCTGCATCCGTTTTAACTGAGTTACCGCCCTTTCAACACCGCGCATCTCAAGGAATTTTTGCATCATAGAAGACGCTTTCGTCGCATCTACGCCGAAAGCACCTTGCAGAGCATTCCCAATTTTATCAGTTTCACTTTTAATTCCTGCGGCGGCGGTTTTGGCGGACGCTTGAATACTTCCGATTGACCTGATAATATTTATAGAAGCATTAGTAATATCAGCAACGGGCAGGGCTTTCTCCATGCTCCGAGAAATTTGCTGGCTTGTTTGAGTGATTACTTCTTTAAGATTGGTGAGAGTGCTTGCTGTTTTACTATCGTCAAGCTCCACCGGAATAACTAGCCGTGTGAGTCTTTTAGTCGCCATTAAGATCCCTCTTCCGTGGACAAATATTTTTCAAGCACTTTTTCGGCTGAGTCCGCAGTTTTACGCACATATCCCGCAGGTTGAAAAGGGTTTGGCGTGGATTTACCGGGAATGCCATGCTCTTCTTTTTTTGAAAAAACGTAGACTTTTCCGTCTACTTTACTTCTTTCCGTAAATCTGATAATTTCTTTCGTAGCTGGATCTCTGAATACTATACCGGGAGGTACGCCAAGTTTGTCTTCATATCGCATCCATTTTTTAGGACTTCTTTTTCCCTTGACAACATGGGGCTCCGTACCGTATTCAAGAAAATGTGCATACCAAGCTCCAGCGTCAACAAGTTTAGCTTTTTTAGGTATTCTTTTTGATGGACGGACAAATGGCGTTTCTCTAAAATTTTCATTGGGCGTTACGTACCAAGGGTTCTTGGAAAGGGGGATACTTTTAGCATTTTTTATCATCTCAAGACGGAGCGCATTAGAAAAGCCCGTAAGGACTTTCGCACCCTCCGTCTCTATTTGAAATGAAATTTCAGAGAGAAGTTTGAGCGGGAGTTGTTGTACATTAAAAGCCATGTACACCTCCAATCCATTACGGGCTTTTTAAGGGAGATTAAAAATGAAAAAATTTTACGTTTTGCTTAGAGTCTTTGTTTCTGTTGAAATCATCGGTGCCTTGATTTTTGCCTTTGGTATTCTTGCGGACGTAAATGGAAAACCTTATGGTACAAAATTGGGCATAATCGGTTTGTATATGGCATTGAGTTGCCATGTGCTACTCAAGAGTGCAATTATTCCGGGCATCAATCAGATTGTTTCGATGCGTAAAGAATGGGAGGCGCGCAAACGGCTGGATAAAGAAAACGCTGCGAAGAAGTAGGCGACTTTTTTATTCAATAACTTTTCCGCCATAAAGAGCGAACATCGCCTTTTCTTGTTCTTCGGGGGTCATCTCTCTTTTTCTAGGAGATTGGCCCCCTTCTTCATTCTCTTGTTCTTCGTTTTTAATCTTATGGTAGGCAACCCATCCCATGAACTCTTCTACGTCCATGTTTTCTAAAAGCTGGTTTACCGTCATATGAAGATCACGCGCAAGAGAATACGCAAACATCCAAAGCCAGCCAGTAGTTAGTTTTTTTCTGCCTCTTCCTGAGCCTTTTCATTGATAGTATTCATCTTTGATGCGGCTTCAACCAAGGCAGTAACAACCTGAACATCCTGACTCAAAAGCCAATTGATGTCATTTTCAGTAAGCATCTGGTTGCCGTTCTCATCGACAAGGCAAGCAATAACCATGCGGTACATCGCAAAGTTATACTCTTCGACCTTTTTATCCTCGTCTTGAACTTTCTCGGCGCGGCTATAAATTTTCATTGCTTCCCCGGCGCTCAGTCTACGCATGTAAACTTCCGCGTCCCATACGGGGATATAAAACTTGTCTTTCACAACAGTAAGACTATTACGCAGCTCCGCAAATTTTTCAATAGTAAGAATAGCCATATGATTCCTCTCCTGAATTTTTTTTTTCGAGAGGGAGACGATTCTCCCTCTCTTTCTATTTGGTTGTTATAGATTAAACGAAAGTGATAGCAATATCGGTCTTCGTACTGCCGGAAATGAGATTCGCATCAGCATTAGTAAAGGCGCTATCCATAAAAGTCAAGGCGATATTAGAAACATCTGCCTTATTAGTAGCGGCTCCAGTGAAAGACAATTCAGCAACCGTATCACTAACTTTCTTAAGAGCACCAACAAGTCCCGCCGGGACATTAGCCAATTTATAATGCGTATTTGCGGTAAAGTTTGCGGCGTTTTCAACGCTCGTAGTAAATTTAGCAGTAGATTCCTTACCCGGAATAAGCGTTACAGTAACTTTACCAGTCACAGCGCCAGACGATTCAGTGCCAGCGAGTGTGCTATCCCAACTCAAGGTTGCGCGTTTACCACCAAAAACCCATTCAATCTTGCCGGAAACGTCGAAGGTGTACGTAGTCGTATTCGCAGCACCGACACCACCAGAAAGCGGCATCCCGGTAAGCTGGCCCATGAAGTACATAACCGTACCCGTGGGGAATTCTACCTTACACGGACGGTAATCACGAGAGTACAAATCTTGCGTCAGCAAATTCTGATGCGTTTCACAAAGGTCATCAACATAACCGTTAAAAGTAATAGTGCCGTTATCAGGAATATCCGAGATTTTTTCTACGGCTTCCGATTGAGTAGTCGTAACGGTAATTGTAGGTTTGGAAATGTTAGGTCCATTCCAAGCCGAAATTCCCGGAACGTGTTCCCATACTGCCGTAGCGAAAGAAGACCCCGTACCACGGAAGAATTTCAGTCCTTTACTCGTTCTGGCTTGATAAGATACAGCCATTGTTAAGCTCCTTCTTCAAGGATAAAATCTACAGATTGGATATGCCAAATATTTTGCCCAATCTGCGTTGTTCCATAATGATCTCCATCTACGCAAGATGGAAACTCCGTTTCCGATAAACTTCTGATAATTTCGGAACCTTCTGTGGCGTCTGCATAGTTGGTGCTCATTACATCAACTTGTACACGGACTGACCGCAATAAGTCTCCCCTATCAGAAAGTGTTTTGTCCAAGGGATCTCCGGAAATTCGATGAATTAGAACGAAGCGTTTAGTATTAGCTACAGTGTTCGCTTCGACGATTCCTTGGAAAATATTTTCACCAAAAAATTTTTTTACTTCTTGAGACTTTATGAAAAGTTGAAAAAGTTTTGTTTCCGCTCTTTGGACAAGCTTTAATGGCGTATTAAGCATCGGAAAGTCTCCTACACATAACTTCAAGATAAGTATTTTCTTTATTTATAGGAGGTGACTTTACTTCCAAAACAATATCGCCTTCATGATCCGAATGTAATATGAATCTACTTCTGTCTGAAACGTCCGAACGAAATCTCATGGAAAGTCGTATCGTCCCTTCTCCTTGAGACTGAGAAGCAATCCAATATTCTCTCCCAGACATATATTCAATGCCAACATAGATGTCAGCTACAGGATGATATAAACTTGTCGGTGAACCAGTAACGTCTCTTGATCGAACTTCTTTAAGCAATGTCGCTCTTTTATTTAATACGGCAGGATTTGAAGTATAATCAAGCATATCAAACAAATCCTATAATTTTAAATGTGTCCAATATATTATCTATAAAATTGCTTGGAAATAATGCGTCGTTAGATTTGCCAGCACGAAGGGCTATTTCAGACCTTTGCTGAAAGAGCGTTCCTGTACGAACCATAATCCATTGTTTCAAAGGATGAGGACAATTGCTTACAAAAACTTTTTGAGTTGGGATTGCATCAGGCGCAATATGTAATTTCGGAGTTTCCGTGATAGGAGGAAGCTTTACAGATTGGGCATCTACATAATTATGAAATTCATCGTGAATGAAACCACCAGCATAATTTATGATGAGGGATGCACCTTTTACAATTGATGCTTCCGTAGTCTGAATTTCTACAACATCATCCTTGACAAAAATGGCAAGCACGGGTACGTTGTTTCCAACGGAATCATAGATTTGAAAATTTTCTGGTTTTGCATCGCCCATAATGGGTCGATTGAATACGAGAGTAACACTAGATTCAGTGAATCCGGTTTTAGCTGGTTCAATGAAAGGAGATTCGTTAGTTACAATTTTTTCCAATTTTTCTTCTACCGTATATCCAGCGCGAAGAACAATCTTTGGATTAAGGGGAAATCCGCTCAAAGGGGAGAGAGATCCAATAAGCGGATTTCCTTGCGGCGACAACGCAGGGTATTCAACAGTATACAGGTCAGGAGAGACAGGCTGGCCCGAAGAGTCAAACACTTCTACGGATGTAACGGGAACCACGGGGAGAGGAACCGCAGACCCATTCATCTCTTTTTCGGAGGGAGTCCACGACCATTCTGAATCTACAAAAACTCGCCCGGTCTTCTGTTCCGCGTGAGTTGTAGCGGAAGCTATAAGATTTTCAATATAAAAATCTTCTTCCGCAGTTGTGGTATTCAGCCTCAAATGCTGCTTGACCTCTTCTACAGAAACAGGGTAGCATTTAGGGGCAATGGTCATGTCAAGACTCATATCGTCTATTTCCCTTCGTTAATTTTATGCTTTACTTTATCGGCAAGTTCGGTAAGAACAATCTCGGCGGAACCGAAACCGGAACGACCACCGACAAAAGCAACGATAGTAAGATTTTCCCTTTTAAGGCGTTCATCAAGCCCGGCCTTTTTCAGGTCTTCTACGATACCCATAACATCTTCTGAAACGGAGGGGGCGAGAACCGCCCCACTCACAATTTCTTTTGATGATTTAGGCTTCGCGGAAGACTTAGGAGTTTCATCAGCGGAGACTTCTACAGGAGATGCTACGCTGGTAATCGCTTCGTTGATAGCCATAGGGGATTACTCCACCGGAACGAGGTCGGCACGCATCAGGACCGCATGAACGGTCGGGGTGCCAGCGGACTTAGTAACTTCAACCTTCACGAACTGGCGGCTACCGATGTAACCGACTTTAGCACTCTTGGCGGACGCAGTGACTTTCACTTCCGCAATGGGTTTAGTGAGGTCCAGAGGTTCAAGTTCCTCGGTAGCGGTAGAATCCGTGTCGCCATGCGTAATAGCAAGCGAAGCTTCATTGGTGCCGTCACCTTCGAGCACGAAAGTAACGGAATTGAACCCCTGAATGTCAATGGGAGTTCCCGAAGTAACCGGGACCACCTTCATATGAGATGCAAGATCTTTCATAGCCATAATGATTTCTCCTTTTTTGCTTAGGCCGCGAACTTGAGCAGCTTAATCGCTTCAAAGTTCTGAACGCCGCCGCCAGTACGCAGGTCAATGTTGAAGATAACGAGAGGGGCCTTGGTCACGGTGTCTCGCTGGATACGCATACCGCGACGTTCGACAACAAGATATCCCTTACGGAAGTTGCCGAAGGCTATAGAGAAAGCATTGGCTTCAATGTCGGGCATATTTTCGTCAATTTCGATGTTGTAGCCGAGCAGGGTGTTCGGCTTGCCCATCTGCAAGGACGGCTGCCACAGATAGTTACCATCGTTATCCTTGAGCTTACGCACGGAGGACTCGGTAAAGGAGTTCATCAACCAGTTAGCGCCCTGACGATAACCACGTTTCAGGAAGGTGGTCATATCGATAAGGCAATCGGCGGGGCCTTTATCCTTAGAGGCAGAATCGTAAGGAAGGAACGCACCAGACTTGCCAGTCTTAGCAAAACCGAGCTTGCCCCAATCAACACCAGCCTTGCCAGTCTGTTCGGCAACGGGATAGGCAAGAATGCCGAAAGGCTTCTTCACGCCATTGCCCCACACATGGGCATGAGCAATCGTTTCACCGAAGGCGATACGAGTACTGTCCATGAGTTCGGCTTCAATATCAACATAAGAGTCTTCGATGAGTTCAGAAGACAAAGTAGGCTTCGCCATGAGCGTATGGACATCCCACTTGAGCTGACCGTAATCCGGAGTCTTGGTTTCACGGCGCGTTTCGACTTCACCAGTCCACACAGCGGATGATTCGGAAAGACGGACAGGACGTTCATAGCTTGACGTACCCGTGGTCTTCTTTTCAGCAAGTCTATAAATCGCAGAGTCATCACGAGCGAGTTTCAGGATATCACGTTCGACTTCCACAGGGACGAAAATGCCACCATAGGTATCGATACCAGACAGGAGGGTCTTCATTTCCGTTTCTGACTTGGGAAGGCCATAAGCTTTCGCGGCGCGCATTTCAGCTTCAATAAGAGCTGATTTTGATTCCTCGGGAAGATCCTGATAGTTGGTCTTGTGGACGGTACGGAAGAAAGCGGACTTAACCATATCTTCACGAGTCTTCGGATCACCGGAGGGGGCGCTTGAAATCTTGAGACGCTTAATCTCTTCGTCCGCCTCAGCCTTATACTTCTTAAAGTCTTCGTCCTGTTTAGCAAGCATTTCTTTGAGATCGGAAATAGCGGCAGAGCTATCCTTTTTCAGGAGTTCGTCACGCTTGTCGAGAGCAGCCTTCTGCTCCTCCCAAAGTGCATTGATCTTGTCGATAATAGTATTTTCAGCCATAAAAACACTTCCTCTTTTCGAGATTTTTAAAATAGATAAAGTAAAAAGTACCTCTCATTCATCCCGAACTGAGGCATTGCCAATATCGACTTTGATAGTTTGACATCCTCCCCCGCTTTTAGACGAGGAATTCCTATCAGTGAGGCCCGATTAGGCCAAACTATAGGCGGGTTCCTGATTCATCACGGGCGCTTGAGCCTTTCCCGCTCCACAGGCTGTAACAGCAAGCCCTGCCGCCAAAATGTTCAACGCTGCATTGTGGTCAGCGTTGAATTCGAATCCGCAAGCTGTACACTTAAATTTGGCTTGCGTTTGTCTGTTTTGTCTATCTACACATCCGCAACGGCTACAGGTCTGGCTGGTATACTGAGGAGGAATTGCGATCAAAGATCCACCCAACCATGCCAGCTTGTATGTCAACTGCCGCCGGAACTCAAACCACCCTTGATCCAATATAGATTTATTCAAACCTGACTTGCGTTTTCCTCCCGCCTTTGCGCTGGACATATTCCGCACTTTCAAGTCTTCAAGCACAACAACAGCGTGGTTTTTGCTAATCATTGTGCTTGCCTTGTGCAGAAAGTCCTTGCGAGCATTAGCTATGTGGAGGTGCAAGCGTTGAATGCGTGATTTTATCTTTTGCCAGTTGGAGGAAAACTTTTTGCATCTCGCTTGTTTGCGTTGCAGTTTTGCCAACTTCTTTTCATATTTGCGAAAGCTATTCAACGGTTCAATTGTGCTTCCATCGGAGAGCGTTGCAAAATGAGCAACTCCCATGTCAATGCCAATAGAGCTTTTAGAGGGATGGATAGGTTCAACTACTTCCCTCTCAGTCAGGATGGAGACATACCACTCTCCGGCAGAAAGAGAAACCGCTACTTGCTTGAGAGTCCCTTTTATAGCCCTGCTTTTTCTGTAACGCACCCAACCTATTTTGGGTAGATAAACGCGGCTAGTTCCTTCATCCAGCTTGAAACCTTGTGGATAACGAAAGGCATCGTGAACACCTTTCCTCTTGAAGCGCGGAAAATTCGCACGCTTCTCAAAGAAATTTTTGTATGCCTGATCAAGATCCTTCAATACAAACTGCAATATCTGAGAGTGTGCTCCAGCAAGAAAAGATGTTTCTTCTTCCTTTTTCCAATCACGGAGGGCCTTACAAAGGTTATAAAACCCAAGACGTTTGCCCTCCGCTTGATAGGTTTCTTTCTCCAATGCAAGCGCCTTATTCCAGACGAAACGGCAGCAACCGGCAAAACCCAACATGAGATTTGCTTGTTTAGCTTTAGGACGTAGCTGGAATTTGTATGCTTGCATTCTTTTCATGGCTTAAATTATACTCAGTTTATAGGTAAATGTCAAGAACTTTTTAGGAGGAAGGATACCCTTTTCCGTTCCAATGACGTATCGCATTGATTTCACTATCGGAAATAGGGCCTCTAGCATGGCACTTATTACATTTAACCTGATACAAATCTATTTTCCTGTATTTCTTTACGGCTGATCGAATCAGAAGTTTTCCTCTACCTCCACAGTACAAACAGTTTGATATGGTCATGACGTGCCTCTCGTTATAAACGTAGAGTCCCCGCTCTTTGCTTTTTTTAGCTCGGATGCGGGGACTTTTGTTATAGGGTTTTAGTTCTTCTCATTAATCTGGAGTCGGGAGGAAAGCTTCACACGAACACGTTTTCGTGCGGGCTTACGAACAATTTCTCCGGTAAGGTTTGAACGGAACTCACGAGGGGCCAAGTCTACGACCTTGAAAGTACAAAGCCGATGCAGCTTCACGCTACGCCCTGCTTTAAGATTGGCATAAATCACCTCGGTATACGCATTGATAACCTTTTCGATATCAGCACGGCGGAATCCGGTAATACGCATGACGGCATTCGTCAAGTCGCGGCGGCAAACATTGTTGGTCTTTTCATTCTCTGACATTATTTTATTTCCTTATTTTTTATTAGAACGGCAAATCATCGGAGGAAGAATCTTCCGAGCCACCGTAGGTTACATCGTTATTTTCTTCGGTGCCATAGAGTTCGCCAAGGTCGACGGGAGAGCTTCCGGCAAGACGCTGTCCTTCACCAGTCTTTACGACACCCTTGAGGGAAAGGAAGCATCCGGGTTCAGTGCCGGGCCTGTCATTATAGTAAACGTCCATGATGACATCGGCGATACAACCAGCGTAAAGTTCCTTTTCGATTTCTTCTTTCGATTCGAGCTTCCGATAAGTCGTGGGGCCAGTCTTTACGCCCAGAGCAATAGGATACTTGTTTTTGACGCTCATGAAAACAATATCGTCGCAATCGCCGCTCGGCTTATACTTGCCGTCTCGAAGAGGGAAACCATCCTTGCCTTGCTTCGACAGATATGTATCAAAAAAGCCGGGCTCACGAAAATCAACTTTCCACTTCTTCTTATCCGGGCCAGCACCCTCGGTATAAACTTCCTCAAGCACGGAGCGCACTTTCTTAATCGTGTCTACGTCGCTCTTGGGAATGCGCGCTTCAATGCTGTACTGGGGATTTTTGTTCTTATCATTAGGATTGACTACGGGCTCGGAAAGATGAGGATAAGAAATAGAAGCCTTGAAAATAACGCGCTTAGTAACTCTTGCCATTTTAGTTTTCCTCTTGTTGCGAATAAAATTCGTCGATAGATGTTAATGGATTTACGGATTTACGTTTATCGTTTTCTGGTTTTAATTCCGTACCGGATTCCGGTCTAAATGAGTAGAGATCAATTTCCTCTCCTGTCAAAATACCTTCTAATTTAGATGGCGATTTTAACTTTCTCTCCTCAAAAATTTCATCTCCATATTTCAAACTTAGCTCTTGGGCGGTGAGCGCATTGTCCCTCCAAACTCGTCTCGATTTTCTTTTTTTAACTAGCTTAAACCCCGGAACTAATCTTCCAGCGACAGCGTCTTCATAAGCGGATTTTGCTACCGCTTCGATCCAAGGCGCGTACACAATCGATAGATGCAATATACGAGACTTTTCTTCACTTGTCAAGTGTCTTGGGTCTGGAAGTTCAATATTTTTTTTCTTTTCTTCTATATAATTGTTATAATTTACTAAATATCCAAGGTCTTTTTCGATCTGAGGACAAACTCCAAAGGCCGGGCACCATTTACAGTGATCTCCTGATGAAAATTCGGCATCAGGGTCTTCTGTCTTTTCCGCCGCAGGGCGTAACTCCGTTTCAGCCCAGAGATAGAGATCATCGATCTTTAGACTGTACGAACTTACCCCGAAACAATCGTTTCTCGGCTGGACAATAACCATTACTACTTCATCAAAGTCGTCATTCGATAATGGCTCTCCTACAATACCCAAAGCGTAGTATTTCATTTGGGAATTATCGATGGCGGTTACTGGCGTGCTCTTTCCATATTTTAGGTCGAATACATAGAGTCTCCTATTCTTATAATCTTTGTAATTACAGTCGCATGTACCGAACATCCCTTCCTTTATCCAAGTAAGAGCGAATTTTTCCTCGACAGACAGCTTCTTGCTATCCCCTTTCTCAAACTTTTCAAAATGGACGTTTTCGGTGTCGATTTGAACAAGGTCGCCATTCTCGTCCATCCACAATTTTTGATTATGAACTACGTGAAGAATGTGACCTACGTAAAGAGAGACGCTTTTTATCATCTCTTCTTCTATCTCAAAAGAATCTCCCTTTACGTAGATCTTTTTTCCTTTCTTACATGCGGGATACATCTCATTTTTAAGGCAGAACTCCGCTAGAGCATGTGCAGCAGTGCCCTCTCTTGCTGCAAGGCTGTCTTCATTTTTGAGCCCAACACTCATCCTGACGGAAGCGGGACACGCCATCCATCTTTCTGAGGAAGAGGCTCCTATCCTGCTATGTTTTCCCAATACATTTACCTTTCATTTTTTTATTCATTGGTTGAATTGTGGTCTTCTCGCAAAAGATCTATGTGATTATGAAGTTTCGTCACAATCGTATTGTAATATTTCTCCTCAACTTCAATGACTTTGCGAGTTACACCCGTCACATTTTGAAGAATATCGGCAAGCATTCTATGGGACGTATCAAGATCTCTGCCAGTCCGCATTACCCGACTGCAATACCGCTTGCACTCATCCAGAAATTCTGCGGGAGTATAAGTTCTTTCGGGCTCTTCCTCAAACTTGAGCGGAGCGGAAGGAACATCCACATAGTCCTCTTCTTCGGAGGCACAGCCTTCCCCGCCGTTATATTCTTCCTGCCCGGTCTTCTGCAAAATAGTCGCCGCAGGGTCTTCCATGACGGGAGGAACATCGTCATTTTCGATAATTTCGGGTTCAGGTTCTTTGGTGGTTTCTTCGACAGTGTTATCGGAATCTTCTACGAGCTTCTTCAATGTGGCAAGACGTGCACGAGGAGAAAACTCGATGCCACGTTCGGTAAGAATAGACTTCAAATGCTCACGTTCTTCGTCACTATTCGTAGGCTTGTTTTCTACGTCAGATGTCTCTTCTTCATTTTCAACGGGCTTATCTTCGATGGAAGACGTGTTCTTTTCATCTTTCGTATCAATCTTTTCTACCACTGATTCGTGTTTATGTGGCTCGGAAGAAATAGGCGATTCTACTGCTTCATTAAATCCGGACTTCATTCCTCCAAGACGCAAGAAAAACTCGGCAACCGCTTCGGGGGAACCTTCCACATTTACTCGGATATTATCAGATGCCCACATTAAGTTCTCTCTCCTTTAATTATTTATTATTTATTAAAAAAAATTTCAAAAATAAGGTCTGCAAACTCCGATTCCGACATACTTTTTATAAGAATAGCTAAAGACTTTCTTTCCTCCACAGGAATATTTTCCAAAGAATCTAAAATTTCAGGGATAAGAACTTCTTTCACATAAACGGAAATTATGGCTAGTTTACTCGGATCTCTGAAAATAAGTTCTTCCTTATTTCGCATGGCATAGGAACCAATTTCTCTTTCAAGGCCCATAAATTTTGCGCCATGCAAAACCAATCTTTCATATTCGGAGCTTTCTTGACATTTAATAAGTTTAACGTACTTTTTAATAAGAGGAAGATATGACCTGCCATGACAATCTTCTTCTTTCACTAATGCAAACCCCAATTCCCTACGAGCTTTCAAAGAAATCTCTTCCATAAAACATGAATTTCCATCAAGAACAGAGGTTAGGATATCACGAAATTCACCTAGCTCCACACCTACGATACTATCAAAATTAAGCTTCATATTATCCCTATTTATTAATTTAAAATTTTATCTGCAATTTCCTGTTTATGAATAAGCATGGAACAAAGTTCTTTGTCAAGGGATTTTTCTAAGACTAAATGCTGAACAAGCACATAATCCGCTGTAGCCCCGATTCGTACACAACGATCCTCAGCTTGACTCATAAGACCGGGCACAAATGCCAATTCTACAAATATCACTATTGAGCTTTTTGTCAAGGTGTATCCGACACCAGCGGCTTGGATATTTCCGATAAAAAGATGTACAGTATCGTTTTCTTGAAATGAATCAACACTTTCCTGCTTTTGTTTGTCCGACATTCCTCCTACAACTTTTACGGGATTGTACTCTTTAAGCTCGTCGGTTAGTAAATCAACAACGGCCCTATGATGCGCGAAAACGACGACTTTGTCAACCCCCTCAAGCAAATCTTTTAAATATTCTACACAAAATGGGATTTTGCTCAATGCAACTTCCTTGCGCTTTGCCGCCATCTCGGTAAACGCGACTCCCTCACCAAACTCCATCTGGCGCACGCATTCTTCGTATCCATAAAGATCACATAATTTAGCCCATCGTTTGGCTTCTTCTTTGATAGCGGCCTTACAATCTTTCGTCTCCAAAGGTATTTCGATAACTTGTCTTCTTTTCTTGGGAAGCTGCGGAAGCACATCTGATTTCAATCTTCGAATCATCATCGATCCACGGAGCTTCTCGGATAAGGATGGAAGATTGCTAGCTCCACTCATATTGAGTACGGATTTTTTTACCGCGCATCCTTTTTGCTTATCATATACGTATATATCTTCATAATGCGCGGAACAATACTCGAATGCAAACGCGAATTTATTAGGCCATCTTTTTTCGTCAAGACAGTTCAGAAGCGGGAATAATTCTATGGGTCTATTCACCAAAGGAGTTCCGGTCATCAAAACTTTCCGAAATGCTTTTTTTGCGAGATGAAGAGATTGAATAGTCCTTTTCGCTTCGTCATTTTTGCAGTTATGAGCTTCGTCAATAGCCACGACATCGTATTTTCTCTTGTCGAGGAAAGGAAATACGTTCGGCCTCCATACACTCGAAAAGCTTACGATATGCGCGAAAGCCTCATCGTCTTTAGGGTCCAAAGTTACTTTACGGGATTTATCGACAAGCCATTTATCCAATTCCCTTTTCCAATTCAGCCGGAGGGATGATGGACATATAATCAAAGATTTCTTTATTTCTGGAAGGCTGTTCAGATACCCGGCAATCTGAATGGTTTTCCCCGTCCCCGGTTCGTCAGCAAGTAAGACTCCGGGGTTCCTCATCATATATTCTATACCTGCCAACTGATAATCTAAATACTGCAAACCTTCATTAGATGGTACGGAAAATCCTTTCGACGGAGCTGTTGCCCAAGAAAAATCCCATTTTTCTGAAAAACTCTCAAGAGTGCTTCTAGTCCTGTAATCGTGAGAACTTTCTATAAATTCCTTCGCAATCCTGAATAGCTTTGTCTCGAACCAATCTTCTTCCTTATTATATGTTACGTGTTTCATTTTACTAAGGGCACTCCGTTCTTCCTGTGTATGTGCCCGTATTTGAAAAAGTTTTCCGTTATACCTCAACCTCATAATTCCCTCCAAATCTGTGATTTTTTCAAAGTAACCTATCCAACCAAAAAATTCAAGACTTTTCCCTTGACAAAAACTTCTTCGTGAAATAGTATGGGAAAAAATTGAGGAGGATGAATTATGGATTATCATTGGGCAGATATATCGACACTCGAACAAGAAAGGTATCTCCTTTGTACGAAAAGCGTAATAGACCCGGGCGCAACTGTTTTTAAAGATGACAAAGGAAATTGGGGATTTACAGCATTTGGTAGGACATTTCTGTCGAATTCAAGATATGTAACTAAATATAGAGCGATGCAAAATTGCGAAAAACTTATCCGCTCGGAGTTAAAGTCTCTTTTAGATGAACTTACTCCAACGGAAAATATCTCTATTGATGATGAAGAGAATCCATATCTTTCTACTGTAGAAAAATTGAAATCCATGTTTCATATGTAAGGAGAACACAGATGGAAACTATTATGACACTTTTGTATGGTGGCCTAATTTCTTTTGCTGCGGTTATCATTTGTGTTTTTATCATCCCTGTACCTAATAAAGAAAAACTCGAAAAAGAATGGGAAGAGGAGGCTCTTAAAAATGGATTCAAAAATTGGAACGTGTAAGTGCGCCTATGTGGATATTCCTGAAAATGAAAATAGGCTTGTTGTACGATGCGTAAGATTTGTTTACAAAAATCCTGAAAATGAAGATGAAGTAATCGCGCCCATCACTTCTGGCGAGGTGTGCTCTGTTTGTAAAGAATATGAGCCACTCGTTGAGGATACTGAAAACCCCGATGATTCAGAAAACGAATTTGAAACACTTTAATAGGACACTTCATGATTATAAAAGACCTGCGGCATTGCCCTGAAAAATACGATGTCATTTACGCGGACCCGCCTTGGAGCTATTCCAATAAAGGTCTTAATGGCTCGGCAGAAAAACATTATTCTACTATGAACATAAAAGATATTGGAGAGCTTCCCGTAGAATCCATTAGTAAAGACAACTGTGTTCTTTTCATGTGGATGACATATCCATTGATCAAGGAAGGTCTTTGGTTGATGGAAAAATGGGGATTCAAATATAAGACAATCGGTTTTCAGTGGATTAAGCTGAACCGCATTAACAAAAAGCCTTTCTTCGGATTGGGCAATTGGACTCGCGGAAATTCGGAGCCTTGCTTTATAGGAGTAAAAGGCAAGATGGCTCGGAATTGCTCTGGAGTACATCAAATCATAATGTCTGAGATTGAGAAACACTCTAAAAAACCAGATGAAGCCCGCCACAGGATAGAACAGCTTGTCGGCCCGGATTGTAGGAAAATAGAGTTGTTCGCTAGACAGGAATACAATGGTTGGGATTGTTGGGGAAATGAAATCTAATAAGCAAAGGTAGTATTATGGAATTTATGTTTTCCACAAAATGGTTCTTCGACATATTGTTCATATGCTCGGCGGTGATTTGGGGTTTTCTCATTCATGCGCTTTCTTTTCATCTTGCATATGATGAAGAATATGACACTGAGGAAACAAAAAATATTGTATTTTACATTATGGTTTGCACTTGCTTTTTTATCCCCTATCAGGCGGGGCAAATCGCACTGTATCTTATAAAATAATAATAATAAAAAAGGAAATAAAGTATGTGGTTGTTCAATTCTAAAAATTCATCGGATTTATACAAACAAGTAGAAGACCTCAAACGTACTAATTCAGCATTGGAAGCAAAACTTAAAAGTAAAGAAGTTGCCCTCAATTCCGCTTTTACGGAAAATCAAAAAATGCGTCAAGACCTCGATAATCTTAAAATGTGGATTAATGAAGCCTGTTCTGTACTTCTTACTGTAAAGAAAAAACTTAATATCGAAGAATAACTTAAATTTTTCTATTGACTCCCCACAAAATCCGATCTATCATTCTTGGGTATTTCGGATTTTGTGTGTTTTAAATAGGATGTTTTTCAAAGTATTTTTTTTCAAAGGAGGTTTTATACATGGGAGTCATCCTAACTCCTCATCAAAATGAGGCAATTGAAAAAATCATTCGGCATAAAAAGGATTGGGAGCCCTTTATGCTAGGGGGCTGTGCGGGTACAGGCAAGACTACATTGCTCTATGCCTTGGCTGAATACTATAAAGATGAATTGATCATGCTCGCTCCTACGGGGAAAGCCTGTCAAGTACTTTCTCGAAAAATGCCAGCGGGGACGCTCATAAAGACGGTGCATTCTGCGCTCTATTCCGTTAGAGAAATCAGCGATGAAGAACTGGAGGAAGCAAGAAAAATAGCTGATGAGTCCGGTGAGGACCAAGACATTGTAAGATACACGTATTTGCTGGAGGCAAAAAATAATTTAGGCATAGAGTTCACATATTCTCCGTGCCCGGAACTCTTTTCGAGGGTTGTTGTCATTGACGAATCCTCCATGTTGGGGTATAAAGAGTTTAAAGCCCTAAAACAGATCTGCAAGAAACTCATTCTTGTTGGGGACCCTTTCCAACTGCAACCTGTAAAATCCGCTCAAGTCCTTCCTTCAAATCCCTCGGATTTCGATGCGTTCCTGTCGGAGGTGCATCGTGCCGCATTGGAATCCCCGATTACTCGTCTAGCCACGGAAATTCGTATGGGTGGCTTCCAAGGATGGGAATATTGGAAAAACCAAGGAATAGGATTCTCCTATGGGTTGCCTAAAGAAGAGTATGCTATCGCGGATCAGGTCATTACGGGCCAGAACTCTACCAGAATGAAGCTCAATCGTTGGCTTCGTGAAGAAAAAAATCAGGTATTTCCGGTTGTTGGCGATAAAATAATCGTCAAGCAGAATATCCGGGAATCTGTTTCAAAAAAATATAATAAGCTGATATTGGTCAATGGAGATATCGGAAGTGTTGTAGGATCTCATGAAAGTCAAAATAAAATTACTTTATATTTTGACTATAAGGAAGATGGAGACACGCATCACACTATAAAAGTGAATGATTCCCTTCTTCGGGCGGCATTTGAACTTCCTGAAAGCAATAAGCCGAAGTGGGGGTCTATCGTCGTCGACTTTGCCTATGCAATTACCGCACACGCATCTCAAGGAAGCGAATGGCCTTACGTTATTATATTTGATGATGAAATGAGAAAAAACGATATTCAAAACAGAAAGCACTGGATGTATACGTCGATTACTCGGGCAAAAGAAAAAGTGCATATCGTAAAGCCTAGAAATAAATAGAAAATAAGGAAATGAGGGTGGCATATATGCAACGCTTTGTATATTGGAAAGTTGAAGAAAGGGAAAGCGCTTGGAAGATTTGTAAAATAGACAAAGTGCCGAATATCGCTATGTTCTCTACGTCAATGTCTTTTGAAACGGAGCCCAATTATAAGGATGAAAATAAGGATATCCTTAATTTGGCTGTAGTACGATATGGAGATTTGACTCTCGATTTCGACTCAAAAGATGCTGAGGAGAGCCGTATCGATACAGTAAATGCTTTGAATAAATTGGTTCTTTTAGGATTGGATTCGGAGTCTCTTAGAATCTATTATTCGGGGCAGAAGGGTTTTCATATCGTCGTTCCTGCGGAGGCTTTTGGCGCGGAAAATGGGCATCGCGTCCTTCCTTGGATTTACAAAGAAGTATGCCTTGAACTTTTCCCTAGCGAGGAAGGCTATAAAACTCTCGACTATTCCATGTTCGCTATGAAGCGTGGAAAGATGTTCCGAATTGCGAATAGGCTTCGTTCCAATGGCAGATACAAAATTCGTATTAGCGCGGACGAGCTTATCAATAATACCATCGAATATTTCCAGAGCAAAGCTCTATCGCCTCAACCTGACGAACAAGCGAAGAAACCCGCCAAAATTGACTATCTGAGCGATCTTTTCCGTAGATGTGAAGCGAATGTCGTAGGGGCCATCAAAGCCCGCTCAGAAAGGAAGCAAGCCCCGCTTAATATTAAGGACAAGGAAATCGTCCCTTGCTTAAAGGCGATTCTTGGACTTACAAAGAAAGCTGGAGACTATTCCTTCAATCAGATGTGCTTCTCCGCCATCGTTCCCGCTCTCAGATCTGCTGGATTCACAAAGTCGGAAGCCATTAACCATCCTCTTGTAGTCGACTTTCTCGAAAACTTCGAAGAGTCTCAAGGCTATACGTCAGCGATGGACAGAACGCACCATCTTGAAAGCGTGTGGGATACTGACGAGAAATCCCCATGCGATTTCGGTTGCGGAGCGATGATTACGATTCTGGGAAAAGAGCGTTCGAGGGTCTGTGGAAGCTGCCCAATCTATGCCGAACGCATGTTTGAGATGATTATGAAAGACTATGGAACGGAAGAACCTAAAACCGAGAACAAGGAATCCCCGACCAATGTAGAGGATAATCCTTTCGGAAATTCGGAGGATTCATCATCCGATATTGTTAAAAACGCAGAGAAGGAAGAAGATTCCGATCAGGACTACGTGCATCCTCTGATCAAGAAAATGAATGGCCTTTTCGCTTTTACTTTTATCGGAGGGAAATCGGCAATCATTTACGAAGATCCTGACGGGGAATCCAAATTCCTTACTCCTAGGGCCGCCGAAGAGTTCTCCGCAAACCTTCCCGCATTCGAGTTTCTTGATGCAAAAGGGAACGTGAAGCAAAAGCCCCTCTTCAAAGCGTGGATGGAAAGCAAGAACCGCCGTCAATACCGTGGGGTTGAATTTGCTCCGCAGGGGGCTCCAAAAGGCTATTACAATCTCTGGCGTGGATTTAAATACGCAAATTCGGAGATGGGAATTGCCGAGGCCACTGAACGCTGCAAATTGTTTAGGAGCCATGTCAATGAAGTAATCTGTGATGGCAATGAAGACCACCAACGGTATATGTGGGCTTGGCTTGCACATATGGTCCAAAAGCCGGAGGATAAGCCCGGCGTAGCCGTTGTGCTTCGTGGTGAGGAAGGTACTGGTAAAGGCTCTTTCGTATCTCCGTTCATGAGCATGTTGGGCAAGCACGGCTTGTCTGTAGCGAATAGGCAGCATTACTTCTCTAACTTCAACGGAGCCACCGAAGGGAAAGTCCTTATCTATCTCGACGAAGCTGTCTGGGCCGGAAGCAAACAGGACGAAAGCATCCTCAAGTCACAGATCACGGAACGTACTCAGGTGATCGAAAGGAAAGGCTTCGAATCATACTCTGTGCATTCCTGTTCCCGGTTCATCATGTCTTCTAACGAGGACTGGGTTATCCCCGCAGGTAAGGACGCCCGCAGATTCTTTGTTCTCGATGTGTCCTCGAAGCATAAGCAGGACACTCAAGGATACTTCAAAGACCTTAATGAGGAATTTGAGAATGGCGGTGACGAGGCCCTTTACGTCTATCTGAAACATTATGACTTTAGCGGAGTGAATATCCGAGAGGCTCCCCAGACGAAGGCTCTCATGGAACAGAAACTCCTTTCTTTGAATAGCGTACAGCAATGGTGGTATGATGTCATTTCTGATGGAGTATATCCTCGGGCAGAAATTGAAGATGAAAGAGCCTCGAAGCTATTTGAAAATTCAGAAAATAGAAACTGGCCCACTTATTTATCGATGACTGATGCTCATGATAAGTTCACCCAGAAGATGGTTAGGACTCGCGCAAGCTCTTACAACATTGTGTCTCTTAAAAAATTCAGGATTGAAACAAAGAGAATCTTTAGTCTGGATGATTCCCACCGAAAAGTTATCACCGTTTCGGACAGGACTGATAGGATGCGAGTCTGGGATTTCCCCTCCAAAGAAAAATGCGTCGAATTATTCTGCGAGTATCTTAATATCCCAAAAACTGAATTTGAAGAATTGAATATGGATTAATCCAAACCTAAAACCTAAACTCGGACAAAAAGAAGATCCGAATCTCGGAGCCCGACAGATCGGCAAATGAGATTCGGATCTTCTTTTTGTCTTTTGATCCGTTTAAAAGAGTTTTCGTTTCTTTTAAACCGGAAAACTTTCCGAATTAAAACTAAAAGAAACCCAAAATAAAAAAGTCAATTAAATCGGTCGATAAGAAATTCCGGCTTTTAAAAGAGTTTTAAACGGAAACTTTACGAATTAAACCGTAAATAAAAAGTCGAGTTATTTCAACTACAAAGAAATTCTTAGAGTTACACTTTAAGTTTTTAGCTTTCCCACAGATTGGGAGAGGAGCTTCAAAAAATGGGATTTTAACAGGAGTGTGATCGGTTGAAGTGATCACAAACGGTTTAACTGATCACAAACTGATCACATTTTTTATTTTATTATTTCAATTACT
>OGRD01000140.1_pt1 | contig 50589 bp, 72 predicted proteins | sample 1553441 | NCBI WGS metagenome assembly OGRD01 (sample SAMEA2580106, study PRJEB22360) | human gut metagenome | biome: human gut; feature: human-associated habitat; material: faeces | place: Denmark | collected 2008/2010
GTGGTCACGCGGCGGGGGGTTCCACGGTGCATTGCGGTACGGTAGCCGAGGGCGACCGCGTGATCGACGACGTGCTGGCGGCCGTTTTCCGCGCCCCGCACTCCTACACGGGCGAAAACTCGGTCGAAATCTCGTGCCACGGCTCCTCCTACATCGTCTCGGAAATCCTCCGGCTGCTGACCGCCGCGGGAGGACGCATGGCCCAGCCGGGCGAATTCACCATCCGCGCCTACCTGGCCGGGAAACTCGACCTCTCGCAGGCCGAGGCCGTGGCCGACATGATCGCCTCGTCGTCACGCGCCGCACATGCGCTGGCCTCGACGCAGATGCGCGGCGGATACTCCGAAGAGCTCGAATCGCTGCGCGAAAAACTGCTGAACCTCACCTCGCTGCTGGAACTGGAACTCGACTTCTCGGAGGAGGATGTGGAGTTCGCCGACCGTACGGCGCTGCGCGCGACGATGCAGCGCATCGCTGCGGAGATCGACCGCCTGCGCAGTTCGTTCGCACTGGGCAACGCCATCCGGGAGGGCGTCGCCGTGGCCATCGCCGGAGCGCCGAACGTCGGCAAATCGACGCTGCTCAACCGACTTCTGAACGAGGAGCGGGCCATGGTCTCGGAGATCGCCGGAACCACGCGCGACGTGATCGAGGAGTGCGCCAACATCGGCGGCGTGCTTTTCCGGTTTCTCGACACGGCCGGCATCCGCCCGACCGACGACCGGCTCGAACAAATGGGCATCCAGCGCACGATGTCGAGCATCGAACGGGCGCGGATCGTCATTCATATGGTCGACGCCTCGACGCTCACGGGTCCGGTTCCCGCCCCGGATTTTCCGCTCCGTCCCGGGCAGAAACTCCTGACCGTCGTCAACAAGACCGACAAGGCTCCGGCCGCATGGCGGCTTCCCGAAGGCGTTGTCGGCATTTCGGCCAAACACGGCGAGGGTATCGACGCCCTGTGCGACGCCCTGCGGGAGTCCGTCGACACCGAAGCGCTCTACCACGGCGACCCGGTCGTCTCGAACAGCCGCCATTACGAGGCGCTTTCAGCGGCCCGCGAGGCACTCGGTGAAGCCCTCGAAGGTCTCGCCCACGGCCTTCCGACCGATCTTTTGAGCGAAGAAATCCGCCAGGTCATCACCCACCTCGGCGCCATCACCGGGCACGGAATCACTCCGGACAGCGTTTTGGAGCATATTTTCAAAAATTTCTGCATCGGGAAATAGGTCGTCATTTTTCCAATTAAGCAAAACGCCATTTCGCCAGCACATAATCGGCATATAAACAGCAATAACAAAGCTATTTACAGTTTTATCTGCCAAACAAAATTTTCTCATCTCTTTGCTGTACGGATGCAAATAATTTGTTACTTTTGTGTTGCTATTCTGTTACTCGGTCGAAATGAGTAACAGAAGTAACAAAAATCATTCAACGCAAAAGGATATGGCGGAGATCAAAGAACCGATCCGGATCAGGCGCAAGAAGCTGACGAACGGGAACGTCAGCCTCTACCTCGACATCTACCTAAACGGAAAGCGGGAATACGAATTTCTGAAACTGTACCTCATTCCCGAAAAGACAAAAGCCGACAGGGAGGCGAACCGGCAAACCCTCCAACTCGCCAACTCGATCAAGGCACGGCGCATCGTCGAGGTGCAGAACGGCGAGCATGGCTTCAAGTCGGCATACGCCTCCGACACCCTCTTCTTCGACTACTACCGTGCGATGTGCGCCCGGCGGCTCGGTACAGAGAGTACCGGAAATTGGGGGAATTGGAAATCATGCCTGAAACATCTCCAAAAATACGAGCCGAACGAGCGGATCAGATTCTCGCAGATCACGCAGGAATGGGTGCAGGGATTTCGGGACTATTTAGAGAAAGATGCGTGTGCGTGGAGCTGCGACGAGCGGGATCGCATCAAGGATCATCCGCTGTCCCGCAATTCACGGGTCAGCTACTTCAATAAACTGCGGGCCTGCCTGAATCAAGCATACGAGGATCGCATCATACCTATCAACCCCATGAGGGGCGTCGAGGGTTTCAAGGCCGAAGAGGGAACACGCATGTACCTGACCATCGAAGAGGTGCAGCGGCTCGCTCAAACAGAATGCGAATATCCGGCCATCAAGCGGGCGTTCCTGTTCTCCTGCCTGACGGGACTGCGCCGCTCCGACGTGATCCGTCTGACATGGGGCGACGTGCATCAGCAGGGAGAGTTCACTCGGATTATCTTCAAACAGAAGAAGACCAGCGGACAGGAATATCTCGACATCCCGCCGCAGGCCGCCGAACTCATGGGCGAACGCGGCAAGGACGCCGAGCATATCTTCCCCGACATCCACTCTCCGAGCTGCACCAACGAAACGATCAAAAGGTGGGTATTGCGGGCCGGAATCCATAAGGATATAACCTTCCATTGCGGCCGCCACACGTTCGCGGTGATGATGCTCGACCTCGGAACCGATATTTATACGGTCAGCAAGCTACTCGGACATCGGGAGCTATCGACCACGCAGATTTACGCAAAGGTGCTCGACAAGAACAAGCAGGCAGCGGTCGCCAAGATACCCGACATATTCTAACGAAGAAAGGCATCGGTTTCGATGCCTTTTTCTATTGCTGGAACATCATGCCCCGTCCGGTCAGGAGCCATGTCGCGGATATGCCGCAATCCCGAACCAGCGGGACGAGCCATCCGACCTCGAAATAGCCACGATTGCGGTCTTTACGCTGCGTATAGAAATGAGGCGGAGCTATCGAATTATCCCTGCAATATTCGGCGATACTCTTTATCAGCCGATTCTGTACGGCGACATCAAACGCCGAGAAGAACCGATCCATAATAGCCAACGTATTATCGCTGTAAACCCGTCTGCGGCTCATTTCTTCTTCCCCTTGATTAGCGTCTTTTCCTCCGATTTAAGCCGTCGTTCGACTTTCTTCATATCTTCGCCCGCAGGGAGCTGTTCGGGGACGATACCCCGGCTCAAAAGCATATTGCGAACGGCGACGTTGTTATCGACATGCTCCTTTTCTATCGCCATCTGTCCGTGCAAATTCTTCTGCTCGGCGTTTACGGAGGTCATTTCGGCGGCGAAGTCTTTCGCCTTGATACCTATCGTCGGCAGGAAGTCGGCCAGCGGGCGGGAATCGGGTGCGCCGAGTTTGCGCTTTACCAATGCTGTATCAAGATGGAACAAAGCCCTATCCCCTTTTGACCGGATAATCGCAAAACCCCGGCTATCGACGCCGCGCTCATACAGGACGCCTGACAGTCGTTTTTCGGTTTCTGCCAGCTTCGCGCGAGCCTGCACCCGTTCGTAATCGAGGATTCTCTGCTGCACCAACTCCGCTCTACGGGTCTGCACAGCGAAATAGTTTTGTGCAAATGCGATCTGCGGCTTGCGGGGATCGCCGTTCTGTGCAATCAGGTAGCAGGCATAGCGGGTCAGCATATAATCATCAATCTCGCGCTGCGCTCCTTTGGCAAGTTCGATCATTTTCCCGACGCGGGGAAAATGATCCTCGACATGCTCTCCTGCGTTTACACACGCATCCCGCGCCTTTTCTATTACATTGTAGAATTTTTCCCACTTCGAATAGCCGAGAAGCCCGCAAAGTTCTCGCGCACTCCAACATTCGATCCCCTCATACTCATTGGCGATAGATTCGAACTGCTCGAACAACTCCTTTATCTCTTCCGTTTTCATATATCCGACCTCTATTTATTATTCTTTTCTATAATCCCGATGAGCCGATCCATCTGCTCGTCTTTTTTTTCGAGCAGGGCGATGAATTTCTCCGACAGCGCATTGATCTGATTTGAATCGCCCGATACCGCGATACCGTGATCCGTCGCTACCGTATTCCCGCTACCCTCATAGAAATAACAAACACTTTTGTTGGTAACGCGGGCAATATCCTCGATCAACCCGCTTTTGACATCCTCGGATTTCAGGGCACTATGCAGGCGTTGATCCCCATTATGTCCGAGCATCCGCGCAACATCCGCAATTGTGATGCCCTCCGAGCGAAGTATGTCCTTTATCTTCTGTCCTGTCATATATGTTTGTATATCACAATGTTATTATTATTCAAACGCCAATCTCAATCTACACCAAATATTTTTCTTTGCAGAAAACAAAGAAATATGTTGGTTATCCAAACAAAAGTATTTATCTTTGCCCTTGCAATACGGGAAGATATTGACGCATCAATAAAATCCGTCGGGTGCAAATATATAAAAATAGTACCTAACAAGTGAATAATTATCGACGAAATATGAGCAGAACAGAGAAAAAATCATTTTTCGACCTCTACGCGGAGCAGAAAAAGAAGCCGACGCCCGCACAGAATTTCATCGCCGAGATCGCTGCGCTCACGCATCGTTCCGAGAACACGGTCAAGATGTGGCTCTGCGGTCGGCAAGTCCCCGACGAGCTGACGCAGAGTATCATAGCTCGTCGCTACAACCTGAATATAAACGGCCTCTTCCCAAAACCGGAGGCGCAATCCAATGAAATATGAAAGCTCTGTTGAATTGGCGATACTACGTTCTGATGGTCGTCGGTATGATCGCCGTTATCGGGACATTCTCCGTCCCCATAGACGACCAGCCGCTCGGAGCATGGCTGCTCGCCCTGATAATCCCGAAGATCATCGGATTCGGGGCTTGGTATCTCATCTTTCGGATGTGCGACTATTGGGACGCTCGCGGGCTGATTCCCGAAATGTCGAAAACGATGCAGGAGGAGGACGACACATGGGAGTAGAGGAAAGATTGGAACGTATCGAGCGGCTTCTGCTTCTCGGCTCGAAAGAGGTACTCAATACCTCGGAGATCGCCCTGTTGCTCGGCATATCCGAAAGCCGCGTGCGGCATCTGACGAGTGCAAAGAAGATTCCGCATTACAAACAGGGTAACAAAATCTATTTCAGGAAAAAGGAGATCGAAGCATGGCAGCTTCAATCCCGCGTCCCGACCGACGATGAAATCCGCAGCAGGGGCACGACCTACGCCGTAACGCATAAATAGCAGAGATATGAACGACAACCCTAATATTCAGACATCCGAAAGCCAATGCAAGCGCATACTCGCCTACTTGCTGAACGGCAGCCGGATCACGAGCCTCGAAGCATTGCGGCTCTTCGGGTGCATGAGACTCGCATCGCGCATCAGCGACCTGCGGAAAAGCCATCCCGAAATCAAGTTCAAAGCGACGAGGGTTGAGACGACGACGGGGAAAAGGGTCGCTCAATATTACATCGAGAGTATTCAGTAAACCTTCAATTCAACGCAAATGAAAACGGTAATCATTAAAGAAATCAGGCTCCTCAATTTCAAGGGATTGCGAGACCTGACGGTCGAGTTCGACCCCGCGCTCACGGAGATTTACGGGCGCAACGGCATCGGCAAGACTTCGATCTTCGACGGGTTCACATGGCTCCTGTTCGGCAAGAACAGCGAGGACAGAAAACAGTTCGGCATCAAGACCTACGACGAGGCCGGAAACATCATCCCGAAACTCCCGCACGAGGTATCGGCCGTCCTGCTGGTCGATGGCGAGGTCGTAACCCTCTGCCGTCGGTTCAATGAAAAATGGACGAAGAAACGCGGCTCGGCGGTCGAGGAGTTCGTCGGGCATGAGGAGGAACGCCTCTACAACAACGTACCCTGCTCGGTCAAGGAGTGGAACGAGAAGATCGCCGCCATCTGTCCCGAACAGGTATTCAAGTTCATCACCAATCCTCTCTATTTCACGGCGCAGTCAGTCGATACGCAACGGTCGATGCTCTTCCGCATGGCCGGAGGCATCACCGACGAGGAGATAGCCGCCGGAAATGCCGATTTTGCGGCCCTCCTTGCCTCGCTCACGGGTAAGACGATGGAGGAATACAAGAAAGAGATCGCCGCGAAGAAACGCCGTCTGAAAACCGAAATCGAGGCCATTCCCGAACGTATCGACGAACGCCGCCGCGATGTGCCGGAGGCGGAGGATTGGGCGGCCCTCGAAGAAGAACTCCGCCAAAAACAAGAGGCACTCGCAAAGGTCGAGGAACAGATTAACGACGCATCGAAAGCCTATGCCGCCGCGAATGAGGAACGGCTTGCAACGGTACGCAAAATCAGCGATCTGAAAAACGAACGGCTGGCCCTCGAACTCAAAATCAAGGACGAAGTACAGGCCCTCTACCGTTCCGACAAGGCCAAGCAGCGGGCCGCTGCCGAGGATTTGGAGCGGGCGAAGCGCGACAAAGCCGCCGCCGAGCGCGACCTCGCCAATGCCCGCCGAGAGGTAGAGGTATGCACCGATCGCCGCGCCGAGCTTATCAAGCAATGGCAATCAATCAATGCCCGCAAACTCGTATTCGATGAGAACGAGTTTATTTGCCCGACCTGCAAGCGCCGTTTCGAGATCGAGGAGATCGAGAGCCGCCAGCAGGAGATCACCGAAAACTTCAATCGCCGGAATGCCGCCGACCTCGAAGAGAACAATCGTCGCGGCAAGGAGAACAAACTCCGCATGGAGGAGGTGAATCAATATATCGGCGAAATCGAGGAAAAGATCGCCGAACAGGTATCTATCATCTCCGAAATCGAAACGAGCGGCATCCTCACGGCAAAACTCATCGAACCCGACGCCACCCCGACCATCGCGGCCAACACCGAGTATATAGCACTCGGAGAACAGATCGCAAAACTCGAAAAGGAAGTTTCGCAGCCCATAGCTGCCGCAGAGGATGATTTCTTGCGCGAGGGCCGCAATTCGCTCGTGGTCGGAATCGACGCGCTCAAATCGCGGCTGATGAAGCGCGAGCAGATCGAGAAGAACAACCAGCGCATCGCCGAACTCGAAAAATCCCTCCGGATGCAGTCGGAAGAACTCGCGCAGTTGGAGGGCATAGAGTTCACGATGGCGGCATTCTCGAAAGCCCGCACGGAGGCCATCGAAAGCAAGATCAACGGGCTGTTCGACTTCGTGAAGTTCCGCCTCTTCGAGACACAGATCAACGGAGGCGAAGTGGAAACGTGCGAAGCAATGGTGAACGGCGTGCCGTTCTCCGATGCCAATACCGCAGGGCAATTCAACGCGGGTATCGACATCATCAACGCGATATGCCGTTTCGAGGGCATTTCCGCCCCGATTTTCGCCGATGGTTCGGAGAGCGTCAATACCCTGCATCCGACACAATCGCAGGTTATCCGCCTGTTCGTATCGCTCGACGACAAGCTCGTCATCAAACACAACGGGAAACCGGCTCAACCGCAGAGCCTTTTCGACTAATAATCATTCACTTAAAATTCAACGCAATTATGAAAACCGAAGAACAGAAAAGCGCATTTATCCTCCGCGTGGAGGAGATGGTAAAAGAGATCGAAACGCTGATGCCGGAGGGGGGGCGATGAGAGGTCTTGCATCCTCCTCGTAAACGAGAAGCCGCAAGACAGCGACATGACGGCCCAATGTATAGCGATCATGGGAAGCGGCAAAAGGCTGATCGAAAGCATGGCCGCATTCATCGAACGGCCCAACATGGCAGAAGTCGTGTCTCTCGGTGCAAAACTCGCCGCTCTTAAAAAACTCGCAGAAAATTAACATTCAAAATCAACTTTACAATGAATCAAGCAATAGCAAAGCAGGATCGCCCCGTCGATCTGCTCAAAGCAACAATCAATGCTCCGTCGGTACAGGAGCAGTTCAAGAACGCCCTCGGCGAACACAAGGATACGTTCGTCGCATCGCTCATCGACCTCTATACGGGCGACCGGTCGTTGCAGACCTGTAAGCCCTCGGTAGTCATCGCCGAAGCACTCCGCGCGGCGACCCTCCGCCTGCCTCTGAACAAGGCCCTCGGTTTCGCCTACATCGTGGTTTACAACAACTCGGTAAAACAGGATGACGGCTCATGGGTCAAAGTCCCTACACCGACGTTCATCCCCGGCTACAAGGGCTATATCCAGCTCGCCATGCGAACGGGGCAGTACCGGACGATCAATGCCGATGTAGTCTATGAGGGCGAAGTCCGCAAGGTGAACAAGCTCACGGGAGAGATCGCTTTCGACGGCGAAAAGACCTCCGACAAGATCATCGGCTACTTCTGCTATTTCGAGCTGCTCAACGGCTTTTCCAAGACGCTCTATGTAACCGTCGAGGATATGGCCGCCTACGCCAAGCGGTATTCTCCCTCCGTGAAGAAAGAGACGACCGTCGCGCAGCTCATCGCCAAAGCCAACGACGGCATCATCGGCAAGAAAGTCGGATGGGAGGGCAACTTCAACGACATGGCTCTGAAAACGGTGATTCGCCGCCTGCTGTCGAAATACGGCTATCTCTCCGTCGAGATGCAGAACGCGATGGCTCACGATGTCGAGGATGAGGCCATGTCGAACCGCAACGACGCGCTCGATAATGCCGCAGCGCAGACGGTCGATCTCTCGGCAACGGAATACGAGGAGGTCGATACGGAAACGGGGGAAGTCAAGGAAACCGGATCGGAGCAGGCCGCACCCGCTCCTGCACCTGAATACTGATCTGACGGCACGGGAGTATGATCTTGAAATGTTTGGGGAGTTCATCACGGGGCAACTGCTACATCCTCGAAGCGGCCGATGGAACTTTGATCATCGAGGCGGGAATACCGATGCGCGACATCAAAAAGGGTCTCGGCTGGCAACTCGGCAAAGTGGTAGGATGCCTCGTATCTCACCGACACGAAGATCATGCAAGGTCGTTGAACGACTTTCTCACCTGCGGCATCCGCGTACTGGCTCTCGCCGATGTATTCGACGCCTCCAATCCGAGAAATCGCGTATTCTGCAAGATAATCGAACCGATGCACGGCTACAAAGTGGGAGGCTTCAAGGTCTTCGTACTGCCGGTCGTCCACGATGTGCCGTGCGTCGGGTTCGTCATCGAGCATCAGGAGATGGGACGCCTGCTTTTCATCACCGATACGATGATGCTGGAATACCGGCTGCCGAACCTGAATCACGTAATGATCGAGGCGAACTACTCCGATGCAATCTTGCAGCGCAATATCGACAGCGGGCGGATGCCTCCCGCCATGCGGGGACGGCTGCTGGGTTCGCACATGGAATTGCAGACGACGAAAGAGATTTTGCGGACGACCGATCTATCGGCGGCAAATGAGGTGATTTTACTGCATCTCTCCGACGGCAACAGCAATGCCAAAGGATTCGCCGAAGAAGTGCGGCAAATCGCCGGAAAACCAGCATATGTCGCCCGTGCAGGATTGGAGGTCAATCTCGATAAAATGCCCTACTGATATGCGACCTGTGCCAAACGATATAGTTTCAACACTGATCCGCTGTCTGCCACAGATACTCGAAAACGTGCAGATAGACAGAGGAAATATAAGGCTCGTCAATGCCGTAAGGCTGACAAAAAAGATCGTTCCACGATTAAAGAAGATCGAACGCAATGCTGATAGTAAATCAAGACCTGACCCGAAAGGAGGAAGAGGGACAGATATTCGTCGAACTCACGTCTTACCGTGATATTACGAATATCGCGGACTGCAACCGCCTCGGCTATTGGTGCGACAAAGCGCATCTGTCGCACTTCATCATGGGATGCGCGCGGTGCTTCACGCAAGAAGAATTAAAAAATATACTGAAAATGAACGGAAACAACATTTACATCGAGAAAAACAACCTACTCGATGCCTACAAGAACGGCAATGCCGATAACAAGAAGATGCTCGAAAACCTTTTCGGCAAGGAGATGTTCCGCCCGAAAAACATCATGGAGCGCATCAAGACCTTTGATGACGCATTCAAGGAGCTCGGCGAGAACCATCCGCTCGTAAAGGAATACTACAAACGGCATCTGTTCCTCGAAGACGATTCGGATATTAGCTCCGATCTCGTAGCCTACCTCAAACTCCGCATCATCACGGCAGCTCTCAACGAGGGATGGACGCCGCAGTTCGCCAAAGACGAATACCGCTACTACCCGTGGTTTTGGCTCTACACCAAAGAGGAGATCGCCAAGATGAACAAGGAGGAGCGCAAGAAATGTGTCCTGTTCGGCGGTTATGCGTGTAACGGCGCGAGTGCCGGTTTTGCGTATGCGAATTCGGATTCGGCGCCCTCGCTTACGAATGCGTCTATCGGGTCTCGCCTTTGCTTCAAATCGTCCGCGCTGGCGAAATACGCCGGAGAACAATTCGCTAAAATCTACTTTGCTTTCATAGGGAAATAGATGATGGGAGGATGGATAAAAATATATCAAACCATTCGGGAGCATTGGATCTGGGAACGGCCCCGCTATTTGAAGTGGTGGCTCGACCTGCTGATGCTCGCCGAATGGAAAGATAGCAAACGCCTTGTGAAGTCAGTCCTCGTCACCATCAAACGGGGGCAATTGATCGCATCCGTCCACTATCTCCGCGAGCGGTGGGCGTACAAAGATGACAACGGGGTGCAGCGCAAGCCGTCCGAGCATACCATCCTCAAATTTATATCTCTCCTCGAAGCAGATCAGATGATAAGCCGCGCGAAACACCCTGCCACCCGTGCAACGATGATTACGATAGTTAATTACGATGATTACCAGCATAATAGCACAGCAGGATGCAACGAGGGCAGCAACGACCCCTGCAACGACGGGTGCAACGATCCCTGCACAGAAGATAAGAATAATAAGAATATAAAAGACAATAGAGAGGGGAAAAGTGGAAAAAGCGAAAAACGCTTTTCCCCGCCCTCTATCGAGGAGGTTGATTCTTATATCAGGGAAAAGGGGTACACGGTGGATGCCGAGCGATTCGTGAACTTTTACGAGAGCAAGGGATGGTATGTCGGCAAGAACAAGATGAAAAACTGGCGCGCGGCGGTGGCAACGTGGCAAAAAGAAGACAACAAACGAAATGGGATCAATCAACAAAGATCATGTGATAAACGTCGAGGGACTGAGGCGACAGCTACTCGCCCGGAAGACTACGAGGGGAAATTTTAAGTGGTCAGTGAGCTTGAAGCAGGCAACGGACATTCTGCTGGCGGCATATCAGGCGGAGGTCGAATATCGCCACCGCAGATTCATCGAGGACGAAGCGACCAAAACCAATATCGAACGGCTGTCCGCATTCCTGATCCGCGACGATGCCAAGTTCGGGGTAATGCTCTGCGGCGTACCCGGCAATGGCAAAACGACCCTCCTGTATGCCTTTCAGTCGGCGGTGAATTGGCTCAACGACATAGGGCATTTCGAGGGCAAGCGGGCCGGCATTCGGATCGTCGATGCAAAGGAGGTAGCCATGTTCGCAAAGGATTTCGAGGCATTCCGTAACCTACGCAATATGCCGATGATCGCCATTGAGGACATGGGGCGCGAACCGATAGAGGTTCTCGACTATGGGAACGTCCTCAATCCGGTTGTCGATATGCTCGAATATCGCTACAACATGCAGCTCTTCACGTTCATCACGACCAATCTCACGAAATCGCAAATCCGCGAGAAGTACGGCAATCGCATCGCAGACCGATTCAACGAGATGCTCGAAGTCATCATTTTCAAAAATGAGACCTATCGGGATAAATGAAATTAAGGCGATTTGCCGCGAGTTTCAGGTAACGGCGATAAGATGTCGGATAATCCGAAATAATGCGGCAAATCGCAGAAAACAGCGCAAAGACACAAAATTCAACGCAATGGGGACAGAAGTAAAATTAAAACCGGAGGCAATCGAGCGACGCATCGCAGAATTGGAGGGCAAGATGCCCGACATCCAAGCCTCCAAAGAGGGAGCCGAAGCGCGGGCGACGATCCGCAGGCTGAAAGCAAAGCTCAAAACCTATCCGCAAGAACCGAAAAAGCGGATTTACAAAATCAAGGCCCGGTTCATCTTCGACGGCGTTTTCGAGATTCGCGCCCACACCCGCAAGGAGGCCGTGCAGATGGCGAAAATCGGATGCGGGATGAACATCGGAGAAATCCACACCTGCTACGGAACTGACGTAGATTGGGAATTTGACTGCAAACCGGATAAAATCGTGAAATAACCACATTCAACGCAACAAGATGAGAGAAGTTAAATTCAGAGGGAAAAGCCTGAATACCGGAATGTGGGTATATGGCGATTTGCAGCATAAAGGCAAAAGAGCATTTATCGAATACGAGGTTGATCCTGCCACCATCGGGCAGCACACCGGATTCACGGACAAGAACGCGAGAGAGGTCTATGAGGGTGATGTCCTTACCGACAAATTTGAAAGCATCGGAGTTGTCGAATGGCAAAACGGATGTTTCGTCGTGAACTTCGGGGATGTTGATGTTTTTCAAATCTCCGACTGCTTTGATGATTCATATCAGATGTGGGTCATCGGGAATATTTATGATAATCCCGAATTAAAGTAAATTATCAATCAACGCAACGGAATATGAAATATCAATTCAACGAGCAGGAACTTTTATCCCTGTTCTACGATAAAGAAAACGATATGCGGCCGGATATGGCCGCCCCATACCTCAAAAACGGGTATGTATGCGCTACCGAAGCTCATATCCTGATCCGAATCAAAGCGGAAACGCTGAACGGGAAATACAATGAAATCGAGGGCTTAAACATTGACTTTCCGGCCGATAATTGCAATTTCATTATCGGCCTGCAAGACATCAGAACTGCGATAGCAAGCATTCCCCAAGTCGAGGAAAAGGAAAAGGTCGGCAAGAATATAGAATGTGAGGAATGCAACGGAGAGGGTGAAGTTGAATGGGAATATCGAGATAGTGACGGGCATTATCATTATGAATATCACGATTGTCCCAAATGCTACGGCGATGGATATACATCGCATGTAAAATACAAAAAGACGGGGCGGATGATCCCCGACGGGGATTGCCCGATCCGAATCAGACGTATCGTCATCAAAGCCGAGTTCCTCGAAATATTGGGGGAAGCGATGGAAATCATCGGAGTAGATGAAGTCCGATGCGTTCATCAAGACCCAGCGCGACCTTGCATCTTCCGAGTCGATGATAATATCGAGATTATCATTATGCCTTGTTTGGCAGATGATAATTATCATATCGAGGGGAGGGACGCCGAATGAAACTGCTATACATCGACTTATTCTGCGGAGCAGGCGGAACCTCTACCGGCGTTGAGAATGCCCGCTATGAGGGACGGCAATGTGCAAAGGTCATCGGATGCGTAAACCATGATGCAAATGCGATTGCCTCCCATGCGGCCAACCACCCCGACGCGCTGCACTTCACGGAGGATATTCGGACGCTGGAACTCTCCCCGCTGACGGCTCATATCGCCGAAATGCGGCGGCAATATTCCGATGCGTTCGTCGTCCTGTGGGCCAGCCTCGAATGTACGAATTTCAGCAAGGCCAAAGGTGGCCAGCCCCGCGATGCCGACAGCCGGACGCTGGCCGAGCATCTGTTTCGCTACATCGAGGCTATCAACCCCGACTACATTCAGATCGAGAACGTCGAGGAATTCATGTCGTGGGGCGACCTCGACGAGAATGGCAAGCCGATCAGCAAGGATGCGGGACGGCTGTACCAGCAATGGGTGTCGAATGTCTGCGGCTACGGTTATCGGTTCGCGCATCGGATTCTCAACTCGGCCGATTACGGGGCATACACCACTCGCCGCCGATTCTTCGGCATCTTCGCCAAAGGGAGCCTCCCGATAGTGTTCCCCGAACCGACGCACAGCAAGGACGGCGCGACGGCGTTATTCGGTCAGATGCAACGCTGGAAGCCCGTGCGCGAGGTGCTGGATTTCTCGGATGAGGGCAGGAGTATTTTCGGGCGTAAAAAACCGCTCGTCGATGCGACGCTGGAACGAATTTATGCGGGCCTGATAAAGTTCGTAGCCGGAGGCAAAGAGGCGTTCTTGGTGAAATGGAACTCGATGAGTAGCACGGGAAAGTATCACGCTCCGAGCATCGACGAGCCTTGCCCGACCGTCGCAACTCAAAATCGGCTCGGCATCGCGCAGGTAAATTTCCTCTCCAAGCACTACGGAGGCAGTCCGGCGGGCAAATGCGTTTCGGTCGAAGAACCTGCGGGGACGATAACGACATGGGATCATCACTCGTTCATCACGGCATATTACGGGAACGGGCATAACCACTCCATCGACGCACCCGCGCCGACGCTGACCACAAGGGATAGGCTCGCGTTCGTGGATATGCAGTACGGGAACGGAACGCCCTGCGACATCGAAAGCCCTGCACCGACGGTCACGACCAATCCGAAGCACCAGCTCGTAACCTGCCGAATGGAGCAGCAAGAAAGCACAACCACAATAACCTCTGACGACAGTCCGGCGATGGCAAAAATCAAGCGTTTCATGGCGTTGTACGGCATCGTCGATATAAAGATGCGGATGCTCCGCATTCCCGAATTGAAGCGGATCATGGGCTTTCCCCCCGATTACGTTCTCGTCGGGACGCAGGCCGATCAAAAGAAATTCATCGGTAACGCGGTCGAGGTCAATATGGCGCGGGTTCTCTGCGAGGCCCTTTGCGCTCGATTGATTGAGGGCGATTGGCGTCCGATACAAATAGCAGCATAATACTATGGCAAAGAGAATTATAACCGCAATCCTTAATCACGACATGGATTTCCTGATTCATTTTCAGAGAAACGTGATTAAAAACTGCTCCGTAGAGGGGATTGATCCTCGTATGCTTTCGGCAATGCGGGATATTCTACACATCCTCGAAGCGGTAAAAGAAATCGGAATTTTAACAGAACTACCCAACAAAGAAAGCTAATAATCATGATTGAACCTCAAATTCTATACGGCGTTACGTGCGACCGTTGCGGGGAGACCCTCATCAATAGCAATGATAATAGTGCATGGTATGACCGCAGCACAGCGGAAGAAGAAGCATCCGAGGAGGATTGGCACTCGGTAAGCAGTCATCATTATTGCCCGAACTGCTATCGGGAAGATGACGACGGTAATCGAACTATTAAAGCACCATTTCCCTACTATGTGCAGAAAATCAACCGATTCATGAATCGGATAGCGAAATCCTGCCCATGCCGCATTGTCGAGGAAGACGATCATTTCGCTCTCCATGGAAACACACAGGATGGCAAGCAGCTCGCTCCATGCGACGAAGAATGGGTACGATCCTACGCCGCCGACAAACTACTCGGTATTCAGATGATCGACAGAGGATGCGCGAATGCCGAATATATCATCCGATTACGCAAAGAATAAAGCCATGAAAAGCAAAAAAGCACGAAGATTTATTAACGATCGGCTATCCATCGGTTCATTGACCTTTATAGCCGCAGATGTGGAATACTGCGTAACGTGCGCCGAGCAGGAGGCAGAGGAGAGAATTCGCAGGGAATTGACCCGCTGGCACGACCCGAAAGAGGAGCAACCCGAAAACAATGTATGCGTACTTATCAAGGTCGCCGACAAGTTCGGTAACAGCGCCATTTATTTGGGTTCACGAGAGGGCAACGAGTATCTGACAGACGGCGGATTTGAATTCGAGATTGATTGCAATGACGAATCATCATCGGAAATGAAAGTCATCGGCTGGCGCGAAATGATGTAACGATATGGGAATGAGAGGGACACGGGGAGGAACCCCAACCAAACCGAAACACACCGAGGAGAGCATCCAGCAGGCGTTGTATTGGAATCATCCAATTCTGACAAAACCCGCTTTCGAGATGGTCGGCTTCATCTTCTATGCGTGGGAATCCGATTATTTAGCAATCTCCAAAGCTGGATATGTATACGAGTGCGAAATCAAGATCAGCCACTCGGATTTTCTGAATGAGGCTGCCCACAAGCAGGAGAAGATGCGACTGCTGGGAGGGGAGGATATGACTGTCGCAAAGTACCACGGTTTCAACCAACTCGGCATCGAGTACGGGAAAGAACCGATGCAGAAACCGAACTACTTTTGGTATGTCTGTCCGGAGGGGATCATCTCCGAGGCCGAATGCCCGAAGTTCGCAGGGCTGATGTATATCACCGATTCGGGCACATTCCGCTGCATCAAGTCCGCTCCATGCCTCCACAAGGCCAAGTACGACACGCAGGCCGATTTGCTCCGGCGGGATATGCGGGATAAGTTCTACTATGCAATGTGGAATTGGATTCGCCGCTATTGGCGCAACATCGGCAAGGCGAAAGATATTGCCCCGCAGACCGCTGCCGCATACGAGCGGGCATTGGATAAGCAAGTCGAAGAGGTTGCCGACCTGAAATATCGGCTTTCTTCTCTGACGCAATGGCGCGACATTCAGGCCGACCCGAAATGGGGATTTGCCACCGATGACGCCATAGATGAGATATTTCGCAATCTGCCGCGTCTTGTCAAAGATAAACGAGACGGGTGCATCGAACTCATCGACTACGACAATGCCGCCGAGTGGCGCGGCGATTTAGAGCGCAAACCGAGCCTCTACCAATGGCTACCAATTAACGGAAATACACTATGAAAGACATAGAATTATTCAACGATCATTTTCAAAATTTCAAGGCATACGGCATCCCCAAAGCGCAGCTTATCATCGCCGATGTGCCGTATAACCTCGGTGCGAATGCCTATGCCAGCAATCCGGCATGGTATGTTGATGGCGACAATAAGAACGGTGAGAGCGCACTCGCAGGCAAGCAGTTTTTCGACACCGACAAGGATTTCCGGCCTGCGGAGTTCATGCACTTTTGTAGTCAGATGCTTCGCAAGGATAAGCCTATAAAAGAGGAGAAATCCGAGGGGGGGGGAAGATCGAAAGGAGGTGCGGCCTGTATGATCCTTTTCTGTCCTTTCGAGCAGATACACTATTATATCGAACTCGGACAACGATATGGGCTGAAACGCTACATCCCGCTCGTATTCCGCAAGGATTTCTCCGCGCAGGTACTCAAAGCCAACATGAAAGTCGTCGGCAACTGCGAATACGGATTGATTCTCTACCGCGACCGCCTGCCGAAATTCAACAATGACGGGAGGATGATATTCAACTGCTTCGATTGGGTACGCGATACAGATACGCCGAAGATCCACCCGACGCAGAAACCCGTTCCCCTACTGGAACGCCTGATCGAGATATTCACCGACAAAGGGGATGTAGTCATCGACCCGTGCGCAGGAAGCGGAACAACCCTGCTCGCGGCTGCTAATATGGGCCGAAAAGCATACGGATTCGAGATCAAAAAGGATTTCTGTGCCGAGGCAAGAGTAAAGGTATTACCAAGAATTTCAAAATCGCTATTCGTATGAAAAAGATTTTGGATGCTTGCTGCGGCAGTCGGATGTGCTGGTTCGACAAAGACAACCCCGATACGGTCTTCATGGACTGCCGCAGCGAGGAACATACCCTTTGCGATGGGCGCAGATTGGAGATCAGGCCCGATGTCGTCGGGTACTTCCGCAAGATGCCGTTTCCCGATAATTCGTTCTATCTCGTTCTGTTCGATCCTCCGCATCTGAATAACCTCGGCGAATCGTCATGGCTGGCGAAAAAATACGGTCGCCTCCTCCCCTCATGGGAGGATGACATTCGGCAAGGATTCGAAGAATGTATGCGTGTTCTCAAACCGACCGGAACGCTCATCTTCAAATGGAATGAGCAGCAGATACCCACCGCGCGGATCATCGAGATCATCGGACAAAAGCCCCTATTTGGGCATACGTCCGGCAAAGGCGGCAAAACGATATGGATGTGTTTCTTAAAAAACGAGAAATCGGATGAAACGCACCTATGAGATTCAGGTCTGCATCCCGTCCGGCTGTCGGCTGGTTGGATGCAAGACTGACGGAGATATTGCCGTCGTAATCTTTGAAGATGTCAGCGGCCCCGAAATCCGGCAAATCGGATTCATCCGAGAGTCTACGGGAGAGATCGAAGATGAAGATAATGAATAACTCACAAAACGAATAAAACATGACGAGACCCTGCAAATGCGGCGAATGCGCCTTTTTCAAGAATGAAGATGCAAACGGCTACGGACATTGCATCATCACTCTGAATCAATACCAATGCGACGACCTCTGCAAATTCAAAGAGGATCATATGTCGGACGTGGAAACCCTACGAGCACTACATCATTACCAAAAATGGAGGCGCGGCGGGAACGGGAGGCCGCCGCATCCCTTTGTCATCGGTCAAACGATAGACAATGCGATCCGCACTTTGCGCCGCATCACCAAAGATACCCCTAAATTTTAACCCAAAACATCTATCATCATGTGGTTTACAACAAAAGTTCGTTATGAAAAGACGAGAGAAAACGGTTCTCTGAAAGCCATCTCGGAGCCGTATTTGGTCGATGCCCTCTCATTCACGGAGGCAGAGGCCCGCATCACCAACGAGATGATGCCCTATACGTCGGGAGCATTCTCGGTATCGGCCGTGAAGCGCAGCAACATCTCGGAAATCTTTTGGGATGAGAACGGCGATCACTTCTACAAGGCCAAGATCAACCTCATCACGCTCGACGAAAATACGGGCGCAGAGCGCAAGAAAGCGATCTATATCCTCGTACAGGCATCCGACCTGAATCAAGCCGCCAAGAACCTCGCCGAGGGTATGAGAGGTACAGTATCGGATTATGAGGTCGCCTCCATCGTCAAGACCCCGATTGTCGATGCCTATAAAATCGCCGAGAAATGAACGCGCGGCAATTCTTCGACAAAGTAGCTCTCATGCGGAAGCTGCAAAAGGAGTATTTCCGCACTCGGTCGAAAACAGCGCTCAATCAGAGCAAGGCGGTCGAGCGGGAAGTCGATGCCGAGATCGCGCGGGTGCATGACGCGCTCGGCACTCCGGCGACCAAGCAACCCGAACAACGAAATATATTCGAGGAGGACGCATCATGGTAGGGCTGGCAGAGGTATTCATGGATTTGGAGCGGGTCATAAAATCTCTGCTTTCATGGGAATATCAACGCCCACGATGCGGATGGGGCTATATCGAAACCCGCCGCCCCTGCAAAGGTTATCCAAAGAGGCCGTTTTGGCAGCGAATACGCTCAAATCCGATGCGACGTAATTACCATTAAGGCCGACGGCAGATAATGCAAAATACCCGCATTTCTGCGCGAAACAGCATAATGAATTAAAAATCACAAATACCTAAAATGAAACGAATAGAATTTGGTGCAGGACAAGGGCTTGATGCGGCATATCAGGACTTGCAAAAGAACGCTCCGTGTTACGGAGAGTTCAACGGTCGCACCCTATACTCGACCGATAGCCTCGATGATATTTATATCAAGATTACGAGAAAAACAAAGCAGGAATTTGATGAATATCTCCGCCAAGAACGGGAAGACTACGAAAGGAAAGAGGCCGAATTTAAGGCCTGTATTCCCAAATTGACAGAGGAATATCGGGAACGTGCAAGAGGCATCATCCCGCAGGAACATTTGGAGTTTTGGAATAAGATCGTCCCTATCCGATTGCAAGACCTGTATCATGGGATGGAACTCGATTGCTGGCTCGACCTGATTGCCGTTCTCAATGATGAGAGTAAAAGCAAGGAAGATCGGATGAAAGAGGGGTTGCAAATGTTCATCAATCAAGGGCATAGCGGCATGAGTGCAGGGCTGGTATTATCCGGTCTTTGCAGATTTCACGCTCTTGGTCGAGAACTGGCCGAATACATTCAAAACAATTAGCGGAAAGCAAAGCCTATGAATTACAATCACGATATAGCTCATTGCAGCGGCTACCTATGTCTGTTGAGCGACCAATGCCGGAGGTACTATCTCTTCCGCGAATGGGAACAGCGCAAATTGCCGCCCGCCCCTTTCACGGGGGCATGTTATGACCTCGAAACAAAAACCTGTCCGTGTTTCCTGCCGATGACGGACGAAGAATATCAGAACGTAGAAATGAAAAAGAAGAAAATCGTCATCACCTTGTCGCGGGTATTCCCGACGACGCATAGCCGGAAAGGCCAGCCGACCGGCTTCAAGGAGAAGCTCGCATCCGGCCGTAAGCTGCACACCATCCGAGGCAACTACGATCAATGGGCCGCCATCGCGGAAAAGATGCAACGGGGCGGCTATTGCCTCTCGATCCGCCAATGGTCGGGGCGCCCGTACAACTCGCCGCAGGTAGAGATTGCCAGCCTCGACCAGCCTATCGGCATCCAGCGGATAGAGCTGCATTATCATAGCGAAAACGATACGATCACGGCCCGCATCGACGGTCGGGAATGGATCGACGCGGACTGCTATGAAATCGCCAAAAACGACGGACTGAATACAACCGACTTCAAAGAGTGGTTTTTCGGCCGACACCCGAAAGGGGATAAAGTTTTTCACGGCGTCATCATCCATTTCACGGATTTTCGGTATTGATATGAGGCATCAGGAAAGCATCATCCAGCAGACCTGCGTCCGTTGGTTCCGAATGAAATACCCGCAGCTCGCCTTGCTCCTCTTCGCCGTCCCGAACGGCGGGGCACGGCTTCGATCCGAGGCGGCGATCATGAAAGCCGAGGGAACGATGAAAGGCGTCGCCGACCTCCTGCTCCTGTTCCCGGCAAAGCGGTTTCACGGCTTATGTATTGAGATGAAGACCCCGACGGGCCGACAGCAGCCATCGCAAAAGGCATGGCAGGAGCGAGCGGAATGGGCCGGATACAAGTATGTCATCTGCCGCTCTTTTGACGAATTCATGGCCGAAATCGACGCTTATTTGAAGTAAACTTCATTTTTTCGCCCTAATAACTACCTATTAGGTACTATTTTTATACCTTTGTGGTATCTATCTTAAAAATGAACAGTTATGAGTAAAGAGAACAAGCCTCTGAAAGCCATCGACGCCGATTTCGTCTCGCTGGAATTGGATCGGTTGGAGCTGAACGAGGGTCAGCTCGACGGCCTCCCCGCGAATCCCCGCGAGATATTGGAGACGAAACTCGACCTCCTGAAAAAGGATATTCAGGCATACCCCGAACTGATGAAATACCGTATGCTGCTGGTATATCCGCTCGACAACGGCAAGTATATCATCATCGGCGGCAATATGCGCTATCGAGCCATGCTCGACCTCGGCTACAAGGATGCCCCGTGCGTCATCATCCCGAAAGAAACCTCCATCGAAAAACTGAAAGCCTACACGATTCTCGATAACTCCGGCTTCGGTCGGTGGGAGTGGTCGATGCTGGCGAACGAATGGGACGCCGATGCTTTGGCCGCATGGGGCCTTGATCTGCCGATGAATGAAAGCGAGATCGACGTAGATAGCTTTTTCGACAAGCTTGACAAGGAGGCCGAGAAAGACAAGGGCGAGAAGATCACCGTCTCGATTCCCGATGAGTATGCCGACCAAAAGGAGGAGATCAAATCCCGTATCGAGGCAACGCTCATGGGCGAGTTCGAGGGCATCAAGATCAAGTGATGAAAATCCATCTCGCAGGCAACAATCCCTATCCGGGCATAATCCTGATCCGCTTGTATGAGAGCTGGATCGGCGAGCGTCTCGGAAAATTCGGGGGGGGGTATTTAACGACCTGTATTTCAGGATATTTGAATAGAATACCTCTTAAAGAGATTAACAAGGATGCTATGAGGATATTTCTTGCCGGAGGAATTTCAGGCAACCTCCGCGAATTTTGGCAAAAGGTTATGAAAGTTTACTGTGCATCGCCCAACAGCCGCAAAGAAGTCATCGAAGCGATGAACAGCTTTCTCGCGGGCGACAAGGACAAAATAATGCGGGAATCCATCTACGGAGCGGACTTCTTCGTCGGGGACGGGGATAGCACCCTATCAGGTATCAATGTCCTCGAAAGCTACTATTACCTGCGGAAGAACGAGGATTTCATGCCTCTCGTCAGGCATTTCGGGTCATTTCTGCTCGATAGCGGGGCATATACATTCATGGCCGGTTCCCATAAGGGCGGATGTGATTGGGATGCCTATGTATCGGAGTATGCCGACTTCATCAACCGCTTCGATGTAAAACTCTTTTTCGAGTTGGATATTGACAGCGTCGTCGGGCTGGCGGAGGTCGAGCGGTTGCGGCACAAACTCGAAAGGATGACGGGCAAGAAGCCCATCCCCGTATGGCACAAGAACCGAGGCAAGGAGTATTTCGTCAAGATGTGCGAGGAATACCCCTATGTCGCCATCGGAGGCATCGTAACGAAAGAAATTCCCCGCAAAGTCTATGAGACGGCGTTTCCGTGGTTCATCAACACCGCCCACAAGCACAAGGCGAAGATTCACGGGCTGGGATACACCACCGTCGCCAACCTGCAAAAGTATCGGTTCGATTCGGTCGATAGCACCGCATGGCTCTACGGCAATCGCGGCGGCTACATCTGCAAGTTCAACCCGCGCACCGGATTGATGGAGCAGATGAGCAAAGAGGGATGCAGGCTCAAATCGAGAGAGGGCGCGGTAAACAACTTCAACGAGTGGGTCAAGTTCAGCCGATACGCCGAAAAATTCCTGTAATTCCGATTCTTACTTAAAAAGCAACAAGGATATGAAAGATTCTGTCATCATCGTATCGGGAGGCATGGATAGCATCACCCTCCTGCATGAAAAGGCCGAGGAAATCGCATTGGCCGTAACGTTCGACTACGGGAGCAACCACAACAAGCGCGAGGCCGAATGCGCCGCGCGGCATTGCCAGCAGCTCGGCATCGAACACATCATCATCCCGCTCGCATTCATCGGTCAGTATTTCAAGTCCTCGCTTTTGGAGGGCGCGGACGCCGTGCCGGATGGCCACTATGAGGCCGAAAACATGAAATCGACCGTCGTGCCGTTCCGCAATGGCATCATGCTTTCTGTGGCCTGCGGGCTTGCCGAAAGCAGAAAGTTGAGCAAGGTACTCATCGCCAATCATCACGGCGACCATGCGATCTATCCCGATTGCCGCGCGGGATTCGTGCATTCCATGTCGGAGGCCATGCGGCACGGCACCTACATCGGGGTACAGATCGACGCGCCCTATACGGGCATCAGCAAGGCCGACATCGCCCGCATCGGCAAACGGCTCGGTCTCGACTATTCCACGACCTACTCCTGCTACAAGGGCGGCGAAAAGCATTGCGGCAAGTGCGGGACATGTGTCGAGCGCAAAGAAGCCCTCCGAGATGCCGGAATCGAAGATACGACGGAGTATGAAACGGAATGACGCCAATCTCATCACGCTGAATGTCGTGTTTGTCGTGTGCCTGATCGTGGCGAACGTCGTTACGAGCAAGGTGCTCGATACCGGCATACATATCGGCGGGGTTCCCGTCCTCATTCCGGGCGCGGCTTTGACCTACGCCCTGACATTCCTCTGTACGGACGTTATCGGTGAAATATGGGGCAAGAAAGAGGCGAACAAGGCCGTTATCAGGGGTTTTGCCGCCCAGCTTATCGCCCTCGCCCTGATTATCCTGACGATGTATCTGCCAGCCTACGACGAGGAGATGCAACGTGCCTACCGGATGTTGCTCGGTCAGACGCCGATATTCGTATTCGGGTCGCTGGTCGCCTATCTATGCTCCCAAAGTTGGGACGTATGGATATTCCACAAGATACGGGGACGATTCTGCGGCAATCCCAAACGGCGGTGGATATGGAACAACGCATCGACCCTGACCTCGCAGATCATCGACACGGCGATTTATATCTCAATCGCATTCGGCATCGGTCTCGGATGGTTCATGCAGGAGGGCGGCATGATGCTCGTCCTCGGCATGGTCATCGGGCAATACCTGCTCAAAGCGGGGTTGGCTCTATGCGACACGCCGTTTTTCTACCTCTTAACTCGCAAATATCAAGAAGAATAGCAATGTATTACGTTTCCAAACGAATGGAGATCGCGGGAAGCCACCGGCTGACCCTCTCCTACAAAAGCCAATGCCAGCAGTTACACGGCCACAACTGGGTCGTAACGGTATTCTGCAAGGCGCGAAAACTGAATGCCGACGGAATGGTCTGTGATTTCAAGCGGATCAAGGACAAGATTCACGGCTACCTCGATCACGGTAACTTCAACAAGCTGCTGCCGTTCAATCCGACGGCCGAGAACATCGCCCGATGGATCGTAGAGCAGATTCCCGAATGCTACAAGGCGACGGTGCAGGAGAGCGATGGCAACGTCGCAATCTATGTCGCAGACAGCAGTAAAGACGAGGAGGGCGCATTATGAGGGTAAACGAAATTTTCTACTCGATTCAGGGCGAGGGCCGCTATACCGGCACTCCGGCGGTCTTCATTCGCCTTGCAGGATGCAATCTTCGCTGCGATTTCTGCGATACGGAGCACCAGCCCTACCAAGACCTCACCGAAGAGGAGATCATGCGGCAAATCGCCGATTTTCCGGCCTCGCACGTCGTGATTACAGGAGGAGAACCGATGTTGCAGATCACACAATCGCTGATCCATCGACTACGCAACGGAGCGGGCAAATTCGTACAGGTGGAAACCAACGGCACGATCCCGATCAAATGCTATCTCCCCGTCGATTGGATCACCTGCTCGCCGAAATTCGACTTTTGCCCTCATGCCGAGCTGCGGCTCCAACGCATCGACGAGCTGAAAGTCGTATATCAAGGTCAGGATATGACGGCATACGACGGCATCGAGGCCAAAGAGTACTACTTGCAGCCCTGCGATTTCAAGGACGAGGCGCGGAACGCGGAAAACCTCACGGCAACCATCAACTACATCAAATCACACCCGAAATGGAAGCTATCACTCCAAACGCAGAAGATATTATCGGTGCGCTGAAAACGCTCATCCGCGCCATCGGCGAAGACCCCGACCGCGAGGGCCTGATCGGTACTCCCGACCGCATTATGCGGATGTGGAAAGAGATATTCCGAGGCTACGATCCGGCGCAGAAGCCGAAGATCACCACGTTCGCCAATGAGGAGGGCATGTCGGATATTGTGTTCGACTGCGGCGACTACTATTCGATGTGCGAGCATCATATCCTGCCGTTCTTCGGCCGGTATTACTTCGCCTACATTCCCAGCCCGAAAGGGCGTATCCTCGGCATCAGCAAAGTCGCCCGCGTGGTCGGCTATTGCGCCGCCCGCTTGCAGTTGCAGGAGCGGCTGGCGCGGGACATTGTGCAGATGCTTTCCGAGGCTCTGAATAACGAGGCTCTCGGCTTCGCTATCGTGATGAAAGGGCAACACCTGTGCAAGACGATGCGAGGAGTGCGGAACGACGGCAAGATGTCCGTAGCGCATTTTACGGGCGTCTTCAACCTAAACTCCGATCTACGCAAGGAATTTTACAAACTCATAGACCTGAACAGCAATGGCTAAATACAATGCGGCCAAAATCGAGGAGTGCGAGGCATGGGTAGCCGTTCACGGCCTGATCGACTACGGCGGAGCGAAGCTGAAAGAGTTTGTCCGCGAGATGGGGATCGACGAAAAGACCTACCGCCTGTGGATGAAAGGCAAGCCGCAGTTCAAAGAGGCCATCGAGCGGGCAAAGGAGGTTTTCAAACAGAACCTCACCCACGATCTCGCCATCTCGCTATCCAAAGCCGCCAAAGGGTATGAGCATGAGGAAACCGAGCAGGAGTTCCGCGTCGGAGCGGACGGACAGCCGACCCCGTTCAAGATGAAGAGGAAGAAAATCCATGTGCAACCGAATATCGGAGCCGCGATTTTCCTCCTGACGAATCTCGATCCCGAACACTATCAGAACAGGCAGCGCAACGATATAATGCTCAAAAAGGACGACGAAAAACCGATGACACTCGATGAAATCAATGCAGAAATCGCACGACTTGAAAAGTTTGAGGATAAGGCGGATAAATAATGAGATCATCTACAATCGAGGTACGCGAACAGTTGATGAGGTTGAAGCGCGAGAAATTGAAACTCGAAGCTCCGACCTCCTTTTCGCGTTTCCTCGGTTATAGTAATCCAAAATACGAATTAGAGTGGTTCCATAAGCTCATCGCGGATCATTGCCAAATGCTGTTGGAGGGCAAGATCAAGAACCTGATGGTTTTCATGCCCCCGCAGCACGGAAAATCGGAAATCATCTCCCGCAATTTCCCCGCATGGGCACTCGGACAAAACCCCGACCTGAAAATTGTCGGCTGTTCCTACTCCTCCGATCTCGCGCAACAATTTTCGCGCTCAATTCAGAGGACGATAGACAGCAAGGAGTATCAGGCAATATTTCCCGCTACCTACCTCAATGGCTCGAATACCCGTATGGATGCACGGGGCTATTTGAGAAATATTGACCTTTTCGAAATGGTCGGCCATCGGGGGTTTTACAAAGCGGTCGGCGTAGGAGGTTCTTTGACAGGTACACCCGTCGATATTGCGATCATCGACGACCCGGTAAAGGATGCGAACGAGGCGAACTCCATCACTTACCGACAGCGGGTGTGGGATTGGTACAACACCGTCCTTTCGACCCGTCTGCACAATAATTCGCGGCAGCTCTTCATCATGACGCGATGGCATGAGGACGACCTCGCCGGGCGCATCCTCAAAGCCGAGCCGCAGGAGTGGACGGTACTCGCCATCCCTGCGATCTGCGAGCAGGAATACGACGGAGGATTGAGCGAACGGCATATCGGCGACGCATTGTGGCCGTCACGCCACTCCATCGAGAAGTTGCAGAAGCAGAAAGCCCGCGCCCCGCGTGAGTTCAATGCCCTGTATCAGCAGCACCCGACCATCGAGGGCGGCAATATCGTGAAAAGGGACTGGTTCCGCACGATTTCGCTTGTCGAGTTCCGGTCGCTGCGATTCAACGAGCCAATACACTTCTACCTCGATACGGCCTATAACAAGAAGAAAAAGGGCCAAGATAATGACCCCAGCGGCGTATTGGCGGCCTGCCGGATCAGGAATTACATCTATCTGATCGACGCGCAGAAAGTGTATAAGGAGATGCCCGACCTATTGCGGTTCCTGCCTCAATACATCGCGGCACATGACGGCAATTCCGAGAGCAAGCTCCATGTCGAGCCGAAAGCCAACGGCGAGAGTGTGGTGCAGATGCTTCAAGAAATTTCGACCCTCAATGTCAAGCGGACGCCCACACCGACCGATGACAAGGAGGTGCGATTACGGGCCGTTTCGCCGCGCGTGGAGTGCGGGCGGGTATTCATCGTCGAGGGGTCATGGAACGATGATTTTCTCGATGAAGTATGCGGATTTCCGAGCCAGCCGCACGATGAGTTCGTCGATATTCTCGGATATGCGATCAACGACCTGTATAACGAGGATGATGATATAGATTACGACATATTGAGCAAGTCGAGTTTAGGGATGTAAACCAAAAATTTAAGGATATGATGCTATTTGATTTGTTTCGCAATTATCTCAATGCTCTTGTAGGACGAAATCAAGAGTTTGAGAAGCTGTTGGCCGCCAAAGATATTTCGGCGGTCAAGGAGCGCATGGACAACCGTATGGATATGGCGATTGCCGCGCTCAAAGAGTATGAAGTGACCTCCCATGAAATTATGAAGCGGGAGGACAAGATCATCACCGACAAAAAGGGGAATTTCATCCGGTTCGAGCCGGTATGGAAGCTGCCGATCCCCTATCAGGTTTACATCAATGAAATCGCCCTCGTATTCCTCTACGGCCGTCCGGTGAAATGGACGCAGCAATCCACCGGGACAGATCGGGCGTTCCAAAAATTTCAGGATGTCATCGAGCGCACTCACTTCAACAGCAAACTCCGCCAATGCAAGCGCATCGCCGGATCAGAGACCGAAAGTGCAATGCTTTTCCGCGTTTTCCGCGATGCAAACGACGCGCCGGATGTTCAGATTCGAGTGCTTGCCAAAAGCAAGGGAGATGAGATTTACACGCGATGGGATCAATACGAAAACCTGATCTCCATAGCTTGGGGCTACTATGTGCGGGAACAGGAAAACAGCCTCGTCTATCATTTCGACATCTATACCCCGAATATCATCTACCGATGCACGCGGAAGAGCATCGGATGGGAGGTTGTCGAGGAGGTGAATTTCATCGGCAAGATTCCGCTCATCCTCTTCCAGCAGGACAAGGAATGGAACGGCGTCGAAACGCTTATCCATCGTGAGGAGCTGATCGGCTCACGCACCGCCGATACAAACGACTATTTCGCCGATCCTATCGCCATCATGGCCGCCGACCTTATCAAGAACCTGCCGGAGAAGAAAGAGGCAGCGAAACTGCTCGTGACGAACGATTCCGAGGGCGTGGACAAGGCGGCGAAATACCTGACATGGGATAGTGCGCCGGAAAGCAAGAAACAGGAGATCGAATGGTTGCAGAATCATATCCTTTCCAAGTCGTTCACCCCGAATATCTCGCTCGACACGCTGAAATCGTTGAGCAATCTGTCGGGAAAGGCCCTGCGGACGGTGATGTTGCTTGCCGACATCAAGGCGGCCAAGCACAAGGAAACCCACGACGAGCTGTTATCCCGCACCTCTTCGCTCATCACGGCGATCATCGGGAATGTCCTCGATGCACATCTCAAATCGGAATGCGACAACCTGAAAATCGGGCATGAGTTCCAAGAGCCGTTCGGGGACGACATCGCGGAAGCCCTCGAAAATATCATCAAGAGCCTCGACGGTGGCATCATGGCGACCGAAACCGGCGTAGAACTGAACCCGCTCGTCAAGGACAAGAAGCTCGAAATGGAGCGTCTGAAAGCCGAAGAGGAGGAGCGGGCGCAGAAGCAGCAGTCGATCTTCGGCGACATCGAAGGTGGCGGGCCTCAATCCGCCACAGACGGCTCGGATGATGATTCCGACGATGCAGAATCCGGAGAAGATGATGATCCGAAGAAAAAGCAGCAGAAATAAGTAACCGATGGCAAAAAAAGCATATTCGCCCGACCCGAAAGCGGAAACCATCAAGCGCATCCAGCGCACGGAGGCTTACGCCGAGAAAGTGAGGCAGCTATTCGCCGCAACGGTGAATGAAATCCTCGCTCTCAATAAGTCCGTGCCGACGCTGGACGAGGGCGTCATGTACTCTTTCGACGGGGATAATATGCGAATCCAAAAGAAAGTCGAGGCATTGCTCCGGCAACTGCATTCGACGACTACGACAGCTATCAAAAAGGGGATCACGCTCGAATGGGAAAAGGCCAACGACGCATGCGATAAACTCATTTCCTCATGTTTTGGGAAAGAGGTATTATCCAGTCCGGAGTTCAGCGCATGGAACAACCGCAATATGGCGGCGATGAATGCTTTCGCCAACCGAACGGAGAACGGCCTCAATCTCTCAAAACGGATATGGCAGTCGGTTCAGCAGCTCCGCGATGAAATGGAGATCGCCATGACCGTCGCCATCGGCGAGGGAGATTCGGCGCAATCCATATCCCGCAAAGTCCGGCAATACCTGAACGACCCCGACCTGATGTTCCGCCGTTTCCGCTTCAAGAAAGGCGAAGACGAGCAGGGCAAGCCTATCTACGGGCGGAAGTGGAAAAAGCGCATCAAGGACGAGAAAACGGGCAAATACCGATGGATCGACTACGACCGCAGCGACTACAAAACCGGATCGGGCGTTTACAAATCCTCGGCCAAGAATGCCATGCGCGTTGCAAGGTCGGAGACGAACATCGCCTACCGCCGTGCCGACAATGAGCGGTGGCAGCAGATGGATTTCGTTCTCGGCCAGCGCATCCAGCTATCGAAGAACCACCCCCGACCGGATATTTGCGATAAACTTCAAGGCGACTACCCAAAGGATTTCGTATTCGACGGATGGCATGCCCAATGTTTCTGCTTTGCAACGCCTATTTTGATGGACGAGGAGGAGATGGCGAAAGTTACGGCGGCATTCCTCAAAGGCGAGAAATACACCCCGCGAGGCAAGCAGATCACCGAATATCCGGCAAATTTCAAGCATTGGGTGCGAGACAACAAGGAGAATATCCTTGCATCCCGCAGTAGAGGCACGGAACCCTACTTTATTCGCAATAACTCTGCGGCGATTGATGAGATACTCAATCCGAAACCGAAAGAGCTTACAATCGCAGAAAAGGCGGCATTACGCCATGAGGCCCGAACGCCCGAACAGGAGGCGGCAATCCGTAATGCGTGGGCCGAACGGCAGAAGAAGCACCAGCAAATCAAGACGACGGCAAACAACATCGCCAAAGTCGCCGGGGATTATGGCGAGGTCGATTATTCCGCCCTGCAAAAGTACATCGACGCAGGCGATCTATCGGCCATGCAGACCGAGACCAAGAAAGTCGCGCAGGCCATCCTCGCCGCCAAGAAAGCGGAGCAGGCTCTCGCCGACATTATCCCCAATGTTCACTCGTGGCATCAGCAATTCACGATGGCAGAACTGCAAGGGGTATATGATGCCGTCAAATCGAAGATCGAGGGTTGGTCGGGTCTATCCCTCGAACAGCAGGCGAAAAAGCTGCATTTCGAGGCTTATGACTTCCTCGGCGGCAATATGAAAGGTGTTCAACAGAAGTATGCGACATGGAAGGTATCGCAGGAGGCGTACATCAAAAAATTGGATGCAGTCAATTACAAGATAGCGATCAAGCAGGCAACCGAAGAACTCGACGCCGTTAAACAATGGTCGGCAGAACATCCGAAGAGCCTCAATGTTGCAAAACTCCTCTCCGATGCAGAGCAGGCAGTCAATAGCAATGCCGAATTGTCGATTATCAAGTCCAAAACCTCACTCGCCGTCGCAGAATATCAAAAACGATTGGCGGAACAGGCTCGGCGCGATGCGAAGAAAGGCGCAACGATGAAAGCCTCTACCCTGCCGAGTATCAGCAAGGAGGAAATAGATAGGCTTCTCGCCTTGTACGAATCAGAAATGGTCGATGATGCAGATAACCGGCTGCGTCAATACACGGAACGGATTTGGGCGACGCTGACAAAGGAAGAGCGGATCATATTGACGAAATATACGCAGACTTACAGCTACCTAAATGAACCTCTGCGCGGTATATCGTATTATGGAGCGCGTGCCCGCGAAGAGTTCGAGCACGATCTGCCGATATTGACGAGAGCGATTGAAAAATTCGCCATGCCTCAAAATACGGTCGTAAGACGAGGCGTAAGCAATTTCACGATTGATTCTCTCGGATACGACCTCGGAAACCTGAAAAAAGGCGATGTTTTTGTCGATAAAGGATTCCTATCTACCGCCGTGCATCGGCATAAAGGTTTCTCCGAATCGTACAACTTGGTTATCGTAGTCCCCAAAGGGGCCAAAGGCGTATATGCGGAGCCTTTTTCCCACTACACGGATTATCACAAATTCGATTATGACGATGGCGTGATATGGGACGGAAAATCTGTCGAAAAGATCAACTCCGAAATGGAATGGATCGGGCAACGAGGCTGTCAATTCAAAGTCCTCAAAAAACAAGGAAAGACGATCTATTTGCAGATGATCGGACAGTTGCAATGATAAAGGGAGCGTTTATTGCGCTCCCTTAACCGTAATACTGCTTATAAAATTTCTTGAACGGTTCGACGCAATCTGCCAACGAGGACATATTGCCTTGTGCATACCGATTGAAAAGGAGCGATTTCAAAGTAATCGGCACTCCATCGGCATTCTCAAAATCCGATAACCCGACCGCGACATATTCATCGAGATTTCGACTTTCAGAGACATTCGCATCGCCTCTTGCGATGACCGCCATAGTATCGTGAATCCATGCCCGCTCGTACATCCAAAGCATTGCCTTGTTTTGTTCCTTGCCCTCGTATGGGTTCTTCCGCTCGCCTTTATAATAGCGGCAATATTGCAATAAATCAGATTCTTTCATCGGTAGATTGCATTAAATTTCCGAATGACGTTCTGCATATCTTCCGGCAAATAGCCCATCGCGGTCTGAATCATTGCAGGATCAACCACGAAATAAGCCTCGGCAAGTGATCCGACGATGGCTCCGAGCGTATCGCTGTCGCCGCCGTAGAGAATGGCCTTGCGGATTGCATCCTCGAAAGACCGGCTCTCTTTGACGATATGAAAGGCCAGCGGGACGCATCCCTGACAGGTCTCATCGAATTTGCCGCAAGGCGGGAGATGGCTTTCCCAATCCTCGCCGTAATACTGACACATCACGCTTTCGCATATCTCCATCGTATTATTCCAAAATTGATTTTTTAGATAATAGATCACAAGAGCCGTTACCATCGCTCCGATAATTCCCTCCGTATGGTCGTGCGAAATTTTTGCGGTTTCGATAGCCTGCCGAATAACATCCCGCTCCGAGCGAAAAGCCCACGCAACAGGGCTTACACGCATCGCTGCGCCATTGCCGAAGCTGTTATACGGCTGGGGGTCGGGAGAAGTAATCCAACGAGCAAAAGAACCGCCGTATGCCCCCATCGGATTAGGATACTTTCTACACCAACGCAAAATACTCGATTTGTAGTCCTCCCCTTTGAGTATCGCATCGGCTACCGCCACCGTGCAGATCGTGTCGTCGGTAAAATCACATTGTTTGGTGAATAATGCAAAGTTTCCGCCTTTCGCATTATTGAACTCGAATCGAGAGCCTACTATGTCGCCAATTATCGCACCTATCATATCAAAAATTTTTAGAATCTATCACTTCGTCTATATCCAGCACCCCGTCGGCGTTCTCTTTCATCGAATGCAGGTAGATATAGCCATTTCGGTAAAATGAAACCTTTTCCAGCTTTTCACGATACATAGCCTCCGCTTTCGCCCTATTGACAAAATACAGATGCGTAATGAGATCGTATGAATCCGCAACATAGGTCAGCCGATATACCTTGCTATCCATCGCACTCCGATTTTAATGACCGTCCTCTCGTCTTGCGCTGGATTTGCCCGATGCGGATGAGGACTTTCTTGTTCTCGTATTCGCTTCTGCCCCTCGTCGCATTCGTGAGGGACTTGTATGTGATGCCGACCGCCCCGATAGGAACGGTATCGTAGATCGCTTTCAGGGAACCGAAGTAGAAGTCGGTTTCGCCGTTGTACGGCTCCTTGAACTGCAAATGCACTATCTTCTTTGCTTCCATAATCCAATACTTGTGCAAATTTACCGCTTTTCCGGCGTTCTGCCACGCTTTCGCGCAAGAATCGATCAATCTACCGACCCGACCGCAGATATTCGAAAATTAGCGGCATTTTCATTTTTCTTTTTTCGCGGAACTTTTTTCTTTTTCAAAGGATGAATTTACGAGGGTCTTACATGATGAGTGATCCGATATTTTTGCAGTCGAAAAAACATCCCCTCTATCTATCTTACTTAATATATCTATATATTCTTATCTTCTGTGCAGGGGTCGTTGCACCCGTCGTTGCAGGGGTCGTTGCTGCCCTCGTTGCATCCTGCCGCGCTATTATGCTGGTAATCATCGTGATTAACTATCGTAATCATCGTTGCACGGGTAACGGGGTGTTTTGTTCGGCTATTTTCTACTGGTCCTCTGCTTCGGCAACTGCCACCCCTTTATTCGCGCAACCTCGATATTGAATTTCATCCAATCCTCCTCACGAACAAACTCAAAGTGCATCGTGCCTTTCTTATAGCCTCGAATGCGGAAAAATCCCCATTCATACCACTGCCCCCAATTCATTGTCAGCCTACTAACAAAATCATTCAAGGATGAAAAATCGTCATAATTGCACCCTGTAAGATAACACATAGCCTTTACGACATCATCAATATCACGAGCATATCCGCCCCCGTAATATGCAATTTTGACATAGGCAGACGGCCATCGTGCGTCGTAATCGCAAATACGCGGAACAATGAAACGGCGATTGACCATATAATCGGAATTTGTCTTCCATTTCTCCCCCGCGGTCGAATTTTCGGCACTAAACGAACAGATATGATCGAATGCCTCTACAAGCACCTGATTCATCCGATCTCGATGAGTAAAGACGATAGCTTCGAGAACTCGAAAAACATTGTGCATCGTGAACGGAATATGCGTCTGCCGCTCGACCATACGATTCATATCTTCCAAAACTTTGGTCGTAACGTATTTCTCCATATTCATTTTACTGAATATCAAACGCCATGCAGCTTTCTGCAACTCCTTTTTGAAACAATCACGGGTAATAGCAGTATAGTTATTCCCATGTTCTCGATATGCGCCAAAGCGGATGTCATTGCTCTTGAATGGTTCTGCAAGTTGGTTGATCTCTTTCGCCGCTCCCATCACATTATCGAAGCGTTTGACCGCTTCAACATAGCGATTCACCAAATCTCGAATGAAATTATAGTGCTGCAAGCCCTCTCCCTGCGGCTCATCATCAGGGGCAAGAGAAAAATATCCCTCAAATTCTTTTTCGCCTGTTCCCGGCTTGAACAGATGGACGCAGGATACATGAACCCCCGTCGAACGCTCTGCCGACGCAAAGCAATCTCCGAAATATTCCTCAAATCCGTGCATTTCGACGATTTCACGCAACTGCTTTCGGCTGGTCGAATATCTATCATCAAGGGTATGACTGTTGCATAAAGCGATAATCTCACAACCACCGGGCGCAATCTCGTAAGCGTGCAGGATATGTTTTTCATCCGCCGAAAACGGAGGATTCATCACAATAAAGTCGATATGACTGATCTGCTCCGAAGTTACGGTCAGAAAATCATCCGCGATAATGTCGCATTTGCCTCCCAATATACGGCGTAATTTCTCGACCGTTTCGCACGCGATGACTTTCTTCGCTCCGCGATTATTCAGATAATCTACAATGTTCCCGCTGCCTGCGGACGGTTCGAGAATTATTTTGCCGCCAATATCCACGCCGATAAGCATCTTTTCGATAACTTCTACCGGAGTAGGATAAAAATCTCTATTGAATATTGATTCCATAATTACAAGCGTTTGATTGTTTTTGCTATTTCCTCGCTCCAATACCCGACGATAAGGTCATAGGCTTCTTTATCACCATCCCATGCGATCATGCACTCGTGGTTATTGTATTCGTAGAAATAAACCTCCTGCGGATCGCATTCTTTCGGGATGGCCGCTCGGCTATCGTCGTAGAATTTGAAGAACGCCGCAAGTCCGTCCTTTGTACCGAAAGCTCCCGTATCCTTATCTTGGCATATTTTATCGCCGTCTTTGATGTGTCCGAGTTCTACCAAACGCTTGTATCCCTCGGCGAACTGCTCTCGGCTAAAAGCGAAGAAAACCCCGCATTTATCCGCGTCGGGATGCTCATTCTTGATCGCCTTGTAGCGGTCGATAGTTTGGGCGTTCAGCATTACAACACCCCCGTCGTAATTACCCCAATCCCGATAGTATTGGAGTTCGCCCCGCGTGGTCTTGACCGTCTTAATATCTTTCTCTTCCATATCTGTTGCGTTGATTATTATTCGTCGATTCTGTCCTCCATGAGCGTAAAGCAGGATTTCGGAGGACGCCGTTTGAATTTCTCCCATGCTTTGCGCCGGGCCTCGGCCGCCGTTTTGGCCTTGACCGTATAGGACTGCGACCACGTCATAGAAACCTCAACCTCGTAGGTCTTTATAGCCTTTTTCGTTGCCATGATCCTACTGCTTTTGAGAGAGCCATAAATCCCGCTTTGCGCGGCAGTTATCGAGGGATTCCCCGACACAGGAGAATAGTTCGCCGCTCTCCGTGCGGTAGTCGTATTGCCATCTTTTGACCGTTTTCCGGCCGATTTTGGCCGTGAAACTCGTGTAGTTCTCTCGTCCCGGCTGGCAGACGGAGCATCCGCTTACATTGATTGAATTTGCCATTGTTGCGTTGAATTTTTAAGGTTTACGATTATTGCTCGGCCTCGAAATCATCGACGATCTCGAATGCGTCGGTTTTGAGGGCCGTATCCGGCTCCCCGTCGAACTCGTTGTTGTTCTTCGTGCAGAGCCTCATATTCTGATGCGAATAGTCCAAACTTATATCCACGACATACGTCCCTTTCTGCGTTTGGAATACCTCCCGATCCCACGAATCGAATCCTACATGCTTGATTTTGATCTTTTCCATACTTGCGATTATTTGAGATTATTTTTCAACCAAACCCTATCGACCTCCCACAAGGGCAGGCCCTTGATGATTTTCCGACGGATCACCTCTTTCATGCCGATCAAATCGGCCGCTTTGATATGGAGGGTAATGTCGCCGAATTTCTGTGCTCTTTCGAGGAGGAAGTCCGCCATTTGGGACTTCCATTCATGCAGGCTTTCCGCCTTGGCCTGTCTCGTTTTATCCATGATTATGCGTTGATTAGGTTCATTATCTGTTCGAGCTTTCTTTCGAGTGCGTATCGCTTTTCGCACTCTTCCGCATATTTCTTGTAAAACTCATCGTGCTTGGCCTTTTCCGCGTAATACTTATCCTGATAGGACGTTGCGAGTTCTACCTGCCGATCATAGCTCTCTTTTTGCACTCTGATCTTTTTCTTCAATTCGGCGATTTCGATCACCATTGACCGGGAAAGATCGAGATGCCCTTTCTTGGTGGCGAATGGTTTGCAGAACTCGTCCTTGTCCTTATCCGAGGACATATACACCCCGTTCCATACCTCAAAAATTCCGTCCGATACATTCAAGCCAACTCTTTTGGTAAACTCTTCTCGTGTCATAGCCTATTATAAATTTTGGTCGTTATTTATTACTTATTAAGTACCTGTTTGATGATGCAAATATATAGCCAACTATTATAGTAAGCAACTTTTTTCGCAGAAAAAGTGCGCTCAAAATCAGTTAAAAATGCGGATTTACAGATAACTGTGTTATAACCACACAGATAATTTTCGCCAAAATTTAGATACCTAATAGATATTTTTCATTACCTTTGTCCGTAACGATACGTTTTAACAATTTTTTTCGACTATGAAAAAGAAATTTCGCAAGCTCTTATCCGAAAAATGCAAGGATATGGGACTGACTGACAAGGCACTCGACGACCTCGTAGAGATCGGGGCGGAGGGTCTTGACGACGATGCCTCGGACGAAGACATCGCCGCGAAAGTGGATTCGCTCGTGCCCTATGCAAAGGCAATGCAGGGGGAGATCACGAGGAAGACGCAACGTCCGAAACCGCAATCAAAGAAACCGCAATCCAACGACGAGGGCGAAGATGAGGGCGGAAATGAAGATGAGGCCCCCGAATGGTTCAAGCCTTTCCAAAATAAATTGACCGATCTCGAAACCGAGAACGCCGCGCTCAAAGCGGAAAAGGCAAAGACCACGCGACAGGCCGAAATCTCGGCAAAGGCTAAAAAGCTCGGAATCCCCGACTACCTGATGAAGCGAGTCTCATTCGCAGAGGATGCAGACCTCGACAAGGAGCTGGCGGATTACAAGCAGGAGTTAGTCACCAACAACCTCATGCCCAAGGAGCAGGCGCATGAAACGGGAAGTAGCAAGGAGGCAATGGAAGCCGACGCCAAGGCTTGGGCCGAAAGTCTTCCCAACAAGTAACAGCTCCGAATCATTCACCCCTTAAATTGATTGCAACAATGGCTATTGATTTCAAGAAAACGCAGCTATCGGGCCACACGCCCGAAATTTGGCGCGGCGAGTGCAAGATTCTGCCGGGCGGCTTCAAGCCGGTGCAGAACTTCCCCGTCGGAACGGTGTTGCATCGGGGAACTCCTATCTATGTCGATTTCGAGGCGATGAGTGCCGCCGTTTGCAAGACCGCCAAGGTTCTCAAAGGAGGCACGACCACCGCGCCCCGCGTCGCCAAAGGGCATTACTTCGTCGTAGGCGACGTAGTAATGAAACTCGGAGTAACCGACAAATCCCCGATCATCAAGTCCATCGACACGGCCAATGCCGAGTACGATGTCATCACGTTCGCATCCGCCATCGCAGGGCTGGCCGAGGGCGACATCCTCGTAGAGGCAACCGAATATGCCGAAACAGGCGGCGGTTCGGGTTCCGACCCCATCCCTGCCGCGCCTCGCTATACGCCCAACATGGTTGTCGGAGCGGCCAAGGAGTTCACCGGAAAGGGCCTCCCGACGATTGATGCCGCATACGAGGCGGTAGTCCTCTATCCGAGCCTGAACTTCCCTCTGCTGGAAGACTGGCTCATCAATCCCGGCAAGGTATGCCTCAAAGCAAACCCGAACATTCTGTTCATTAAACAGTAACGATCATGCCCGAAATTCTTTATAGCTCAATCTTTGGCGCATTGACGCAGCATGTACAGGCTCCCGCTTCGATGCCGCCTCGAAACTGCACAAGCAGCTTTTCGACAACGTAATCTTCGAGCGTTTCCTCGACTGGGACACCCCGACTATCGGCCTCGACTTCGAGGAGATCATCGGTCAGTACAACATCACTGTTGCTGCTCCGACCATCGGCGACCAGTCGAAAGAGGCTATCCTCGGTACGGAGGGGTTGGAAACCGTGAAAGAGCGCATCCTCAATCATGCCGTAACGCTGCCGATGACGATTCAGGACTATCGTAAGGTTCTGCAAATCCTCGACAGCAAGTCGCTCCCCGACAAGGCAAAGACGGAGCAGCTCATCAAACTGATGTGGGGAAGCTCGACGACGGTCGTAAGCTCCGTCCTCGCAAAGCTCGACATCCTGTTCCTGCGCCCGCTCTCGAACGAGGGTATCGTCGAACTCGACGACAACATCAACCCCGAAGGTGGCGTGCGCGGCACGATCAACTTCAACCAGCCCGCCGAAAACATCGCGTCGTCCCGCATCGAGTGGAAAGACGCCAACATCGACACGGTGGACTGCTTCGAGGATATTCAGGGGATCATCGACGCCGCACAGGACAAAACCGTATTCGGCAAAATCCTCTGCGCTCCGTCGCGTATCTCCTACATGTGCCGCAGCAAGAAGATCAAGCAGATGATCTGGGGAACCGACAAATCTGCGAAGATCGTGCAACTGAAAGACCTGAACGCCTATATGCAGGAGAACAGCTACCCTGTTTTCGAGCCTATCCGCCGTCAGGTTCGCATTCAGAAAGGCAAACTCCGCGTCCCCTATACGCCGTGGAACGAGAAGAACATGGTCTTCATTCCCGACGGCAAGCTCGGCATCGTCAAAAACGCATGGGCGAACAACGAGCTGAAACAGGAGGCCGGAGTAGCGTACTCCAACTACGGGCGTATCCGCGTCTCGCAATGGGGCGTGGGCGAAACGCAGGGCAGCAACGGCGTTGAGTTCACCAAGGCCGAATCGCTCTCGTTGCCCGTGATTACGGAAATGAACGGCATCTACACCCTCAAAACGCAGTCGTAGCCGTGGATAACCTTACCGCAACGAGGAGTTTGTGCAATGCGATAGCAAACACATTCTATCCTGATAACGCGACCATCGAATTTGCGCTCTTCAATGAGGGCATCGACGCAAAGGCCGAGGCGACCCCGAAAGACCCTATGATCTTTCGGGTTGCCGCCCGCCTTGTCATCGGATATGTCGAAAACAGCCGCTCCGAAAACGGCGTATCGACCTCCGTAATGAGCGAAGAAGCCCTCAAACAGAGCCTTTCGATTTGGTGCGGACATTATGGCCTCGATGCGGATGAGGTTCTTTCCGACTATATGCGCGTGATCGAGGACGGCACGCATCTATGGTGATATGAGGTACAACGGCACATTACGCTACGAGATACTCACCGAGGGAGGTATTGACGAATGGGGCGAACCGATAGAGGCCCGTTCCGATTGGAGCGATCCTTTGCCCTGTTCGATCAAGACCAACAGCGATAACCGCAAAGGGCGTTACGAAGACGGCGAATTTCGGCAGGCTTCGTTTACGATCCTCGTTGAGTGCATCCCTTTCCCCTACAATCGGGTGAAACTCGAAAGAATGGGCGAAAATCTCGGTGAATACCGCGTGATGAACACCGAACCTCTCACCACCGTAGGCAGAACTCAAATCGTAGTGTGATATGGCGAAAGTCGTTACTACTCACGGCAAATATAAGGGCGTCATCGTCAGCAAAACGGATATGCGCAAGCTGAAAGCCGGATTGCAGGCCAAGATGAAAGACATCGTCGCCCTGCTCGTGAAGCAACTCTCTTTCATCGGGGAGGAGTGCATACGAATCGCCCGCGAGAGTGGCAGCTACAACGATATTACCGGCAATTTGAGGTCATCAATAGGCTATGTGGTGCTTGTGGACGGGAAACCCGTCGTGACGGGAGCCTCGAAGCAATACAACGGCAAGAACGGGCATGGAGAAGCAGGCCCGCCCGCTGCCGAAGCGTTGCTCCAAAAACTGCAAGCGAAATTTCCGTGGGGTGTGGTGCTGATCGTCTGCGCAGGCATGAAATACGCCGCATACGTCGAAGCGGTCCACCATAAGGATGTACTCACATCAGCCGAGTTGAAAGCCGAATCCCTTGCCAAGAAGTTACTCAACGGTCTAATCGAATAGCAAGATGATAAAAACGGAGACGCAGATAGAGCGGGATTTCTACTCTTTCGTCAAAAATAGCAATCTCGGAAAGGCCATCAGAGGGACGGTTTACCGATCCGAAATGCGCCCGACCAATGCCACGACGGAGGATTTGATTGTCAAGTTCCTCGCGGGACTTGATGAACAGGTACAAACGGGAGTGGTGATATTCAGCCTTTATGTCCCTGATAAGCCTCATACCGACGGCCGAATGGTTCCCGATAAGAATCGCATCGGCGAATTGCAGGAGGAGATTCGCGCATTCGTAGAAACCGCAGGAGGAACAGAATATCGGATTGAAACCGATGCGACACCGACCACGATGCGCAACGAGGATATAGAGCAACACTTCATTTACGCAAGAATCAAGTTTAACCGCATAACAGAATAGGATTATGGCAAAGAAAATCATCATGTCGTGGTCGAAGTGCAAAATCGAAGTCGGCAAAACCGGCGAAGATGAAGCAATGGCTGTCAGCCTGACCAACATAGGAATCATCAACGACAAATCGACGACGCTTGCCACCGAGGATGGCGAGAAACTCACCGCAACGGCAACGGGCGGGATCGTAGTGGCCGAAGAGGAGGGCGAGCCGGTCGTTACCATAACGACCCGGGTCAAAGAGATGGATTTCGACACAGAAAAAATATTCACCGGAGCGACAGTATCAGAGGACGAGTTGGTTGTAAAAACCAACGTCGTATCGGACGATTTCTCCGTGAAGCTCACGCCCAAGAACATCGGTGCTATCGGCATCAAGGCCCGGCGCACACACGTATCGTTCCGTCCGGGTAGTTCCGAGGAGGAGGGATCGTATGTCGATCTCACATTCAAGATTCTCGCCTGCTCCGATGGGGAGCTTTACAAGAAGTTCCGCGTCAAGGCCGAAGATTGGGCATCGTAAGATGCTGACGAGTGGAGAGACACCCTTTGCGGTTGGCAGGAGAAACCGCAATCCGGAGGGTTGGCAGAGTGGCTGAATGCACCTCACCGCTAACGAGACAAGCCGTCAGGCTTCGGGGGTTCGAATCCTCCACCCTCCGCAATTTTATTTCAGGATATGGAACAGACTACTATCGAAAGCCGCGTCGCATCGGCCATACTCGAAAGAAATGTAGGGAATATCGAGATAGAGGGCGTTACCTACGAAATAGCACCGCCGTCTATCGCAACGCTCATCGTCGTTTCGGAGTTCATCGCCTCCCTCCCGATTGTGGAGAAAGTGGAGAAATCCGAGATCGTAAACTCCGTGCTGCATCATGCGCGGTTTTTCCGGCCTCTCGGCGACATCGCGGCGACGCTTATCCTTGGAGCGAAGAACCTCACCGAGGAGCGCGTCGTCGTGCAAGAAAAACGCTATTTGTTCGGTCTCATCAAGCGTAAGAGCAAGAAGAAAATCAAGATCGACAAACGGGCGGAACTCGCCAAAGCCATTTTAGAGAATGTCCGTCCGACGGTTCTGTTCAACGTCGTCGTACAGCGGCTTCAAGACATGGAGATCAGCAGTTTTTTCGCCATTACCACTTCCCTGTCAGAGGCGAATATCCTCAAACCGACAAAGGAAGTGGTAAAAGGCTGAACGACAGCATTTGGGCTACCGTTCTCGGAATCGCAAGAACGCTCGGAGTAACAGAGAAATACGCCTTATACGACATCAGCTATGTAAACGCGATCCTGTATAGCCGTGCGATGCCGATGCCCGGCGACAAAGCCGAGAATGGCGACGCGCCGCTTTACGATGGAAGTAAAGACGCGAATAATCCCGAAAATTTCACGGATTTCACAGATGACGAGGAGATTGTAAGAATATGAAAAACGACGACGGCGCATTAAGTTTTGGCACGGCGATAGATATGTCCGGCTTCGATGCCGGCATCGAGCAGATCGAGGGGAAAGTCGCAGGATTGACCTCCAATGTTGAAGTTGAGACCTCCAAAATCTCTCAACTGCTCGCCAACGTCCCGACCTTGAATATCGAAGTCGTCACCAATGCGTCGCAATCCCTTTCCACCATCGACACCGCATACGCTGAACTCGACCGAGTGATCGACACCAACCGATCGTCCGTATTGGCATTGGAGGAGCAATACCGGCAGCTCGGTTCCGAAATCTCGAATCTCGGACGGCAGGCCGCAACTCCCGCTATTCAGGCCGAATACGATGCCCTCAAACAGCAGCAGACGGCGATCAAGGAGAATATAGCGTTACGCAAGAAAATCGTTACCGAGGCCGAGAAAGTCGGCGATGAACTCTATCAGACCGAACAGCGGTTGAAGAAAGAGGCTGCCGCCGCCGAGAAGAGTGCCAACAGCCAAGTATCGCTCCGCACCCGATTGAGGCAATTACGGGAAGAACTCGTAATGATGGAGGCATCGGGACAGCGCGGCACGGCGCAGTATCGCGCCTTGCAGGAGGAGGCGGGAAAACTCACCGACGCATGGGCCGACGCCACGGCGCAGGCAACGATCCTCGCCCATGACCAGCGCGGTATGCAGGGCCTCATTTCGGGGCTTTCGGGCGTTGCAGGGGCTTTCTCCGTAGCACAGGGCACGATGTCCCTATTCGCCGGAGAAAACGAGGATTTGCAGAAGATCATGGTCAAGGTACAGTCCCTCATGGCGATCACGATAGGACTGCAACAGATACAGCAAACCCTCAATAAGGATTCGGCCTTTACCCTCGTCACCCTCAATTCGCTCAAAGAGTGGTGGAACAAGCTCACGGGACAGAGTGCTGTCGAGCAGGCCGCCGAAACCGCTGCGACCGAGATCAATACCGCAGCACAGGTAGCCAATGCAACGGCGACGGCCGCCGATACTGCGGCGCAGACGGCCAATAATACAGCCACCGCAGGAGGGACGGCCGCGCAAGTGACGAATACCGCATCGACAACGGCACAAACCGCCGCGACGACCGCCGGAACCGTCGCTACGAAAGCCATGTCCGTAGCGATGAAAGGTCTGCGGGCCGCACTCATTTCTACCGGTATCGGAGCATTGGTCGTTCTTTTGGGGTCGCTCGTGAATTGGCTGATGAAAGCGTTTGAGGCGTCATCGAAAGCCGATAAGGAGTTCGAGGAGCAGCAGGAAATCCTCAAAGCAGGCAACGAAGCCTACATCAAGGCTTCTATGGAGATCGAGAACTATAAAAACAAACTCGAAAGCTTCAAGGGGACAAAAGCGCAGGAGAAAGAGGTCGTCAAAGAGCTGAACTCCAAATACGGGGAGGCAATGGGCTACTATAAGACCCTTGCCGAATGGAAAACCGTCTTGAAGCAAAAGGGCGAGAAGTATTGCGAAATGCTCATGCTCGAAGCGCAGGCGCAGGCTCTTCTGACCAAAACGACCGAAGCATATATCAAGCTCCAAGAGGTCAAAGCAAAGGCAGATAATGGAGATTTCGATAGAGGGTGGTACAATCCCGGTAGGTGGTTCGGTCACAGCAACGCATATCGCAGGGATCAGGCAGTCAAAGAGGCAAACGAAGAATACGAAAACTGGAAAAAACAATGGGGAGAGATACAGGAAAAAGCGTCGCAGTTCAAGAAAGATAACGACCTCGATTTCCATATCGACCCGTCCAAAGACAAGTTCGACCCGAAAAAGGCGGCTCTCACGCAAAAGAAATCCATCGAGGAATGGAAGAAAGCGGTCAAGCAGTATATCAAGGATGCGCATAGCGAGATCGCCGACTACACGATTGATGCAATGGCGGAAGGGCAGGCCAAAGAACTCAATCAGGTAGAACTCGACACCGTGCGCAAGCGTAATGCGTGGCGGGATCAGTTGCGCCAGCTCGCCAAGGTTCGGCAGGATGCCGAGAAGCAATATTACATGTCGCAGAAAGGCGCGACGGAGGTCGGATGGGCCAATTCCAAGCGCGGCAAGATGACTATCGACGATTACGTCAAGGAACTACTCCAAGACCCTAAAATCGCCGAGGAGTTCAATCGCGTATTGACGGCCATCACAGAGCAGGGAGAGCGGGATAAGGCCGAAATCCGCAGGAAATACACCGATGCGCTGATTGACGAATACGGCACGGTCGAGCAGAGAATCGAAAAGCTCAATCGGGAGTGGACGAAGAAGCTATCCACTATGCCGACCGAATATCTGCACAACGCGATCAAGCAGATGAACGCCGAGTTTGCCGCATTGGAATCCGCAGATTTCAAGAAGTCGATCAACTGGGAAAGCGTATTCGGCGATCTGGGAAAACAGTCGTTATCGACCTTGCAATACAACCTCGACAAGATCAAGGCTTATTTCGCCTCGAACAAGGATTCAATGGGCGCAACCGAGATCAAGGACTATCAGGAAGCGATTACCAAGATGGAGGAGGAAATCGCCTCCCGAAACCCCTTTGTAGCCCTGCACAAGTCGATCAAGGACATAGGCAACGCCAAAACGGAGTTCGTCGCCGCATTGCAGGCATGGCACGACGCGCAGGATGGGATTACGACCGCGCAGCGGGAATACAACGAAGCTCTCGCCGTCGAGCAGGCCCTCCGCGAGCAGATTGATTTGGGTACTCTCACGGAGGACAGCGATAAGTACCGCGAAGCCGAAGAGAACTTGAAGCTGGCAAAATTCCGCGTCGCCGAAGCAACGGAGCGAAACACGCAGGCTGAACAGCGGGCATTATCCGCACGTAACAACATCACCGTTTCCTACAAGAATTTCGCAACGCAACTGCGGGCTGTCGGAGGCGTGATTTCCGGTATCGGAGGCAAAGCACAGAACCTTGCGGCCATATTCTCCGATGATGTCGCAAATAGCATCGGCAAGGCCCTTGATACCATCGACGCAGTATTGGATGCCGCATCGACTGTCATGGATGCTATCGGAGATGTCGGAAAAGGCGTAGCCGAGGGCGTAGGAGCCACCGTCGATGCAACGGCACAGGGCGCAACGGCCGCAGCAGCAGCCGGAGCCGCCTCTATATCGACCATCGAGAAAGCATCGGTCATTCTCGCCGTCATTTCGGCGGCTTTGCAGGTCGCTACGGCTATCGCCAACCTCTTCAACGACGACGATGCCAAGCAGAAAGAAATCGAGAACCTGCAACGCCGTATCGACCAACTGCAATGGGAACTCGACAATGCCGATGCTGTCCGATTGCAGAATAACGTCGGGGATGCCGTGCAGAGATTGAGGGACATCTATGCCGAGACCACGCAGGAGGTATTGAGACTGCACCTCACATCGCAGCAGTACGGCAACGCATGGACGCGAATGTTCGCCCGGATGCGGTATGACAGCGAGGTTTACGAGAAGTCCGTCGAGAAGATCGCCGATGCGTATGCAAAGGTCGCCTACACCGCCGACAAAGCCCTCGGAGGGAAGAAATACGACGAAAGCCGCAAGCAGCTCGAAAATCTTGCCGAGCAGCAGATACTCATTCAGAAACAGATCAACGAGGAGCAGAGCAAGAAAAAGACCGACCACGGCAAGATCGAGGAGTGGCAGCGGCAGATTCAGGAGATTGCCGAAGAGATGGCGACCATCATCAACGAGATGCTGGAAGACATCATCGGCTATACCGCCGCCGACCTTGCCTCGGAACTCGGAGATGCGTTCTTCGAAGCAGCCAAGCAGGGAGAGGATGCGATGGAGGCATGGCACAAAAAGGTCAATGATATTGTCGCCGATGTTCTGCAACGGATGCTCGTACAGAAATATTTGGAGGATCGCATCGGAGGCATTTTCGACAGATACAAAAAAGCATGGTTCGGCAATGACGGCACATTCAAAGGCATCGACGCCGTAATCGGTTCGATGAATGGCTTTGCCGGAGAACTCAATCAGGTCGGAGAAGAGTTCAATGCGATCTATCAAGGTCTGTCCGATAGCCTCAAAAACTATTTCACGGGAGATGCCGAACGCGAGGGGACGAGCAAGGGTATCGCCACCGCGTCGCAGGATAGCGTCGATGAGAACAACGCCCGCCTGACGACCATTCAGGGGCATACCTATACCCTCGTACAGGGCATGAACGACCTGAACCGCACGAGCAATGCCGTACTCGACAAACTGACGGGCATCGAGAAGAATACCTCCGACGCCAACGACAAACTCGATAGGGTCGATAAGAATATCAAGGACATTAAAAACACGGTCGATGATATTGACCGGAAAGGATTAAAACTCCGCAGCTAAAATGAAAGAACTCATCAGACGAATACAGAGGGAATGGAGGGCGGCCAAAGATGCCGCCCAAGCCCAATGCGCCGACAGCGGGCAGCAGGAAATGGCGGCCAAGCTCGAAGCCTGCGACATGTTCAAGGGCGACGAGACATTGGAGGAGCTGATCGGGCTGATGTTCTCCCCGCGAGGGGTCGAATTTATGACGGCCTACAACTTCCCTGACATCGCCACGTTCAGGCGATTCAAGAAATACCATCCGGAGCAATACGGGGTATATATCGACAGCGGCGAAATCTCGCTTTCAGAGGCCCGAAAAATCTTTTTGATAGGAGATACCGTCGCAGAGCTGAAATACCGTCAAACCGCCGGAAATCGGCTATTCCTGATGTGCGGGGCGAAAGCCTCCGTCGCGGCATCGGGATATGCGGTCGTCAAGGTCGAAAAGGATAAGGATTCCGAGGTGAGTTACATCGTTCAGGACAACGCGAAAATACTATGGTAGGCAAGCTGTTCATAGACGGGCTGGATGCGTTCAGCGAATACGGCATCTTCGTAGAGCAGTACGGGTACAAGGCACTCGTACAGATGCCGTCATTCAAGAAATTGAGCAGCACCGAATGGCCCGAATATGACGGCGAAGAGGTCGATCTATCCGCCCCCCTCCTTGATAGTAAAACATTTTCGATTCCGTTTTGCATTACCGATATTTTGGGCGCAAGCGACCTATTCGAGGTGCTCTCCGACGGCGCGTATCATGTTTTCAACTTTGTAGAACTCGGCAAGTCCTACAAACTGCGGCTTCTGACCAATCCCGCATTGTCCGCCAAAATCCAGCTCGGAAAAATCACGCTGAATTTCGCCGATGACTTCCCGCCCGTCTATCCAACCGACGAGACGGACATCGAGAGCCTGAACGAGTACAATACGCTGCTGAATCAGGCTCCCTATGCAACAGCTCCGGCGGGCTTCAAGCAGAACGGCTACGAGATGGATGATGTAGATTTCTCCCGCTTCGGGGTCTATGTCCTCGACGGCACGGATCGGAATATTCAGAAAGCCCCGAATGTCCGCGAGAATTTGAAAGTCGATGTAACCAATCGGCCCGGCGTAAGCTATGACGGAGAATCGGTTTTCTACAAGGCGAAAGACGTTGCGATGAAGCTCTTTATCTATGCCGATAACATCGCTCAATTTTGGGAACGCTGGTATGCGCTTTTCACCGCCCTGCTAAAACCCGAACTGCGCAAATTATACAACGACAACTCTTTGGAGGAGTATAATTGCTACTACAAGAGCAATGCGGTAACGCGGTTCGATATTCGCCGCAACGGGCGGGTGTGGTGCGAGTTCTCCGTAACCCTGACCTTTCCCGATTCGCGGCCCGACGGTAATTACTGCGTATTGGCGACCGAGGATAAGGAGGTAGTGATAACCGAGCCGGAAGAGGGCCTCATTGTATTTAGAATTTAACTCTACAAGGATATGATAAAGAAGAAAATATCGGAACTCCCCGAATGCACCTCATTCAAAGGGCTGTGGACTATCGGTGTCGATATATTCAACAAGAGCGTCAAAGTGTCGCTCGAATATATCCAGTCGGTCGTCGAGGGGATGAAAGCGGCGACAAAAGATGCCACCGATGCAGCATCGAAGAGTGCCCAATCGGCCATCAATGCCGCGCAAAAAGCACAAGAAGCTACGACCGCCGCCAATACCGCAACCACGAACGCCAGCAATGCCACCGCCGCCGCGATTGAGGCGAAAGAGGATTGCGAGGAGGTGATCGCCGCCGCTGCGGAATTGGAACCGCTTAATCTTGTGCCGACTGCAATGACGGTAGAATACCCCTCGCGCCTGCTGGTCGGCAATATGGCGGAGAATTTCATCCGCGCCACACTCACTCCGGCCAGCGTCAAGCCGAATGTATTGTTCCTCGGCGACGATAAGGCCGTATCGGTAACTCCCGACGGACGCATTACGATCCTTGCCGCCGGAACCAGCATCATCCATGTTATCCCGACCTGCAACGTAGCCCTCTACAAGACGATTCAGATCAAGGTCTCGAAGCCTACGGTCAGGTTGGTAACACTCTCGTCGATCCGCCTCACGGCAAACGGTAATTTCAGGTTCAATTAAAAACAACATCAAGCTATGGCAAGACAAGGTTACATCAGCGAATTTATGAATGGCGGGCGCATCCTCTCGCATGGCAAGATCGAGAACCTCGCAGACGGTTTCAGCCTGCCGAATGACGCGCTGTTCTCGATCTACATCAGGCCCAAATACAGCAGCTCCACCGTGGACGCCGTATTGAGCGTGAAATGCTATCAGGACGACGAATTTTCCGACGCTCCGGTAGTGCTCAACGATTGGTCGCCGATGGCGATCAAGGCCATCGCACCGAATACGGATTTTCTCAACACTCACGACCTCTATTGGGGAGCTGGGACTTACGTCGAAAAGGTATGATCGTCTCGGTTTTCATCTCCCTGTCGCGGCGGCTGCGCCAATGGGCGACATCCCGTAGGCAAAAGAAAATGCGGCTGAATACCGCATCGTCGGTGATGTTCATCGCATCGAAAGGAAAAACGGTTTTCAAATTCTTAAACGACAAATAGCTATGACAGCAGAACAAGAAGCAAGACTCGAACAGATTATCGAGGCTTTTCAGAATGGCAAGCGATTGAGCGACTTGCCCGATGTATCGGGAACCAACCCGTTCAACCTCATTTGCGAGGTATTGGAGGACGGCGAGAGCAAAAAGGCCGCGCTCGCAACGCTCCTGCCTTACATGGAGGAGGAATGCAGCTACGGCATCGAGTTCGACACCGCCGTATCCTCGCCTGCCTGCACCCGTATCGGCAACCTCTCCCTGCACAAGAGCCTGCCGATCCACAACCGGATGAAAGGCTGCCTGCTCAACGACGACGGCGAGGTCGTGGAATATCTCAATCCGGTAAATTGGACGGGACAGACGCGCGACGGGTCGCGGGGTCAGGTCATGGTCGAACTTCCCATGCACTACCGCAAATTCGAGACTGACGGCACGAAGCGGCGGGTACGCATCAGCGAGTACCCTCTCCCCGGCTATCATCTCGTCCCCGGGAAGAGATACGTTTCGGCGTATCAGGCTACCATACAGCGCAGCACGACGACCCTCTGCTCGGTCGTGAATATGGATGCCGACTACCGAGGCGGCAACAACAATACGGCGTATGACGGAACCTATCGCACGTTCCTCGGACGCCCGGCGACGGCTATCTCCCGTACCAATTTCCGCAATTACGCTCGCAAGCGCAAGTCCGGTTCGACGGAATGGAACTGCATGACCTACGACATCCAAAAAGAGCTGTATTGGCTTTTCGTCATCGAATATGCCACGCTCAACTCGCAGGCGGCATTCAATGCGGAAAAGGATAGCAACGGCTATGCACAAGGCGGCCTCGGAGCGGGTGTAACGAACATGTCCGATTGGGGCGGGTTCAACGGCTCTTATCCGTTTGTGCCGTGCGGCCATACCGACGAACTCGGAAATGGCACGGGCGAGGTCGCATACCCCGTCATCAATGAGGACGGATCGACCCGATGCACGGTCATGGTTCCGCGCTATCGAGGTGTCGAGAATCCTTTCGGCCATATTTGGCAATGGACGGACGGTATCAACATCCGTATCAGCCCGACCGAGGAGAACAGCGGCGACGGATTAAGCAAGGTATTCGTCTGCACCGATCCGGCCAAATTCTCGGATAGCGGCTACGACGGCTACGCCCATGTAGGCAACGAGGCCCGCGCAGAGGGATATGTCAAGGAGGTGATTTTCGGAGAGGGAGGAGAGATCATGCCCTCCGTCGTAGGAGGCGGTTCTTCGACCTATTTCTGCGATTACCACTATACCAACATCCCGATGACCGAAGCATTGCGCGGTGTCCTGTTCGGCGGTGCTGCGTATCACGGCGCGTCTGCCGGTTGTGCGTGTGCGCATTCGAATAACGCGCCCTCGAATTCGTCTGCGTCTGTCGGGTCTCGCCTTTGCTTTATCCCCGCATAACGCCACAGAAAACACGCTCGGCCAATAATTAAACGCTACGACAATGGAGAATAACCACAATCCGATGGAGGATGACGGCTC
>OGRD01000143.1_pt1 | contig 50077 bp, 57 predicted proteins | sample 1553441 | NCBI WGS metagenome assembly OGRD01 (sample SAMEA2580106, study PRJEB22360) | human gut metagenome | biome: human gut; feature: human-associated habitat; material: faeces | place: Denmark | collected 2008/2010
TTCCAAAGCGTGAAAAGAAAGAAATGCACGTCCTGCCGCAGGACAAGATAGGTGCATATCTGGATGAGGCAAAGCGACTTGGGGTCTATGCGCTTTTCTATTTGGAATTGACAAGTGGGCTTCGACGGGGAGAATTACTTGGCCTGGAGTGGGCCGACTTGAATCCGGAAACACGAATGCTGACGGTTAACAAGCAGCTCACTCGTTCTGGGGGAGAGTTGTGCATTTCTGTACCGAAGACTGAGAATTCGATTCGAACAATAGCTCTTCCGGAGAATACTGTTGCTTTGCTCATAGATGAGCACAACAAGCATCCGGATAGTCCCCTCATGTTTTGGTGTCCAAGAACTAATGGTTACTGGAGTCCGGACTCTCTTCGACATTTACACAAACAAATGCTCGCCGCTGCCGGAGTGGATGAAAGCGTTCGCTTTCATGACTTGAGACATACATTTTCGACCTTAGCAATTCAGAGCGGCGTAGATGCAAAAACGGTCGCTGGCATGCTCGGCCACTATAGTGCCGCATTCACGCTGGACACTTACACGCATGTGACAGAACAAATGAAGCGAGGCGCGGCTGAAAAGATCGGCGTTTTTATGAACGCAAGTGTCAATGTGCAGGTTAATGCCGTTCACTTACCGAGTGCGGTAGTGCGTGGTGATTATGAATCGGATCTGGCTAACTGCCTAAACCCGTCGAATTCGACGGATTTAGATCCAACATCACAGTAGACATTGAACAAGGAAAAGGGACTCTGAAATCAGCAATTTCAGAGTCCCTTTTTTCGTTGGTCCGAGTAGTGCGACTCGAACGCACGGTCTCCTGGTCCCAAACCAGGCGCGATACCAACTTCGCTATACCCGGATGCATTATATTATTATAACAGGTCAAAATGCGCATGTCCAGTCCTCTATATAGCTTTTTGCATTTTATGGAATCCTGCGCTCTAAACGCCATTGAGTGCGTCTTGCACAGATTAAATCTGCTATGTTAGGATCAGGGCTGTTTCGACCTTTTGTAATTGCGCTGGAGTGTACTCTGTATAAAGGGATGCCTCTATTGTATTCCCATCTTCATCAAAGAATTCAACGGTAAATGCTTTGCCGTTACCGAGTACATCGACAATGGTTCCTTCAGTCCCTGCTTTGACCCCAGTTTCGGGATCATCATTTTTCAAGGTAACGGTATCGAAAAGCTTCAACATGGTTATTTCCTCACAGTCAAAACGAGTATGCGGGGATCACATATTTGCTCCATGCAGCAGCCTGCTCCATACACTGCTGATAGTCCGTTCGCAGTTCATCCGTCAGAGCATAGACCAGCCGCTTCACAACAACCTTATTCTCTGCAATCGGTCGGAATTTGAGGCTAATAAGGTATTCTTGTCCATCGCTGCACTGTGATAGAGACAGGAGATTTGTACCCGTCTTTCGGATCCAGTTTTCTCCCCAGACGATCTCGCCGCAATGTGGACACTCGAAGGATACAACGTAATCATCGCTCAGAGCATCGCCAATATCGGCATAGGGCTCTTCAAACTCGTAACTCTCAACGATGCCATTTCTATTCTCTACGGTCTCCTTGTACTCGTTCAGTCCCCTTATGAGGTCTAAATGTGTGCAGAGAAGCGCTGTGCTCCTTGCGTCATTTAGGGCATCGTGGGAATCAAATGGAACCTCGCCGACGATCGCCAATGCATTGGCCAATGCGTATTGCTTTGTATCGTGTGTAACTTGATCCACAAAGATGTTCTGTAGATTGAAACACGGGGGCATAAAGCTGGTATCAATATTATGGAGATCCATATTCTTTCGCAAAATACGAAGATCTTCCGTCCCCCAGACCAGGAACACAAAGTCATCGCCACACCAATCGCAGAAAGAATCAAACACCGTATGGAACCCTTTCCCTTTTTGTAAATCCCGATTGGAAAGTTTAGTGATCTCCGCAACCTTGGGGTGAAGCTCTGTATAGTACTGAGGCGCAATCCGTTCATTGAAGGAGTCTACCACTTCAAGAGTCTGATTTAGCTTGATTGCTCCGATCTGAATAATCTCACCTGTCAAGAAAACCGGATCTTTGACCATCTCAGAAAAGGTAAGCGCCTGATTCCACTCCATATCCATGACAATGTACTCCACGGCAATTGCTCCTTCTTTCGTTCGATTGTAATCATCATAGAGCTGTCGGTGTCCAAAAGAACGGACAATGCGAATTATCCCTATTGGCACCTTGAATACAGATGATTATCAAATTACCTGCAAACAAAAAAAGCCCCTTTCGGGACTTGTGATTTACACGAAAAAGATGAGCCTTGACCACCAGCAAAAGCAGTCAAGGCTCATCTTTCGTTCTTAGTATCTAACATCAATTTAACCTCGCTTTCTTGAGTTGAGAGGGAGTTAGCTGTACATTGGACTCACCCTTTCTGTACCTATAAGATAGCATAGGATAGACAAAAAATCAATGCAGGAAAGACACAACTTATCTTTCAAAAAACTAGTCATTACAATGAAATGTGGCGCGAATGTGCAAGACCAGATTGACATCTCTGCGCGATTACTGTATCATTAAATTGTTGAGGGCTTTCACACATGTAGTGAAAGCCCTCATTTTTCTGTTATTGACTGAATCCTCTGGCTGCATACAATGCCTGCTTTTGAATTCGATTTCTCATGAGTTGCCGAAACGTAATGGGTGCCACGACCTCAAGGACTGGCCCGAAGGACAATACGCGGATCAGCAACTCTGTTTCATCATCTTGGTCATATCGGAGTGTGATTCGATATAGCCGCTCGTCCAGCTTCTGCGTCTCCTTTTCAAAATGGGAGAAATGCAATAGGACACGCTCCAAGCCATTGCGCTCATCATGGAGAAGTAGCGTAAGTGCTTTGAGGGGTCCTTTCGGCACGGTCACAGCGCCTGGATCATATTCTTCCAGCAGCTCGCAGGAACGAATACGGGCCATGTTGATCGTGTTCATCCTCCGCATCCCCGTCACTAAGATCCGGAATTTATCGGCCTTCTCCGAATACTCCAAGCGGTACGGATTGCAGACAAAAGAATGGCGGACTCCAGTATGTCCATGGAATCGAATTCGCATTTTCCGATTCTCATGGATCGCTCGCAATACCATGCGAAAGCAATGAACATAATTGGGATCGGAATAGGGATCTCCGTCTGCGTACTGGTCAAACCGGACGAAGGTATCCTGGGTATATAACGGTTCCACGTCTTCGAGACCTCTCATGTCTGGATCGAATAAAGCGATCCTCGGATCTGAGAGAAGGGCCTTCAGCCATCGCTTTTGCAAAGTGGTTAAAGGCATTGTCGGCTTTCCTCGCAGCACCGTATGGTAGCCGCTGTCCAGTAACGGCCATGCTCCGGACTGCAAGGCGGCAGGAATGGACAGTACACTTTCCGCAAACGCTTTTTCCTGCACGATAGCAGTCAGTTTGCCAGTTGTCAGTGTATTTTCCGCAGCCTCGGACAATACAGCGGCAACGACATTGAAGTAGCTGCCGTAGATCTCACTAAACAGCATCTGTCTCACCCCTATAAATGGCTTCCATGTGCCTGAGATCATCATTGAAGGTTTTAACAACAAATTTGTTGCTGCATTGAAGGTCTACTATGCGACCGATGAAGGTTCGAATCCACGGCAGCATCTCCGAAGCGTCATAAACATCGGCGATAAAACGGCAGGTCTGATCGTCCAAGAGCTCTATGCGGCCGTGGCGCTTTTCGCGATCCAGTCGATGAAGAATGAATTCTTCACCGGGACCGAAGTGGATCGTCATCTCAATATGATCCAGGTTATAGTCCGGGCCAGTCGAAACGCCCCAGAGATGCTCATCGAATTTCTGCTGGAAACCTAAGTACTTTTCATACTGCTTTTCAACGCTTCCGGCTGTGACTTTCTTGATCGCGTCCAAGCGGAAGAATATCAGGTGCCTGCCACGGTAGTGGTAGCCGAGGAGATATTGCCTGCCGGATTGCGTGCTGCTGTAGATCTTTAGCGGGCAGACAGTTAGTTCGTTGGTAGTCGCGCCCATTGCGCAAGCTGCAGATAGAGAGCTCCACTGCTCGGCGCTCGTTGATCGCCAGCAGCAGATCACACAGAATATCGCTATCAAGCGCGTGCAGAATGTAATGGTGCTTGAAGCGAAAGATGTCCTTTGTGTGTTTCAGCTTATCCAAAAGGAAGGAACCTACGACACCAAGAGGATCTGCTTCTGAATAATAGGCAAGCGCATCCGCCCAGGAATCCAAGTCGATTTCAGCATTGTCAGTCCTCCGGTAGATGACTTCACGCCCGATTTTCTCCGACTGCAATAAACCGATATCTTCATATTCCTTGAGTTTCTTCCGCACGGTGGACTCATCCAGGGAGAAGTCTCCGTTGAAATGTGAGAGGTAGTCATCGTTGATCCGGTCAACAATCTCCTTGGAAGATAGCGCACTGCCATCCGCAAGAAGATCCATAATATAGAAGTGGAGGGTAATGTCCTTATCCGTGAAGCTCTTCGCTTTGAATGCCTTATAAAGCGGATTGCAGGGAACTCTCCGGCTATCCATAGAGAGAAATACTTTCTTTCCGGATGACTCTTGATGAAAAGACATGTAGTCGCCCAGCCAGCTTTCAATTCTGCGCCGTTCGTTGTCATAGCTCCTGGCGCTCTTCATTCCATACTCATCACGGCTCTTAAATCCATAGACATAGAACTCGCGCATATAGTTCCGGATCCGTTCAAAGCTTTTGACCAACTCGCTGTATGCCATGCACTCCACCTCCTCTTCGCCAGATAGTATCACTTTAGATTGTTAGATGTCCAAAAGAACGGACAGCATCAAATCAATCCTATCAATACCGAATACTCGACACAAAGTGTCTTACTATGATTATGTTCAGACTGCGAAAAAAATCAACACTTTTCGGAAGAGCATCAGACTACATTGATATTCTTCCAAAATGGAGAATCCCTTCTATGCCCACCTGATGAGTTCGCAACTTTTTTTCCGTGATTTTTCCTGATCCAGAGGGTATCCTTAGGTCAAGAAAAGCGCAGACAGCAACACTACGAAGCATATGACTTGAAATCATAGGAGCTATCTCCAATGAGCCTTCCGGCGAAGTTGGAACATGAATGCGCTTTGTGAAAGACGCCAACAGCAATCCACACTATCAACATTAGCTCACTTATGGAGCATGCGGCTTCAGGCCGGACGATAAAGGGTGAAAGTCCCTTTGTGATGATAACCAGCGGCGTCTTGTAAGATGTAGCGGCTGGCAGTACTGTAAGACTTCTGACGCCAGGCCTCGTAGCCAAAACCGTTTGAGTTTTACAATGCCAGGCCGCTGCATTTCCAAGGAAAGGCACCAACAGCAAACGATCAGAATAGCTAAGATGGTGAAAGCAGGCGGTTCATACCCGTCGTTCGTGGGTTCGATTCCCACTTCATATGGTGCCTTGTTTTACAGAGAAAGATGCCAACAGCAACACAACATGCATCCGACAGTAATCGTAACTATCTTGTGACCATGATGGCATCTTGTGAAAGGCCCGTACAGCAAAAAGCCTCTTGTCAGGGAAGTTTTGACCACGGCGTTACTACGCTGAAATTTACAGTTCCTTTTGGAACCGGGCCTTGTCTTATTATACTGCGATTGCGTTAGGAGGGATCATCATGCTGCAGTATCTAAAGAACGAAGCGAATCTGACCCATACGGAAAACGGAGCGGTTACATATCAATCCACCCAATCTGAGTGTTTGGATCTGTTTGCGACCATCGGCGCACTCCGACGGGAGAGTGACGAGGAGATCACAAATCGATTCCTCCGCGCATACGCAGAGAATGCTGATCTCGCCATGAAAACGCTGTTTTTCGCAAGAGATATCCGTGGCGGTATCGGGGAGCGCCGCGTCTTCCGCACCATCCTCAGGTGGCTTGCGCACAATGAGCCTCAGTCTGTGGAAAAGAACATCCCCTACATTGCAGAGTATGGACGCTATGACGATCTCCTTGCCCTGATGGGTACCAAATGTGAGAGGGATGCTCTTGCGTATATCAAAAAGCAACTCGAAGCCGATTGCAAAGCGCTGGAGGCGGGCGAATCGGCATCATTGAAAATAACCTCCGCGAGAAGGACTATGCCTTCGACTATGCCAAACAGCCTTCCAAAGCAATGCTCAAGTACCGGAAGGCATTCCTGCGTAATGACGGCGAACGCTACACAGCTTTTATGAACCGAGTGACAGAAGGAGTCGAGCAGATCCATACGGGCACTCTAACCCCTTATGAGATAATCGCTCCGTTCTTCAAAAGGGACATTAGAACAGAAGAGCGGAAAGCGATTGATGTCACCTGGAACGCTCAGGAAGATTTCACAGGCGGAGAGAATGCGTTGGTTGTCATTGACGGCTCTGGCTCCATGTATGGCGGCTCAGATCCCATCCCTGCCACGGTCGCGCTCTCCCTGGGCATTTATTATGCCGAGCGAAATACGGGAGCGTTTCATAACCACTTCATCACTTTCTCAGAGAATCCCCGCTTGGTGGAGATCGAGGGAAAGGATATCCTTGAAAAGGTGCGGTACTGCCATCAGTTCAATGAAGTGGCCAACACGAATATCCAGCGCGTGTTCGAGCTTGTTTTGAAAGCTGCGGTGAAAAACCATGTCCCGCAGGAAGAGATGCCCTCAAAGATCTTCATCATTTCGGACATGGAGTTTGATTACTGCACCGAAGATTGCTCTCTGACGAACTTTGAGTATGCGCAGAAGCTCTTCTCGGAGCATGGATATCGGTTGTCCGATCTGGTGTTCTGGAATGTGAATAGCCGTAATCGGCAGCAGCCTGTCAGTGTCAACGATCAAGGTGTCGCGTTGGTATCCGGCTGCAATGCCCGTATCTTTTCCATGTTGAAGTCAGGCATCCTGTCTCCCTTCGCTTTGATGATGGATGTCCTAGGCTCGGAGCGGTATGCGGCAATTGTGGCATAAGTGTGTACTGCAGGAGGTGATAGCAGATCGGCTATTGCCTCCTTTTTTTGCAACCAAGAGAGCTGTTGCAATTAACGGAGCCTATCCGTAAAATAGGAAGTAAGAAGAAAGGAAATCGCTATGGTAAAGATAGAAGGATTATATAATACCGCTTTCTGCTATACCCCTGTACTGGAAGATGCAGCCCGCGCCCAGATCCAGTCGGTCTGTGATCAAAAGGAATTCGCGGGCTGCAAGATCCGCGTTATGCCTGATGTCCACGCTGGCAAGGGCTGTACGATTGGTACCACCATGACCATTCGGGACAAAATCGTTCCAGGCATGGTCGGTGTTGATATCGGCTGCGGCATGGAAACGGTGGAATTGTCCGAGCGTGAGATTGATTTCGAGCGTTTGGACGCGCTGATTCGGAAGGAGATTCCCTACGGTCGAGAGGTGAGAGACGAGATCCATGCGTTGAATGCGGAACTCGATCTGTCTCAGCTGTGTTGCGCAGATCAAGTCAACCTCAATCGCGCGATGAGAAGCATCGGCTCCCTTGGCGGCGGAAACCACTTCATCGAGGTGGATCGTGCGGAAGATGGGCGGCTGTTTCTGGTAGTCCACTCCGGCAGCCGGCATCTTGGGACTGAGGTTGCAAACTTCTATCAGGACGAGGGCCGCCGTGCTCTTTGGGGTGGCGCACACTATCAGATCAAGGCTATGATCGATCAGATGAAGGCGGAGGGCCGGTTCAAGGAGATTCAAAAGACGATCACGGCTCTCAAGCGTGAGCACGATTTGAGCATTCCCAAGGATCTTGCCTATGTGGAAGGCGCACTTTTTGACGACTACATTCACGACATGAAGCTGACGCAGAAGTTCGCCATACTCAACCGCAAAGCAATGGTGGATGTGATTCTGTCTGGTATGGGGCTTACTCCTGTCGATGAGTTTACGACGATCCACAACTATATCGATACGGACGCCATGATTCTGCGCAAGGGTTCCGTCTCTGCACGGAAGGGAGAAAAGTTGCTCATTCCCATCAACATGCGGGATGGGAGCCTCATCTGTATCGGTAAGGGAAATGAGGAATGGAACTGCTCCGCTCCGCATGGTGCCGGTCGTCTCATGAGCCGTCACGCAGCGTTTCAGGCTCTCTCTATGGAAGAGTTCCAGAAGGAGATGGAAGGAATCTATACGACCTGTGTTGTTCCCGATACCCTGGATGAATCCCCCATGGCCTATAAGAGTATGGATGAGATCATAGACCAGATTGAACCTACCGTTGAAATCGTTCAGCGGATTCGCCCTGTTTACAACTTCAAGGCGTCCGACTAAAATAGAAAGGCGGTGTTGCACCGTGGAGGCATTGATTCAAGAAAAACTACATGAGATCGAGAAGCGGGAGAACTGCCGCATCCTGCTGGCGGTGGAATCCGGCAGCAGGGCATGGGGCTTTGCCTCACCGGATAGCGACTACGATGTGCGGTTTATCTATGTCCGTGATAAAGAAAGCTATCTCAAGCTGAATCGTCCGCGTGATGTGATTGAATTGCCAATCAACGATGTGCTGGACATCAACGGCTGGGATGTAGAGAAGGCGCTGAAGCTGCTCCACAAATCCAACCCCACCGTATTTGAGTGGTTTTCCTCTCCCATCGTGTATCAGACCACTGACTTCACTGAGGCGTTTAAGCCCGTCATGCGGCGCTACTTCTCGTCCAAGAGTGGCCTTTGGCACTATCTGCAGATGGCGGAAGGAAACTATCGAGAATACCTGCGCGGCGACATGGTGAAGGCCAAGAAGTACTTCTATGTACTGCGGCCAATCCTCGCTTGCCGGTGGATCCTTGAAAAAGGTACTCCGCCCCCAATGCTCTTTTCTGAACTGGCGGCGAGCCAGCTTCCGGACTACCTGGAGAAAACCGTTGCGAAGCTGCTTGATCTGAAGATGAACTCCCCTGAGGTGAAGATGATCCCGAGAATCGATATCCTCAACGCTTACATGGATCGGAGCATTGCAGAGGTGCGTGCTCTGGTGGAGCAGTATCCGAGAGAAATCACGAAGGACTGGGAGGAACTCAATGCGCTGTTCCTCGCCGCACTGGAGATGTGATCTTATGATGAAATTGCCACCACAAGTGAATACAGCATTTGAGATGCTTGAAGCGGCCGGCTATGAGGCGTACCTTGTTGGTGGCGCAGTGCGTGATTATGTGCGTGACAACAGTCCTGCGAAGGATTGGGACATCACCACCAACGCGCTCCCAGAGCAGGTGGAGGAGATCTTTACAGGCTACCACCTGATTGAGACTGGCTTGAAGCATGGGACTGTAACTGTTGTGATCGACCAAGAGCCTCTAGAAATCACGACCTATCGCGTTGACGGGGACTACTCCGACCATCGGCATCCGGACTCAGTCAGCTTTACCCGCAGCCTGAAGGACGATCTTGAGCGCCGGGACTTCACCATGAACGCTCTGGCCTACAACCCCAGGACAGGTGTTGTTGACTTCGTAGGAGGCAAGGCGGACATTGCCGGCGACCTTGTCCGCTGCGTGGGAGATCCAGATCGGAGATTCCAGGAAGATGGCCTGAGAATGCTCAGAGCCCTTCGCTTCGCCTCCGTGTATGGCATGACGATCGAAGCTGCCACGGCAGCGGCCATCCACAGGAACAAGCACTTGCTCAAAGGTATCGCTGCGGAGCGCATTCTGGTTGAGCTTACCAAAATGCTCTGCGCTCAGGGCGCGGCAAGTGTTCTGCGGGACTTCGCCGATGTGCTGGCCGTCCCGATCCCGGAGCTCACACCCATGTTTGGCTTTCCGCAGCATAATCCACATCATGACAAGGATGTCTGGGACCATACCATCGCGGTCATTGAAAGTATCACCCCTGAACCGGTGCTTCGTTGGGCAGCCCTGCTGCATGACATTGGGAAGCCTTCCTGTTTCTCGCTCGCCGAGGATGGCATTGGCCACTTCTTCGGGCACTCGGATCAGAGTACTTCAATGGCGGAGAGTATCCTCAGTAGACTTCGCTTCGATAACGCCAGCAAAGAACAAATTGTAAGACTCGTTCGCTATCATGACATGCCCATCACGGCCGACAGGAAGCCAATCAAACGGCTTTTGAGCAAGCACGGTGAGGATGCTACCCGGCAACTGATCGAGCTACACAAGGCAGATACGCTTGGTCAATCGGCCATCTGCAGACACCGGATCGCAATCTTTGAGGAAGTATCGCAAATGATCAATGAGATCCTGCAGGAAGAGAGCTGCTTCACACTCAAGGACTTGGCAGTTAATGGACATGATATGATGACATTGGGCTTTCAGGGACCGACCATTGGCCGTGTGCTGCAGGAATGCCTGGATGCAGTCTTGGATGAGCAGATCCCCAACGAGCATGAGGCGCTGATGGCCTTTGCAAAGGATAGACAGCTGAAGAGTTAATACCAAAACGGCAATACCAAGCAGGTATTGCCGTTTTGGTATGCACAGGAACTTAGGTGGGTTGTAGGGTTTTGTCGATGGTCGTATAATGAGTGATGAAGCAAAGTGACGATCGTGACGTTGCCTTTGACTTCGATTATGCTACTCACTTGTTCCGGCAACTCTCTAAATCGCATCACAAGGGAACATTTTCCCTATTTTTGCGTCTATATCAATAAGGGATTCATGTCTGATATGAAAAGGAGGCTGCTGATATGAAACAGAAAAAGAAATGGGTTATTCCCCTCTGTGTGATAGGAGTCATACTGCTACTTTGTGCGGGTGGCCTTTGGTATATGATAAATCACTCCATGAGTTTCTCTGTCGGACGCTGCTTAGTAGCGGACAACGGATCGTATATGTTCATCGATGGAAACTCACCCATTATCATGAGCAACCGAAAGGATAAGGAAGGTCTGTTCTCTGGCTTGGGGACCGGCGATAAGATTTTGATCTTCCACGATGGGATTGCGGAAACCTATCCAGGCAGGACCGGTGCGTATTGGTGTGTGAAATTGGAAGACGGTACGCAGGCCGATATTCCGGAACAGGTCATAGAAGAGCTTACGGAACTCGGATGGACCATTGTAGGAAATGAAGCTGATCCAGATTCCGTGACGCCTGAACCGGGAGCATACGCTTTTGAGGCGCAGTACATCCGGACCAATGGCGGACCTGAAGATGGCTATCCTTACCACACCGTGATCAGTTCCAGAGCGGAATTGGAAGCCTATTACGAGGCATACAAGGACATTTATAGTCTGGAACGAAGAGAGACAGTCTACTCCGACAGCACAATCGGCTTTTTGGATGCCTGCGACAAATATGATAACGCCTATTTTGAACGGCAGAATCTTGTTCTGATCGTACTGCAGGAAGGCAGCGGATCAATTCGGCATGAGATTACAGATGTGCGTCGTCACCGTATTGAGAACGGTGCATTGGATGGGTGGGACATTACGATTGACCGTAAGGTCCCTGAGGCAGGAACAGAGGATATGGCTCAGTGGCATCTATTCCTTGAAGTGCAGATGGGCGATGTGATCAAGGCCACCGACAAGGTTTGGATCAATGGAAAACAGAGCGAACGCACTCCGGCAATATCCGGTCTTGTTGGTATCAGTCGTACTCCGTCGATAAGCGCCTATCAGGATCCCTGGGGAGTGAAGCTTACTGCAAAGAATATTACCCCGTCTGGATTGACCATTGTTTGTACGCAGCAAGATGGAGAACCAACCGGTGAGCTGCAGACCGGCAGTTACTACGGACTCGAAATGCTGCAGGATGGCGAGTGGGTTGCGGTCGAGCTGCTTCCTATGGAGTATGAGCTTGCCTGGACGTCAGAAGCATGGATGATCCCTAACAATGCGGAAACAGAATGGGAAGTGAATTGGAGCCGCCTGTACGGAGAGCTTCCCGCAGGTTCCTACCGGATCAGCAAATCGGTTATGGATTTCCGGGGTACCGGTGATTATGACACCAAAACCTATTATGTAGGCTTTGATCTCGTGGACGCCGCTGACACAAGTAATGTTTCCTACGAACACGGCGGATTTGGCGTCAGTGTGCCGCTTCTTTCTGGTTGGGAATACAAGGTTGAGGAATACAGTGCCGATGGCATGAGCTATGGCGTCAGTTTCCGACCCGCTGGTGAAGATGGATGGATCGATTTCCAATATTGGCCTACATTCGGCGTCTGTGGCACCGGATTGTCAATGAAGGAATTTGGAAATGGTTCCATGGGCACCTACGATGGCGGTGCTATCTGGAACTTTATCAGTTACCCTGCCAGCAAAGGCAACTTTGTGGCAACGACCCAGGGTGTAAATAGCTGGTGGTCACGCTACGGCGAGACTGCTATGGAAATCATAACGCAGGTAATCTGCACAGACACCATCGTAGACTAAGGAGGGTACGCAGTATGAAACGAATTGTAGCGCTATGCCTCGCAGCGGCTTGCCTGATTTCTATGGTAGGCTGCGCAGGAGATACCAATATGGACGAAAAGAAACCAAACAACTCCGCATCGGCCTATGCTCTGGCACTGGCTAGCTATCCGGAGATGGCTCCCTACCCAAACGAGATGGAGTATTTTGATGAAAAGACCGGTGAGTTTGACAGCGATGGCTTTGATGTGGTCTATGACGCCTGGCAGTCGGACAGAAAGGCCCAACGCAGTCAGCCGGAAGGCTATGCAGACGGTCTGGAACCGTTCTTCGCCAGTTCAATCCGAGAGTTTCTCAGCAATTCCAACGGGGAGAACAAGGTATACTCTCCTCTGAGTGTTTACATGGCCCTCGCCATGCTGGCAGAGGTGACGGACAGTGAAAGCCGCCAGCAGATCCTTGACCTTCTAGGAAGTGAAAGCATTGAGGCTCTGCGCTCCCAGGCGGCCAGTGTTTGGAACGCCAATTACAGCAATGACGGCGCCGTGACAAGCATTCTGGCAAACTCCCTGTGGCTGAATGAGTCCGTAAATTTCAACCAGTCCACAATGGACAGTCTGGCAAAGAATTACTATGCGTCCTCCTTCCGTGGTGAGATGGGCAGCGAGGAATTTAATCAGGCCTTGCGGGACTGGATCAATGAGCAGACCGGAGGACTGCTGGAAGCGCAGGCCGATGGCCTTTCGATGGACCCCGAGACCGTTATGGCTTTGGCCTCTACCATCTACTACCGAGCCAAGTGGCACAGTGAGTTCAATGAGGCCGGAACGGAAAAGGGCCTGTTCCATCTGTTCAGTGCTGATGGAGAGACCGTGGAGTGCGACTTCATGCACAAGGGCGGCAGCAACACCTATTACTGGGCAGATCAGTTCGGCGCTGTTGCTCTGAGCCTGGAGGGCAGCGGCAAAATGTGGTTCCTCCTGCCTGATGATGGCGTGGCTATGGATGATCTGCTTGCCGATGAGCAAACGATGGAGTTCCTAAGCAGCAATGGAAACTGGGAGAACAGCAAGCACCTGATCGTGAATATGTCCGTTCCCAAATTTGATGTTGTCTCTGATCTTGACCTGCGTGATGGCCTGAATGCGCTGGGTATTACCGGTGTATTCGATGCCACGGTGGCCGATTTCAGTCCCATGACTTCGAAAGTTGCAGAGATATTCCTTTCCAAAGCCGACCATGCAGCCCGCGTTGCCATCGATGAAGAGGGGGTTACCGCAGCGGCATATACCGTCATGATGATGGCTGGTGCTGCGGCGCCACCTGAAGAGGAAATGGACTTCGTATTGGATCGACCGTTCTTATTCGCCATTACTGGTGCAGATGGACTTCCACTCTTTGTTGGCGTAGTCAATAGACCGTAAACTGAAAAAAGGCAATAAGAAAACGGCAGTGCCACAATGTGGCATTGCCGTTTTCATGTATATCCGATGCATTGAGTTGTTTACCCCTCATAGGACTGCGGCTGGTAGCCATAGTGCTTGGCAAAAGCTTCATAGTCAACCCATTTCGGGTTGTCAAAGATCCTTGCAGCGTAGAGCTCAAGCGTGTAATGCTCCAGTTCTGCTTTCGTCTTTAACCAATAGGTGTGCTCCTTCTCCCACTCCAGGAGTTTATCGAACAAGTCTTCTTCGTGGCTCCGGACAATGAGCTCACGCACCAAATCGCGCCAGACATCGTTCCTGATGTCTCCAAGATCCGTCTGGATACCATTGCGGTACCCGTACTTCTTATCTCTCCCAGAACCAGAAAGAAGAATCGATTGACCAGTGCTGAAATGTGCGTGTAGATCTTTATGCGTGAGTTGATCTCTGTTAGGAACTGCCGATAGTGAGTCAATAATCGTGCGCGGATACATAGACATACCTCCATTCTGGTAAGTCTTACGGATTAACGGTCGAAGATGCAACAAATCGATCATAATGAGCAAAAAAGGAAAACCGCGCCACACTGTTGTCGCCGTTCTGTGATATAATCGAACTATGTCGAATAATCAATTCCCTTTGGATCAGCCGCATCCGACCATCATCAAGAAACGGCCGGATTGACAATGCACATATTATGTAGTATTATTGTAGTGCAAAGGAGGCTTGAACATGGATTCCAACATGACTTTTCGCATTGATTCTGAAGTGAAAGCGCAAATGGCAGCCATCTGTGATGCACTGGGCATGTCAACTTCTACTGCCTTTAATATTTTTGCCAATGCCTTTGTTCGAGCAAAAGGCATGCCTTTTGCTGTCACGATTCAGGAGCCTGTAACAGCTGTGAGCCGCGAAAAAATGCTGGCGGACACCGATCAACTATTGAGCGAGTTCGCTTCTGACTATAAGAGGATGGCAGAATGATTTGGGTTACAGCAGAAGATGTCGTAGCGATTCATAGCCGTATCATTCAAGTTTCTGGTGGCATTGATGGTCTGCGTGATCGTGCTGGATTAGAAGCGGCTATTGCCGCACCTCTTCAATCATTTGGAGGAGAAGATCTTTTTCCAACTGACATAGAGAAAATCGCTCGTATTGGGTTTGGGTTAGCGTCCAATCACGCATTTATCGATGGCAATAAGCGAATTGGCGCCATGGTCACGCAACTGCTACTCAAATGGAATGGATATCAGTTCCAATTGGAGCAGAATGAGCTGGCCGATATGTTCATTGGTATCGCGGATGGCACAAAGGACGAAACGGAGCTTCGGTATTGGATCAACGACCATATTGAATAACGAAAAGGTTGCCTCACGCAATAATGTGAGGCAACCTTTTCGTTCGTGGTGGGCCAGATTGGAGTCGAACCAACGGTGTTTCTAATGTCACGGTTTTACAGACCGCTGCAATCGCCAGCTATGCGTACTGACCCGTATGGCGGAACCGGTTGGAATCGGACCAACGATACCCTGGGCTTCAACCAGGTGCTCTACCAGCTGAGCTACAGTTCCATATGGCGGAGAGCGCAGAACTCGAATCTGACACCATGCGGTGCGATCCGCTTAGCGGGCGGTCCCCGGGCCTTCCGGGTTCACTCTCCAAATATGGCTGGGGTGGCTGGACTTGAACCAACAAATGCCGGTGTCAGAGACCGGTGCCTTGACCATTTGGCGACACCCCAGTATATTGGCAGGGATAGGGCGACTCGAACACCCACGGGCGGTTTTGGAGACCGCTGTTCTCCCGGTTAAACTATACCCCTGTATGATGATGGTGATGCCTGCGGGATTTGAACCCAGCATTACAAGCTTGAGAGGCTTGCGTCCTCACCAATTAGACGAAGGCACCAGATGGAGATACGGGTCGGATTCGAACCGACGAATAACAGTTTTGCAAGCTGTTCTCTTAAACCTCTTGAGTACCGTATCATGGCTGGGATAGTTGGATTTGAACCAACGGTGCCGGCGTCAAAGGCCGGTGCCTTATCCGCTTGGCCATATCCCATTATTTTGGAGATCCGCGCCGGACTCGAACCGGTCATTGCAGCCGTGAAAGGGCTGTGTCCTAACCATTTAGACGAGCGGACCGTATGGCGAGAAGCAGAGCTTCTCGCATTTAAGCGACGGCGTCGTCGGTAATGAGAATGTCGTCAATGCGGACATGCAGCAGCGCCGCAAGAACGATTAGATTATCTACCGTTGGCAACGCAGCTCCATTCTGCCATTTGTAAATAGCTTGCGGGGAATTGAAGCCGAACACCATTTGCAGGTCATGTACGGTGAGGCCGGCTGCTTTCCGTAGCCGCACAATATTTGCGCCAGTACGCATTAAGTCGATCGTCGGGAACCCCATTTCGAAGGACACCTCCTCTCCAAATCATTTGAACTCATGGGCATGAAAAAGCCGCTTGTCTATACACAAGACAAGCGGCTTCAATGATTCAGGAAAGGAGTTACCGGCAAATCGCTCTGCCAGTCTAACAGGTACTCATTCCAATCAAATTCTTCTGCTTATCTTGATATGGGCATGCTTCGCTGAAGCTATATTCCTCACACTGGAAGATAGCCTGCCATTCGCTCATATAGAAGATAGCGGAAGAAATGGTCTTCATGGTGCTGCGTCCTTTCTGTAAAGTAGTTGTTCTTGGTTTCTGACTGTACTATACCACAAGCCTCAGCATTTGTCATTCAACTTGTGGTTAAAAGACTGGAATTTTTGCGCGCAATCCAACTATGAGGAGATGTAAGTCCCGCACCAGTCTAATACCTGCTTGAATTCTTCTGCCGTTTCAATTGTTCCATACTCATCACAGATTGTGTAGTCCGGGTGTGACTGGAGCCAACGCATGACTGAGTCAAGGTCATGGAAGCCATTCTCAGTGCGCCATGAAAAATGGCCCGCTCTTGCCGTTCCGATTACAATGGATGTCCCTTCTGGTTCCTCAACAGAGAATAGCGCACGGTCAGAAAGCTTGTCTATGAGATCCTCTTTGATCTCCTGCAAGTCAGCAGATACAGAGGCCTCACGCATCATTCGGAGACATTCTGCTCGGATTGCTGAGACCTTTTTCTGGAATTCGGCGACTTCTTCGGTGATCCGTGTATTAACAACAGAATATTGTGTGCTCACAGCTCATCCTCCTGAACTCCTTCCGGCGCGGCATACTCCACCAGATAGTCATAAAGCGCACCAGGTTCTGTCAAGTCCACGCGGATTTCTTTACCGTCCTCATCATCCCACCAGACTGTGTATCCGGCATCCGGCGCTTCATATAGCCACCATCCGATGTAGTCATATTGATCTTGCATTGTGTATTTCAGCAGCTCCCGGAGCGCAATCAGGTACTGATTCTCCGAATCAAACACAGGGAACCCATCGCAGATCTTTGATAGCGCGGTATTAAACTCGTCAATGCGAGCTTCTTGCTTTTGAATCTTCTCTAGCGTGCTGAGGAATAGCTCTTTCGGTAACATAGGCCTTATTCCTTTCTTGCGTTCTGTGCGGAGAGAATTTCCTTGAGTGTTCTTGGCTCATAATTCATGTACGGCATCATGCAGCCGACATTGATAGCGCGAATGGGCTTTCCTTGTTGAACATTCAGCTTCTTATTCTCGTTGAGCTCTTTGACGCACTTCTGGAAGAATGCCTCTTCCACAGTATTGTGAGTATGGGCGTAGAGAAGGATCGATCCGCGATGCTGCCCATTCCACATCAGAATGGGATAGTGCATCAAACAGAGCTTATACGACTGTCCGTCAAAGCTTTCGCTGATCTCGCGATAATCGGTGATGTCAGCGAAGAGCTTCTGATATCTGTAATCAGACAGATCATCGTGATTCCCTCGGAACAAAATCTTCTGACCTTTAAGCTGCGCGACCAATGCGATGAGTGCTTCGTTTCTACCCCGCATGGCCATATCCCCAAGAATATAAACGGTATCGCCGTTGGTGATCTTGGCGTTCCAATGCTCAAGGATATACTGGTTCATTTCAGTCACGGTGGCGAACGGTCTCCCGTCATAGTTCACACCCTCACCCGTCTGATTCCGGTTGAAGAGATGGAGGTCTCCAATGAAGTAGTTCATGTGATAGACCTCCTCATGAAATCCGGTAGATCACACGGACTTGCGAAGCCGCACGATCTCCATAGGACTGACCTGCCTCATAGGGAAGCGCTTCGTTGAAGCATTCTACCTGAAATCGCAGGCGATCTACCATCGAGCGGATCTTCTCTGCATTATCAAAGACATCATTCCAACGATATAGGACATACTCGCTGCGAGCCGTATAGGGAAGCTCAAGCACCTCATGAACAGTTAAATAGTCACAGATGTCATCGATCTCATGGGACTCATATGCGGCAATCTGATTCCGCGTCACATAGTATTCGTTTTGGTATGGCGCCTTCAGGAGTTTCTCGAAATCCGCAAGATTACCGGCAACATAGAATTGCTCCAGTCGAACGCTATCTTCACACTCTGCAGGGATACTGGATAGGAGGAGATTCTGTGTACTTTCCGCTAGATCATCAAAACCGATCCTCCATGCGCCATCGATCAGGCTTTCCAATTGGCCAATGAAGCTGCGGGAAAAGGTTGCAAGATATTGATGCCACAGCTTTCCGTCAATATCCTTTGTATGTAGGTCGATGTTGTACCATTTGCCGTTGTACTTGGCCTCGACCATAAAATCGTAATATGTGCTCATATTATAAATCCTCTTATTGCTCTGGAGTCTCATCCATCAGGCCCAGCGCCTCGACAATCTCGGCCTGTCGCTGCATCCGGCGGATCATTTCCTTCTCCGCAGAAAGGGAAATCTGATGCGGCAGCAGCGCATAGTCCTGAAACATGAAACGGATCTTGTCGATCTCCTTGTCCGTATGATAGTGACCGCAGTACCAGCGCTCGTAGTGCAACCTTGACTCGATTGTATCAAGCCATTGCTCGGTACTCTTATCCACACTCGACTGGTCAATCATGGATAGAAATACTTCGGTCGGCTCGTACCTGAGCGGGCAGGTGTGCGACAGCACAACATCGATCTTCCAATCACGCTCAGATAGCACACGCTCAACTTTCTCCTTGATTTCATCGGACGGCTGCTCGTCTTCAAACCAGTTATAGCCTCTTGCCAATCGGTAGTATTTATCGACGCTATACGCACCTCCAATGACAATACAGGAATGGCCAAAGAAATCATAGATCTCGCCGTCAATGGCAAATACGAGGTTTGGATACTCAGGCTGAACCCATACCTTCCCACCGTGGTACTCTTTCACCTGATAGCCCAACTCTTCAGATGGGCGCATTTCATGGTTGCCGTGAATGCAGAAGAACGTGATTGGAATCTGTGCCAGCGCATCTTTGCCGCGCCTGTCTCTCCGATCCCCATAGTAGTTCAATCCGACATCCCCTAAGATAATGAAGGAGCTTTCAGGTTGAACTTGCTGCCTCTCACAGAAAGAGATGATCCGCTCAAACCGACCGTGCGTATCGCCTGTTAGATAGATCTGGTTTTTCGGATGCAGTAGCTCACGCATATAAGCGTCCACTTCTTCCATGGAGTATGTAGGGCCGTCCTCCGCTTCTTCCAGCATGGCAATCAGCTCTTTCTCCGCTTCTTCTCGCGTCATCATTTTTCACTCCTTTACAAGCTTCTGGGGATACACTCCCCAACGGTATTTACGGATAGAAGGAGTGGAAAACAACAATCACCCCATTTGAAGTTGCACTTCCTGGCTTGTCCCTTCAATCCGCTTCATGAGGGCATTATCATGCCTCATAATGTAATCGAATGTATCCTTCAGGGAGAGAAACAAACGGGGCTGTACATGATATTTCTTTGTGTTCTCCGGCTGAGAAACGAGGTTTATGTGTTCCAGTCGGACTGGCCGCATGTCCATATCAATTTTCCACTTGCCCACCATCGTCTGCATCTCGAAGTATCGACTGTCGTGGTGAAACGGCAGGCAGTGTTCCGTACAGAGTAGCACCAGGGTTTCGACACTTTCTCCCGCACGTTTTTTGTTGGTGATAGGAATTGAATAGACGACATCTTGCTTCGGACTTGGCTTACAGTGCCGGCATGGGCAGTACCCTGCACGGACAGCATCCTGATAACGAGGAAAGCCGACCAGTTGGTTGAGCCCTGTGATTTGAGGGCAGTTCCTGCGGTGGAATGTGCGATACCCCTTACTTGCCCAGAATGCCAGCCCTGGCTGCGAGAGTGCCATAATGTTGCTTTTCTCAGCATCGGAAAGGGATCCTCTCTTGAATGCAGCTTCACGTTCCTGCTTGGCACGATTAAAACGTCCGATGGCACTTTGCTCGTCCTTGCTCAAAGAACGCTCCTGAGGGGCTTGCGGCTTCTTTGGCAGTACCGGAAAAGCAATCGTCTTGTGCTCGATCGGCTCCGGATTGCAGTGCTTACAAGGGCGTCGCCCGCTTTTAAGGCAGGTGTCGTAGGAAACGGTTCCCTGAATATCATAGGCCAGCAGAACATGACTGCACTTCCTGGTGTGAAAGATTTTGGACTGCTTGGAGTAGACATAGTTATATTCAGAGCGAGCGATAGAGTCTTGATTGCGATCCCACAGCGCATCTAAGAATTCATCCCTGCAGCAGCTACAAGGCTTGTACTTGCGGCGAATTGGAAGCTTGAATGTGAGGAACGCAGGGAAATGGCGATCATCAGGTAGTAACTCACAGTCGGATTTATGAAGGAGCTTGGCCTGAGGATCATAGAGCAGCTTATACGCAGAAGAACCTTTCTGTGCCATTGCGTCTTTGCTCCATCTTTTCGGTGGCTCAAGTAAATACTTCTGCTCAAAGCCAATGACCTGCGCAAGCAGTTGCATGGTTGCTACATCGTTGACGGAGCAGTGCGCTGGAGAAGGTGTGACGATATTGCGCGCCGCACAGATCTTATAAGGGCTACCAACAGACGCCTCCTGTCCTGCTAAGTAACCGTAAATGTAATCACAGAGCAACACGACGTGCTGAGTCATATCAGGAACACCGGATACCTTGGAGAACATATTGAACAGGTCACTTGCTTCCTGATGCCACCAGCATATCGTATCCTCTGGTTGCAGCCAAAGGCGGAAAGCGTCCAATCCAGCATAAAGGCTTTCTCCATCGAGGAACTGCTCCCTGCTCCAGCCGGAAAAAGCCATATGCCCCCATTGCTGCAAGGAGAAGTCTCTCGGGCGAAATAGCACGGAAAAAGTATCAACTGTATTCCATTGCGCATCTACACGGGCAGCGGCCAACTGTGTTGGCCAATGATTACCATGCTGATTCGAGATCCATTCCATATCAACGAGCACATACATCTTCGACACCTCCGGTAGTTCTTTCTTCGAATTCTACTGCAAGCATACAAGAAGAGGTGTCCGAAAGAACGGACACCTCGCTGCCTTCAGTATTTTACTCGAAGCGAAAGACACACCAATCTATGGAATAGATCATTCCCGTAGATCGGTGTGCCTTTTCATGTTATTAGTGTGAAATCGTTGAGAACCTATTGAATCGATCCCTTTGTATTATGCTACTGCCGTTGAACTACGCTACCTATCAATATGCTGCTGTTCCGTTTGGTCATAGGACTTCGTATATCCCAAGTGGTATTCCAACAGCAAGGTGTGAGGAATCATGTCAAAGGCATTAACGCCATCAACAGCAGTAAGAACTTTGACCGCAGCACGATAACCGCAGTAGAAGCTGTGGCAGGCCGCCCAATGAACGCGTTGCTCCCACGCACACTCAATCGAGGTCAAATGCTCTCGTCGCTCTTCATCACCATCAATCTCGAGCTGTTCGATAAGCTTCTGGTTTTCGTCATGCATCTGCAAAAACAGAGTATGGCGCTGCATACCGGGCATCTCAAAGAGAGTCTGCATGAGATGCTTTTCAAATCCATCGACAACAAGATCTTGATTGGAAAAGTGCTGGACGAACCCAGAATACAGGCCGGCGTTGAAAGCATACCGGGATGCATACCGCAGTTTTGCCTCGTAATTGGTTTTGATCTGGCTTAGGATCTCGTTCTCGGACTGCTCCAATGTGGTGGTAAAATAGTCTTCAGCCGCTGTGTAGTCCTTTTCCTCTTCGGAAAAATCTGTTTGCGCCAGTACCTTGTATGTATCGAACAAATACTTTTGAAAAGCAGGGGCAAATGCGCGTTCTTTCATTTCCTCTAATGCGTTTTGTACTGTCATGTCTTCATCCCTCCGTACAGATTTGATACAATCGTATCAAGTGAGTACATATTACATGAGTGAAAGCGCGAAAACAGTCGGATTAAGGGAGAATGAAAAATAAAATTGCACCTGCCAGATCGACAGGTGCATTGCTCAAATGTGTTTTTTGATGATCGGGATCGAATTTAATGCCAACTCAACAATGGCATCTTCTTGCTCCTTCGTTAGTCCAGAGTTTTCAAGTTCCTTGCGAACTCTATGCTCCAGAGGAGAATCCGTCTTCCCAGCTAAGTAGTCGAGTGAAACGTCTAGAATATCCGAGATGCGCTCAATGAGCTGGAAACTTGGTGACCTGACTCCGTTTTCTATGTGTCGAAGTGAGTCTACAGCAATACCAATCTTCTCAGCGAGCTGTTCACCAGTTAGGCGGCGGAACTGCCGTGCAGTCCGAATCCGGCTGCCCATGATTTGCAATCTCGTACTCATTTGATCTTCTCCTACCTATCCTGTACTTTCTCACAGTATAGATGGATGGCAGAAAATCAGAAATGAGCATTATGGTATTTACCGTACTGAAATGGTACGTAAACGAATGGCCTCCGGTACAACACATACCGAAGGCCATTCGCTTTAAGTCACATTTACAAACTGAGCCTCAATCACTCTACTCGGCGGCACAGAAGCAAACTTGTTTGTTTTTGCCCATGTGTTGTCCCCCACAGGCATCAAGGTGCCAGATGCCGCCAGCTCGTAGGTGCGCAGCATATCTTCAACCGACAGATTAGGAGTACGGGTGCGCGGAGGGGCTGCACGGGTCAGATCGAACAGGATCGCATACTGCTCAGGCCAAGGTACACCGTAGAAGCGGCGAGGCGTCTTGCCGCTATCCCAACCGAGTTTTGTGCGGATGATGTGCATCAGCATTCGGTTACTCACCGTTGTCCACTTTTTCTGCCCTTTCAGATCCTCTGCGGTTCTTCCAGACATAAAGGGAACGGCGCATGGATCGTCTTTATCACACGCCTGAATAGCCAGAGTAGTGCCTTCGGAACTGATCAGGAGCCGAACATTTTCAGGGTATCCAAGTTCTGCCGCACTCAGATTATTAAAGCGAATAGACGATTGCGCAATGCGCGCCTCTGCTGCGCTGAATGTCCGCAGCGTCGGGTTCACAACGCGAAAGTCAGAAAGGCAAGCGTTCATATATCGATATCCTCCTTGAACTGAATTGGGTGGAGCTCGGCTAAAACTCCTTCGCCCGTAATATCTTCCAAAATTACAGCCTCACGATCTGGCATAGAAACTCTGTTTTTTACCTCTCGCCAATCCTCTTTGGAAACCAGCGGCGTGTGAACGCCCCTCACTCGAAACCGCTCAGCCTGACCTAAGTTGCGCACACGCTTATGAGCGAACAGATCTACGCAAATGCTCTTTTGCATGATGATATCGCCACAGTAGCGGTCATTGCCAAGGATATAGGTGACAGACGATACCGTCCAATGCGATTTCCCTGTTGGAGAGGGAATCCCTTCTGAAGTCAAAATCTTCGCGATTTCGTATGGCGTTTTCCCTCCAAGGTAGAAAGCAAAGATCCGAATAACCACGCCGGCCTCTTCTTCATCCACGATCAGCTTATTGTCTTCAAGCTGATAGCCATAGGGCTTGACTAATTTCGGAATTCCCTTTGCAAAGCGCTGGCGGATGCCCCATGCTACGCTGATGGACTTATTGACGCTCTCGTCCTGCGCAAATGCCGCAAGGACGGTGAGAAGCAGTTCGCCATTTTGAGAGAGTGTGTTGATGTTCTCCGTCTCAAAGTAGATAGAGACTGGCGGAGACAGGGACCTCAGCATACGGGCATATTTGATGCAGTCAACGACATTACGAGCAAATCGAGAGACAGACTTCGTGATGATCATGTCGATCTTTCCAGCTTGGCAATCTTCAATCATCTGATTGAATTCCCTGCGGTTTTTCACGGAAGTCGCCGAAATTCCCTCATCGGCATAGATCCGAACCAGCACCCAGTTTGGATGCTTTGCAATACACTCGGAGTAGTATTGCTGTTGAATTTCAAAACTCTCCGCTTGCATTTCAGACATGGTACTGACACGGCAATATGGAGCTACCCTCAGCTCAACATCTTCGGAGTTCTGAGGCTGCATGTCCTCGCGAGCTGGCATCCGTTCTACTGCTTGCCCCTCTTGGAAAGCGTCACGAATTCTTTGCTTTCGATCCTCATTTTTTGTTTCGCGAGCCAAGTGCAGGACCTCCTTCTGTGCGATATCTAGAGTAGAAGGCATAAACAGGCGGAATCAGTTCAGCACGACCGGAAGGTGTGTAGACCGAAAGCCCGGCACTTGCGAATTTGCGGCCAACTTCGAGAATGGCCTCTCCACGGGCCAAACGTGACAAATTCTTCACCAGCACACATTCGTAAAGGCCATGCCGCCTATCTCGAGCCAGTGTCTTGATGCTTTGCCGGTTCCCATCATTGCCATACTCAAAAACAGGGAGCTCTGCTACGACCTCCAGGCCGAGGCATTTTGCGGCTGCGCGGAGCCAGGCCAGTTGTGCTTGCATGAGGCTGTTATTTACCTCTGAAGCTGATCCACCAATTCTTGCGTATATAATGCAGCGTTTCATCGTGCTTTTCCCTCCGACTCAAACTCATGCACCAACCGATAAAATGTCGATGCGCTGACGCCCAACTGCCTATAGCACTCGACAGCTGTGATTTCTCCTTGCTTCCACTTGGGGTAATAGATATCCCAGTCCTTTACAGAGCACTTTGGCCGCCCAAATTTGACACCCTTTAGATGCGCGGCGGCAATCCCTTCCGCCTGTGCCTTCGACTTGGTATCAACTTCTAGCTGAGCGCCGAAAGAAAGTACGGCGAGGACAATATCCGTGATTACACTACCGAGCAGATCTTTGTATCGGGTCGTATCCAGAATGGGAGTGTCCAGAACGACGATGTCCACACCAAGCGTTTTGGTAAGATATTCCCACTCGGCACGGATTCCAGAGTAATTGCGGCCAAAACGATCAATGCTTTTAACGACCAGGATATCACCATTACGCAAAATGCTATTTCGTAGCGACATGTAGTTTGTTCGCTCAAAACTACGGCCGCTCTGCTTGTCCACATAGATATCACGCTCTTCAATGCCGTACTCGAGCAATTCAAGGACCTGACGATCCTCATTTTGCTCAGCTGTGGATACACGAGCATATCCAAATTTCTTATTGCTCATGGCATTACTCCTTCGACCGGAACATACCCATGACACCACCGAGATCTGCAAGATCATCAGCCGCCAGCGTTGGACTCTCCGACTTAGGGGACGTGGGTTGTGATACAGCTTGGAGTTCTCCATTTGTGACCATATCGCGAACGACATCCTTGACGATGCTCACCACCCAGTCGCGGCCAAACTCGTTGGCCGCTTCTGGGCAGCTTGTGTAGTGCAGGATCGCATTGACGACCAATTCGGACATGCTGCGTGGTCGTTGCCGTAAAATATCGAGTGCGCGCCGGTGCCGAAAGTCCATTTCATTGAACTGGAGCACAACACGAGACTTACTATTACTGCCCATTCGACGCTACCTCACTCTGATAGAGGAGTTCATAGCCGTGTGCATTGGCATGAATATCTTCGATGAAAATGGGGAATGCTACTTTATTTGCTCTCTCAATCATTCCTCTCAGAAGGAGAGAGCCACCACCAGCAAACACGCATTTGCTGGTCGTTACATCGATTCCACGTTCACGCAGGAAGTTATAGAACTCCGAAAGGAACTCTCTTGTCATGCTGCGAATCAGCTGTTGTACTTCACCGGGAAGGACGGTAGGCTGATTGCGAATTACTTCATCAATATCGCAGTCCTCTAAGATCCGGGCATAGAGCGCATTGCACTTGCTCGTAATGCTGTTGTAGAGGGTGATGACCCCCTTTTCAAAACTTTCGACCACCGCCAGGTCAGGACGTCCGTTACGCAGCTTGAGAACGTCAATGGTAAAGCCGCCAATGTCGATGATGTAGGCAACAGAATAGGTCTTGAGCGTACTGTACTGTGTTACAGCAGCCGCAAATGCCTGAGGATAGCTGAGGACTTTGCTGATGCGGATCGAGTAGTATTTTCCATTGTACTCGAAGTCAATGGCCTCACGGCGCCGCAGAAAGTACTGCTCAAAGCGACTGTGGAGCTGTTCATAGTGCGCCGGGGGCAATCCAATCAGTAGTGTGATGTCAATCGGATCCAGTGTTTCAGCTGCCTTGCGCCGCTCCAGTTCCTTAGCGATAGCGAAGAGCGTCAGGACATAGAACCGCTCGTCTTCGGTTTTGTCGCGCAGATAAGAAATGCGCTGTTCTGTAAGCGTATAGTAGCGCCCGTTCCAGCAGATATAGTCCGTTTTGAAGCCTTGCAGCCCTTCAGACGAAATCAGGCCGGAGGTAAAAAGCGTGTTCGGGGTCTTGATCGATTTATTGCCGTGATCGACAGAGATAATCATGGATTGGAACCTCCTCATTTCGTTTAACAAAGTGCGTGTAATGTTGCACTCGAAGCATCTAAAAGAAATTACGCATAGTGTTCTCATAGAACAACAACTACACTAAATGTTTTCCATTTAGGCATTTATGCCCAGTCTTTCAGAAGATCGTGGAGCTTTTTGAGCGCACCGTTGACAGATTTCAGCGCTGCGTTCATATGGCACCCTTCCTGACGGGCGATCTCACGGATCGTCATATTCTCCATCAGCATGTGGATTCTGCGCTGCTGGATCGGGGTAAGTTGCGCGATCGCTGCATACAGCGCAGCGACCTGCTCATCCCACAGCAACGTATCTTCCATCGGGTTCTGCTCATAAGACTTCGGCATTTCGAAAAGTTCCTCGATTGGTGTCCAATCACGGTGATATACTTCTTTGCGATGGACGCGCTGCGTTTCATTCTGAAGAGCGCGCCATTCTTCATACAGCTCATCGCTGACAGGAATTTCCTGATAAATGCCATAGTAGTCCTTGATTTTGATTGTCTTCATGTGTTACCTCCAAGTCGTTTCATTAGTGGATGCGGACGAACGACTTGAAGGGGGCGCACGGGCCCAGTAGCTGGCTCTTGACATGGATTAGGCTCCCAATCAGGACAACAAAAAAGCCGGCCACTCTCGTTTTGGAGAATGGTCGGCTCTTTGTTCCGGTATTGGCTGGCGCACAAGGGTATGAAAAAAGCCCCTCGGATCATAGACCCGAGAGGCTATAGGTGCTCCAGCATAATCCATTATACCGGCTGAGTCTCTACACTACAATTTCGTTTGGCTCTCAATTTCCTCCCAATTTTCTATCATGTTTTCTCTCATCTGACTGCCACATTGTCTCTCATTTGTCTCTCACGAGACTTCCACCTGAGCGGTGACGCTACCGCTTTGCTGCAGGTGCTCCCTGATGATCAGATCGGGGATTACGACACACCAGAGGCTTGCTGCATAGGCACGGATAGCGGGCTTGATGTGCCGATAGTATGTAGATGAGGAGATTCCGAGGTTGAGATATGCTTCCTCATTTGAGGTGCAGTAGACATCAAAGTACCTTGCCTGGAGAATGTTGAAATAGGTGCCTCCATTGGGCGGTGTGTCCTTCACGAGCACCAGGGCATCCTCCATAACGGACAGAAGCTGCATGGAGTGGCCCATCTCGGCAAGGCGATCGGCGATGCGTTTCCGGTCAGTGTCACGGTCATAGTCGATGGCCAGATTGATGAAGTCGGAGATGCTTTGCCGTCTACCTTCATAGCACTCTTCTTCCATCTCACCGATGCGAGAGGCAGTCCTTCGAACGGCGGGGCCGTAAATCTGGAGCAGCGCCAAGGTCTTATCAATATCCTCCTCGGTGAGGGTACTGGTGATGTCAAAGGTTTTCAAGTAGTTCTGGAATTTACTCATTATTTGTCCTTTCTGCCAGGCCTCTTTAATGGTAAAAGTTGAAGGAGTCAAGAACTTTGGCATAGGCCTTGGACTTATTGTGGAGGATGCGCTTTTTGCCGTCCGCCTTGACTTTACGATCTTTCAGGTAGAGATAGAGTGCGAAGGCTCCATTTTCCTTCACGACGATCAAGTCACCGTCATTGATCTCGGCTGCCCTCTGACAGAACAACACGCTGCCGGTGGAAATGCCGTGCTCCTGATAGCGATACCCCTCGGCCATAATGCAAAAACACTTTTTGGGAGTCAGACCAGAAAATCCGTCGATCTGGATGGAGCCATAGCCATTGCTCAAAATGGGGTGTCTGGCTTGAGTCGTTTCAACTGCTGCGTTTATAGTCAATACCTCCTCAGTGATACATAACAGAGGGCATCTTGTATTCAACCTCCCGATGGGCAGGCATCTTCAGCCCCGTGGTGAGTGCGGCGAAATTGATGGAATGGAGGCCATAGCGGCGACGGATGTCTTCCATGGTGCGCTCCAGGATGAGGCGCTTGTTGTGCTTGGTAAAGTCTGACCAGAGATCGAGCTGGATCGGCGTGCCAGACGGGATAAGGTCGATTGCGCTGATGGTCAGAGACCGGATATTGTTGTTCCAGGTATGCTTCTTGCAGAACAGCTCAAAGCCTGCCGCTGCAATTTCCGTGTAGCTCTGTGTTGGAAATGTCAGTTTTCCTTGGTATTCCCGTTGCGAGAGGGTGTTGTCGCGGACGCTGATGCGGACCCGTGTGGCAGCCAGCTTATTCTTCCGGAGCTTCAGCCCAACTTCCTGAGAAAGCTCCATGAGAACATGGCGCACTTCATCTTTCGAGAACAAGTCATCCGTGCAGGTAATGCCGTGACCAACGCTTTTGATGGGGATTTCGTAGTCGCATGGCATAACGCGCGATTGATCCAGTCCATTGGCAAACACCCACAGCTTTTCACCATTGACGCCAAGCCTGCGAATTAGCATTGCCCGATCCGCTTGGGCCAGATCTCCGATGGTGCGGATCCCGTAGAGCCGAAGCTTTTCCGTCGTTGCTCGCCCCACATAGAGCAGGTCTGAAACAGGGAGCGGCCAGATTTGATCTTTGAAGGATTCCCGCGTTATGACAGTCACGGCATCTGGCTTTTTCATGTCTGAGCCGAGTTTCGCGAAAATCTTATTGAAGCTGACGCCAATGGAAACGGTGAGTCCGACTTCTTCTTTCACAGTAGTCCGAATCTCGTTGGCGATTTCAAGCGGAGTTTTCTGCTGGAGAAGCGGAGACCCAGTCAGTTCAATCCAGCTCTCATCAATGCCAAATGACTCGACTTCCGGAGAGTATCGCAAATAGATAGAGCGGACAATTTTGGAGAATTTCAGATATTGTTCCATATGCGGTTCTACAATCGTCAGTTGCGGACATTTTTGCTTTGCCTCCCAAATCACTTCACCTGTCTTCACCCCACATTGCTTTGCCAATTGGTTCTTCGCAAGAACGATCCCATGTCGATCCTCTGTGCTGCCGCAAACCGCAATGTACTTTCCACGCAATTCCGGATGCAGCATACATTCAATACTCGCATAGCAGTTGTTGAGGTCACTATGCAATACAACTCGGCCTTCCATATTCGGCATACCTCCTGTCCATAACCTTCAAGAAATAGTTCCATCAAGTTCCTAAAAGTTCCTATTGACAAGTTCCAGTTCGCAGAATATAATGAGCCTAAAGTTCCAACCGAGTTCTATTAAGTTCCAATAAGTTCTAATAACAAAATAGCAGGTCAGAAAATGGTTTGTCAATAGAACTTTCAAAAACTTTCCAAACCTGCGAGAGGAGACGGTTATGAAGACGACTGGTGAAAAGATTCGAGAGAGCCGCACGCATCTGGGCCTTACGCAAACAGAACTGGCCGATAAGATTGGTGTCACGCTGCGCACGATTACCAAATATGAAAAACAAGGTGTAATGCCTCGCGGTGTAAATCTTCAGAGGTTGGCAGAGGTGCTAGGTGTTTCCACGGCATATCTAAGCAACGATGAGATCGTAGATCCCAACTATGGACTTGAAGAGGCACCATACATCGAGAGCGCAAGAGCAGCCTATGGCCGTAAAGGAGCAACTGATGTAGAGCAGCTGCTGACACAAACGCGTGCTCTCTTTGCTGGTGGAGATGTCCCTGAGCAGGATAAGGAGCTTTTCTTCCAAGCAGTCACTGAGGCGTATTTTGCTAATAAGCAGCGAGCCAGCGAGAAGTTCACCCGTAAAGACTACAAAAAGTAAGCAGGAATATTCTGAGTGTACGGATTTTTGGACAACCCTTGTGGTACTGTCAGGCTGTATAATAGAAAACTACTTTCTGAAGTGAGGCGAGTGGATTGCTGACGATGACGATTAGGCAGGAAGTAAGTCGATTGAAAATGAAATATCAGACAGATGACCCGTATGAGATCTGCGAGTATTTGGATATCCAGGTGATGGAACGTCCAATGGGAAAGAGTCCCCGTTCCTGCAAGGGCTTTTTCCTGGTTTCTTCTCGGTGCAAACTGATTGTAATCAACAGTGATTTGCCCGACAGCATTCAACGGATCATCATTGCGCACGAGCTGGGGCATGCAGTCCTCCACAGCGATTCTGCCATTAACACCTTCCATGAGTTTGCGATGTTTGAGGATACAAATCGAATGGAGTATGAGGCAAATGTGTTTGCTGCGGAGTTCATGCTCAGCGATGACACCGTCTTAGAAGCGCTGGAGATGCAAATGGACTTTTATCAGACAGCGAAGTGTTTGTATGTGCCACCTGAGTTACTGGACTTCAAGCTCCGGATTCTACAATGCCAAGGTGTAAGAATCATAGCTCCGTATATCGCGCATGGGGATTTCCTCAAGCGTGATCTGGAGCAGCCGTTGAGTTAAGTATGCTGCCAGGTGAGGCTTATAAGGTCTATGTGAGCGTTTTTGTAGAGCATCGTTCGGATGGGACAATGCTGCCTAGGGAAATCATCTGGGAGGATGGCCAGAAATATGAAATAGACCGCGTGATCGATATTCGCCCAGCCTATGCTGCAAAAGCCGGCGGGCAAGGCGATCGTTACACCATCCAAGTCAATGGTGCAAGAACATATCTCTATTTTGAACGATCCGCCAATCTAACGGGTAATACGATAGGCCGTTGGTTTGTGGAACGAAAGGTGCCATTGAGGGATCTACTTTAGAGCCCATGACATTGGAGAAACTTGTGAGGAGGGAGAAAATGTATAGCGCTGCATTACAGAGGTACTATAACGAGCACGAGCATTTGCCATACACCTTTTATGCTCAGCCAAAACGCTTCACTCAGTATGCGATAGAAAAGAGAGGCGAGCTTTTGGCAACAGCGTATAACTATATCGAGCCGGATGCGAAAGGCACAAGAGACTTCGTTGAATATTCTTCTGCAGACTTTACTGTAACGGATTTCCATTCTGCTGACCGAGTCTGCGTGGTTATGAGGCTTCCGGAACCTACAATGCCATTGCACTGTAAGATGATCGGCTGCTCCGTCAAGTTCGATGGCAGTTGCCCCGTATGGCGTACAGTCGAGTTGACGGAGCAGGGTAGCTTTCTCCTATGTGGCTGGAATGCGGATCATACGCATATGGTAATTAGTGAGGTGGGTGCAGAAACGGAAGAATGTGTTCGACGAATGACAGAGGAATTGAGCTTTCCAATTATGATTGATATAAAATCATTCAAGCTGTAACCCCAATTATGTGTGACAAACATGAAAAGGAGGAGACGCATCAGATGCGTCTCCTCCTTCTTGTAGTGGCATAGCACTACCAACTCGCCTATTTACTTGCTGGACGCTCTCCACAGGAACGTGACGATCTGCGCGCGGGTACAGTCGTTGCCCGGTGCAAAGGCTGTCTCGTTCACGCCCGTAGTCACGCCGTTCATGTAGCACCACGCTACCGATTCATACGCCCATTCGGGTACATCGGTGAACGGCAGGAGGAACATCCATGCGCCTGTGAAGCCCTTGCCCTGCGCCTGCGCGTAGCGGTAGATCATGGCTGCAGCTTGTGCACGGGTGCAGACGTCGTTTGTGCCGAAGGTCATCTCCGTCAGACCGGTGACGATGCCGGTGCTCGCCGCCCAGCGGACTGCCTCGGCATAATACGCGCCCTCGTCCACGTCCGTGAACGGCATCAGGTAGTTCACCACAGGGGAGCCAGCCGCACGCCAGAGGAAGGTCACGATCTGAGCGCGGGTGCAGGGCTGGTTTGGCGCAAAGAGGCTGTTGCCAACACCGCCGGTAATGCCGTTCTCCGCCGCCCACTTGACGGCCTCGTAGTAATAGGCATCGTTGGGTACATCGTAGAAGAAGTTCAGAACGCTGTTGTCCTCCATGAAGGTCACCTTAATCTCCACCTTGCTGCCGGGCATGGTGAATGTGTATTTGCCATTGCCCTTGTCGGTGAGCTTCAAATCGTTGCCGGTCTTGTCGATGACGGAAATGGTTTCCAGCACATAGCCGCTGTCGGGCGTTACCGTGACGGTTACGGTTGTGCCTTTGGAAGCGTTCCTCGGGCTGACGGTCACGCTGCCGTTCTCCGTCTTATCGGGCGTGCTCACGGGATAAGCTGGGGCAGATGAGCCACCGCCACCGTAGGTCACATGATATAGCTCGATCTCTCCAGTCAAGGTCTCGTAGTTGGCATCCGTGGGCGTAAAGCGCCATCTGTAGGTCTTGTTGGCTTCCACTCCGGTGCTGTCGGGCAGCACATTGCTTTCATCGTCGATCCACTCCAGCGCACCGACGGCGGGACGCAGGGTGCTGTCAACGGTCGTCAGCTTCGCGTCCGCCAGCGTTTTACCGGCAGTGGTGATCTTGGTATAGTTGGGCTCGCCGGTGGAATCGGCCCTCTGGATGGTAAACGTCCAGGACTGGTCGAACATACCGGTCTCGGCACAATAGCCCTCGCCCCGCGCGACGTCGATCTTCACCGTATAAGTACCGACGTTCGTCGGTTCCGCGACCGCATGGCCGTCCGCGTCGTAATACTTCACGGTGACGGCGCCGATGGCGCCGGCTATCGCGTCTTTCGCCGTCACCGCGGCGGTCTTGGGCTGCCCGTTATAGGTCAGATCGCTCGGCGCGCGGAACGTGAAGTCCCCGGAATACAACGTGTACGGCTTGATCTGGAATTCCTGCATGGCGGTCACGCCGTCCACGGTGACGCCGGCACGGTAGCTGCCCCACGCGGTGGGCGCGCCGGAAATGGACGTAAAGCTGCCGTCGTCGTTCTTCTGCTCGTAGGCGATCACATAGTTCTCTGTTGAAGAATGCCAATCCGGGGCGGTAATGACTGCCTCACCGGGAGCAGCATCATAATCCTTGTCACTCGCGGTCAGCGTCAGCGTGCCGCCGGCGGCTGTGGTGCAGTTGGCGACCGTGCAATGCTCCTTCAGGACATTTTCCGAGTCTTTCAGCACCTCCCACTGATGCTCGTGTACCTCGAGGGTCGCGGTTTTGCCGTCGTCAGCGGTGATCACCCGATAGAAGCTGTCGTCGCTGATGAAATTGCCTGCTTTGATCCAGCCGCTCGTTGCTGCCGTGGCGATGGTCACGGGGGCGTCATCGGTAGGCGTGTTTTGCGCACTCACGCTGATGTGTGCGCTGTCGCTCAGTTCGCCGCTGACGATGATGCGTATTTGCTGACCACGAACATCGTTCCCTAGATAGACGTTTTTGCCTGTATTGCCGGTGACCTTGGCGTCGCCGGAAACCGTGAAGGCGTCCATTACATACACGCCGCCATAGCCGTCCCCAGTAGACGTGTTTTGTGTGATCTCGCCGCCCGACATCTCAAACGTGCCCCTGTTCACACACACGCCGCCGCCTCTTCTCCCGGAAGTGTTTCCAGAAATCGTACCGCCGTGCATGGCAAATGTGGTTTCGGTGACGTACACACCGGAGCCGCCGTTACCATTATCCGTGCTGCCGTTCTTGGTGATGCTGCCGTCGTACATATCGAATCGGCAGCGCATCTGCCATACACCGTTCTTGGTGTTCCCTGTAATGCTTCCGCCGTACAGCTCGAAACCGCCAGAGTCTTTAGCGGTCACCCCGATCCAGTTGCCGCTGATCTCGCCGCCGTACATGGTGAATTGAGCGTCGGAAGCGTTGAGAAGACTTACGCCGCAGCCTGCGCCGGAGGTATCGCTGCCGCTGTTGGGTTTCGTGCTGTGAGCGATCTTGCCGTTCGCGGCGGTGCCGCCCTTGCGGCAGTCGCAGAGCGTAAACGCACCGTTGCTGACTGCAATAACGGCCTTGTCTTCCCCCGTCATGGTCACGTTGTAGCCGTTGAGGTCCAGGAAGGTGCCGTCCACAGGCGTCCACGTATCGCCGCCCTCCACATTTTGGGTCAGATACCAATAACCCGCAGTATCGGGCAGCGTGGCCGTACCCGTCCACGTCACATTCGGGTGCTCATAGCTGCCATCCGCCCTCCGATGGGTGCAGGTATCGCCACAGATAGGGTGTATGTGCTGCTCGCCATAGGTTATCAGCAGCTCGCTGCCGCCGCGCGTCAGTCTGCAGGTGCCGTCGTCATTGTCGATAAAGAAGACGTTCTTGTCCGCGTCCGTCAGGGTGACGCCCGAAGCCGCCTTGGCAAAGACGGTATATCCCGAAGCGGTCATATTCTCCAGCGTCACGCCAACTGCAGAAGCACCGCCAGTAAGATTGCCGGTGATCTCAATGGCCGTGTTGTCGGGAAGATAGATGTTGCTGCCCGTGCCGTTGATTTCATTATCCTTGATCTCCACAGCGTCGGAGAGTCGGAGCGTGCCGCCGTCGCCCACAAACACGCCTCCGCCCTTGGCAGTGCTGGTCGTGGCTGTATCGGTGACCGTATTGTCGGTGATCTTCGCGTCGCCGGACATGGTGAAAGTGCCGCCGTCCACATGCACACCGCCGCCGCCCTCGACCTTAACGTTGTTTGTGTTGCCGGTGACCGCATTGTCTGTGATCGCGTGGAGATCAGCGCCTTGGCTGCTCCCTTTCCCGCCCCCGCCGGATCTGACGGCACTGTTTCCGTCGATCTCGCCGCCGTACATGGTAAAGGCACAATTATCGTTCACAAACACGCCACCGCCGTATGTCGCGACATTGCCCTTGATGGCACCGCCGTACATAGTGAAGGTGCCCTTATACACATCTACGCCCGCGCCATAATTACTAGCCACACGATTGCCGCAGACGGTGCCGCCGTACATGTTGAACGTACTGCCGTCGTTTACTGCCACGCCCCAGCCGATGTTCGCACTGCCGTGCGTGATGACGCCGCCGTTGACTGTAATGGGACCACTCTCGTCCAAGACCCACCTGTGGCTGCCATCGCCGGATTCAGCAAACCTGTGTTCACTGCCGCTGCCGTTGCAGTCGGTCAGTGTGAAGCAGCCATCGCTCATAACGTAGATCGCCGACTGGTCAGAATTGCAAATAATGCTGTAACCGTTGAGGTCCAGCGTCAGCTCGCCTGTCACTTCATTTCCGGTTGACAGCGTCACATCCTTGGTCAGATACCAGCTGCCCTCGCTCGGCAGACTGCTGTCGGAGGTCCACTCTGTAAAGGTGATCTTGTCCGTACAGGTGTGTCCCTTTTCAGTGCAGGAATCGCCGCCGCAGAGGTAATGCGTATGGCTCTCCTGCCCCGTAGTACCTGCTGTCTCTGCCAGCGCCGCCGTGGGCAGCAGCATCAAGCAGAGCGCCAGCGCAGCCAGAATGCTCAATACTTGTTTCTTCATCGTGATCCCTCCATGATGAAAGTCATTTGGTTCCTCCAAAGGAGGAACCAAGGGGATATCCCCTTGCCAAAAATTTATTTTTCTGTCAGAGTCTCAAAGCCCTTTTCGGCCTGTTGGACTGTCTTTTGGATGATGTCCGCTGCCATCGTGTGCAGGTCCATCTGCAAGACTACTGCTGTGACCGCCGCGCGTTTCTCCTTCGGCACATCGTAGAGCTTGAGCGCGCAGTCCAGAAAGCGCGTGATCTTCGCCTCGATCGTAAAATACATGTCGCACGGCACAGCCATGAAGCCGCGCATGATGCTCGCCGATGCGATCTCCATTTCATAGAAATCCTTTGGCTGAGCAGTTGGGAGATAGGGTGCAAATATCTTCTGCAACCGCTCAGATGTGCTGCGGTAAAGATATTCCGAAGTAGTCGGCAGCGAATAGGCCATAACGTACAGTTCCCGCAGCGGTTCCGTCAGCTCAGCAATGTGGAGCTGGAGTGCCGTTTCCACTGCGTAGAGAAACACGGGATCCTCCGCACTAGTATGTCGTTCAGCAAGGTCAAATTGCCCGCCGAACATTCGCTGCACTAGTTCAAGCAGCAATGCCTCCTTACTGGAAAAAGCATGGAAAAATGCGCTTTGTCCCCAGCCAGCCGCCTTTGCAATTTCACCTGTTGTTGCTCTTGTGTATCCCTTCTCCAAAAATAGGGTTACTGCAGCTCTTAGCATCTTCTGCTGAGTTGCTAAACCGTTCGATTGCTTTTTTCGCGGAGACAAATAGCCACCTCCTAAAATCGAACTTGTGATTGCACTTCAATTATAGCATGGCCTCATTTGTCGTGCAAGTGAAAGCTTATTGCGATGCTGTTTTCGGAGTAATGCGCAAAGTTCGCTGACATTATATGGTAAGAATGCCGATGAGGATTGAGTTCGATGAGGGCTGATGTAATACTTGTGCGTTGATTTTTGCCCAGAAAGCAGAATTAGGTATTCTGGCACGAGTAAAGCTCCAATGGTATTCTGACTCTGTACTTATTAGATTTCATCTCCGTTATGGAGCTTCATAAGCTGTGAGCCAACACATTCTGGCATTTCTGGGCGGACAATTTGTCTCGCCGCTCTCTTTGCGCTTTGATTTGATTTTCAGATCAGAGCGCTCTTTTTTTGCCCAAATGCCGCTTTGGCGGGTTTGAGAAATAACAATTTGAAAGGTGGAACAAGCAAATGACAGAAAGCAAAGTATTCACGGACAACTTCAGTCGTAGCTTTACGGAGTCTGGGGATTTTTTTCAATTCCTGAGCGACCGGAAAGCCCGCAGCAAATGGATGACCGCCCCATCCAGAGAACTTCAGTTCGAACCGGTGGAACGAGGCTCCACGCTCGGGAATCTGTACATGCAGATCTATGACCACAATGGCGCCGCAGAGATTCTTGAAGACACAATGGAGAATACCAGCCTCCTGCTGAAGGTAGATGGTAAGGACTACCCGGTCCGTTCCTGTGCTCTCAAGACCGTTCTGGAGCGTGCCCGCATCTCCGGTCATGCCCTCAACAAAGTCTCCAAAAGCGTATTCGCTGAGATTCTCAACTACTGCATGGGCGTTGCCTCCGGCGACAGCCTGATCAAAGTCGCAGATGAGAAGGTATCGGCCGTACACGGTGGAGATCCCAAGGACTACACGGTCATGGAGATGCTGCCCCTGTTCAAAGCGACCAATGACTTCCTTGATCGAGAATATCCCGGCAATCGGTTCATGACCGCCCACTTCGATCACTCTATCGCAACCGCTATCTGGTGCCTGGATGGCCAGGCAGACAAACTCCTTGATACATATCATAGGGAGATTGCTGCCAAAGGCTTGCAAACCGAGAAAATGGTTCCTGCGCTGCGCTTTTCCACCTCCGATGTGGGTATGAGCGGCGCAAATCTCTATCCGATTTTTCTGGTTGGTGCCGAGAGTCGTATTGTTCCATTGGGGTACTCCATTCGCACCGAACACAAGAATGGTGTGGATATGCAGTATTTTGAGGAACAGCTCAGATTGGTCTATGCGCAATTTGAAAAGGCGCTGGACAAGCAAGTGCAGCTCATGAACATCGAGATCCGCTATCCCGTCACTACACTCATGCGTGTCCTGAAAAGAATCAAGGCCCCGAAGAAAGCCTCCTATGAAGCTATGGACTATTTCGTAGCAATTCATGGAGACAGTCCTTGCACGGCCTATGAACTCTTCATGCAGATGAGCGATGTGATCTTCTCTGCGCAGTGTGACGGTGCCTCTGGGCTGAGGATTGCTCAGTTGGAGGAGATTGTATCTCGTGCCTTGAATGTGAATTGGCATGAGTATGATCATCCCGGTGACTTTAAGTGGTAAGAGGTGGTGATCTCACATGAAGAATATAACCTTCGAAGGCATCAGCACCTTACAACGTCTACACCTTTGCTGGCAGATCAGAAAGCAGATTGGAAAGATACATCAACCTATCAAAGTTGAATTCCATCAGCCGATTTGCCGCAAGCAGTATTCTTCCCTCTGGTACGGCGGCCTGGTGGTATCTATCAAGGTGTGCGGGTGTGTTTTTGCCATTCACGCCTGCGGAGATATCTACGCCACACTTTACGATAAGAGTGATGGTACAGAATTACTCTATGTCAAAGATAAGAGTAACTCTGGACGTTTTGGCGTTGATGTTTTGCCATATCTGAAGACGGACCATGCCTTATATGCTGCCATGGGTGATACGCATAAACGGTATCGACTCGATATGGAACACAACAACTGGTGGGAGTGCTTTGTCTATACGCCAGAGGGCGAATTCCATGACATGATGTGGGCATTAGATAGTGACCACATCTTCGAGGGAGTTGAGGTAGTACTCTCCGCTATGGATTCAGTCATGAAAGATATCACCGAAAACAAGGAGCGGATTGAATATGGAAAAGACTCGGCATTTTATTGTTGATACGCCAGTAGGACAACTCGCGATTTACGCTAAGCACGATAAGACTGACTGTGCAGCAGACTATCCAGGCGTTTTCATCGACTATGTACGCAAGGATGGTGCTACAGCGATCCTGGCTTGCGTAGAATACGATCCAAACAAGGAAGCACTTCAGACTGTTGTCTACGGCAACTGTGCATCTGACGAGCCGACTGAGATCGTCGAGCACTACAATACTGATTTTGAAGAGTAAGGAGGATAGATTATGCCTAATTGGGCGTTTGGGTATGTAAATGTTACCGGTACACGGGATGGCATTAAGTCGTTCATTGAACGGTTTGTCAGCGAAGACGATCCTTCAACCATTCCAGGCAAGCGTTTCTTTGCACGGAGCTTCATCCAGTCGAAAAGACAGGCATTCATTGATGAGGCTATGAAAGAATTCTCCGAGCCTGCCGTCGATGCCAAAGCAAGTTACTCGTTTGTCGCGTCGTTCGCATGGTCAGCATACAGTTGCTTGATCGGTGGATATCCTCAGAATTCTCCTAGTGAGTGCCTGACTCTCTCAGAGGCCTGCGCAGAAGATGGCGTTTCTGTCATGATCCAGACCTCAGAGCCGGGAATATGTTTTGAGGAACACATTACCTGCGATGACACAGGGACGGTAGAGCACACCGAAAAAGATCTACTTGCTTATAAGTGTCGGCATTGCGGGGAGATAATAAGCTTTGCCTCGTTCGAGGATCCTGATGATCAGGAATGCCCAGAATGCGGCAATTGTGGGTTTGATCGCTGCGAGGAGGTGTAGGCTATGGGCCTGAACCTGAACTACACGCCAAACAGATTGGTGGACATCACAACTCTAACAGAGGATCAATGGCTCAGTTGGAGGCGAAAAGGAATTGGCGGCAGCGATGTAGCTGTCGCCCTTAATTCCTCCCCATATCGCACGGCACGAGACCTTTATTACGACAAAATTGGGGTCGTCATGTCAGATGATGGGCCGGTCAAAAGCATCACATTCCAGATTGGGCATTTGCTCGAAGATGTGGTAGCTCAAATCTTCGCAAAGAAGACCGGACTATCTGTGTATGAAGACCACTGGATGTACCAACACCCGTTTTTCCCCTTCCTGATTGCCGATGTGGATCGTTTTGTAACCCTGCCGGATGGACGTAAGGCCATCTTAGAGTGCAAAACGGCGCACTATGACATGCAATTCAAGTGGGCGAACGGCGCAGTCCCTCGCCACTATGAATTGCAGGTTCGGCACTACATGTCGGTGATGAATATCGATGTTGCATTCATTGCCTGCCTGTTCTCGAATAATGAGAATGACTTTGTATGGCAAAAGATTGAGCGTGACCTCGAGGAAGAAGAGAACACGATCATGGAGCTGTCGGCATTCTGGAATAATCACGTCATGGCTCGTGTGGAGCCGCCTCTGGTCGAAAAGCCAGATGCGGTTCTGGAGTCGCTCCGTCGCTATTTCGGCCCTGCTGACAAGTCCGAACCGACCGTGGATCTTGACCGCAAGTTTGTGGTGAACCTCAAGGAGATCCTGGCACTCAAAGAGGAAAAGAGAGCTTTAGATGCTCAGGTAAAAGCACTTGAGACTCGCATCAAATCCCTCTATGCTCCCATTGTCGAAGAGATGGGTACCGCATGCAAAGGAACCTGTGAACAGGGCGGCGAGTGTTTCAAAGTATCCTACAATCCTCTGTATCGGGAAGGAATATCAAAGGACCGTTTATCCGCTCTGCGAGCTCAGTATCCTGATATCTATGATGAGTTTGTGGATCAGACGGAATCAAGAATCTTTAAGGTGGTCAAATCGGCCATCGCATAAGGAGTGATCAAATGCTATGTCGATATGAAAGAACCATCTTTAAGTCCGATAAGGGCTTCTGCATTTTTGCCTACAGTACTTCTGATGAGTCTGTTCCAAAGGAAGCCCGTAATCGGTCTTACTACCATGACGACAAGATTCATTTCACGGCAATCGGCTATCATCTGATTGCTACAGATGCCGTGGAAGTGGAACTGGATGGCACATGGGAGAATTCCAAACACGGTTTACAGCTGTCGGTTTCAATGTGTAAGGAAGTCGTGCCGAGAGATCAAGCCGGCATCCTTGCTTACCTGAGCAGCGGTATCATCAAAGGAATTGGCCCTGAGACCGCAAAGGCCATTGTCGCTCGCTTTGGCGATAAGACGATGGAGGTTTTGGAGAAAGAGCCGGACAAGCTGCTTAGCGTCAAGGGGATTGCCCAGAAAAAACTCAAGGCTATCATCAAATCCTACGGGGAAACGAAAGCCTTGAGTGATCTCATGATATACTTGGCGCCTTTCGGTGTTTCGATGAAAAAGGTTGCGATGATCCGAGAAGAGTTCGGAGATAACAGCCTGAGAATCGTGAAGACGGATCCATTCCAACTCTGTAAGATCAAAGGCTTTGGCTTCATGACAGTCGATTCCGTTGCCCGTAAAACAAAAGTCAGCTTAAAGCACCCTTTACGATACTCCGGTGCGATCAACTATGTGCTGGATGAGGCACGCGTATCTGGGCATCTTTTTCTATCCGTTGATGAGACGGTTGGCCAGTGCTATGAGCTTCTCAATATGGGCTGCGATGATGAAGTGGTTTCCGAAGAGGAAATCCGCCAAGCAATCTCAAATGAACGTGTGGAATCCCGTATCTATGTTGAGGGAAGCCGTGTATACCTGAGTTACGAGCGCATGTGCGAAGTTAAGTCAGCTAAGCGCATTGTGTCCATGATACTCCAAGAGGGCTTTACAAAGATCGACGATCTGGACAGCAAAATCGACAATGCGGAGAGGACCTTGCATCAAAGACTGGCTCCTTCGCAACGTAATGCTGTGAAGCTGTGCCTCTCGCATCCGATCTCCATCATGACCGGAGGCCCCGGCAGCGGAAAGACCACAACACTACGATTCATACTGGATATCTATAAAGCTGCGTTCCCTGCGAATGAAGTCCTCTTGGCTGCACCTACTGGCCGTGCCAGTCGGCGCATGGCAGAACAGACGGGAATGTACGCCTCTACACTTCACTCGGCGCTTGGCCTTGTGACGGATGAAGACAGCCCGCTGAACGACAAAGAGTTACTATCAGCAGACTTGGTAGTCGTTGATGAGTTTTCAATGGTGGACATGCGCCTTGCGTATATTCTCCTTGATCGTATCAAGTCGGGCGCTCAGCTGATTATTGTCGGTGATGCTGACCAGCTCCCATCTGTTGGCGCGGGTAATGTGTTGCGAGAGATGATTCGAAGTGAAAAGGTTCCTACGGCAGTCTTAGAGACTGTTTTCCGCCAGGCATCTAATAGCCGTATCATCACAAACGCCTATGCCATCAACCACAACGACACACATCTTCAGTTCGGGGATGACTTTCAGTTTTTGGAAGTTCAGAACTCGGAAGAGGCTGCGCAGTTGGTCATCAAGAACTATCTGCAGGAAGTCTCTTTGCATGGTATTGAGGACGTGCAGATTCTCTCACCTCTCCGTAAGCGAGGTGCGGTTGCGGCAAATGCGTTGAATGAGACCATTCGAGACCTTGTCAACCCGCCAAACAACCTGAAGAAAGAGGTTAAGTGTGGCAGTCGAGTATTTCGAGTTGGTGACCGCATTATGCAGACGGCAAATCGAATCAATGTGTCAAATGGCGATGTCGGCGTCATAACCGACATGAAGAAAGAGGATGATGAGACGATCACATGCGTGAGGCTTTTGGATGGAAGGACACTACAGTACACGCAGGAAATGCTGGAGGATTTGGAGTTCTCCTACTGTACGACCATTCATAAGAGCCAAGGACAGGAGTATCCTGTCATCATTGTTCCTCTTTTGAAAGAGCACTATATCATGCTGCGGCGGAATTTGCTCTATACTGCTGTGACCAGAGCCAAGGCGAAGGTCATCCTGATTGGGCAAAAGCAGGCAGTCTTTGTTGCGATCCATAAATGTGATGTGGGTCAAAGGAATACGGTACTCGCGGATCGAATCGTGGCTTATTATAACCGCGAGCTGAGTCGGCGAGTAGCGTGATTATTTGGGAAACGGGGTGGTCAAAAGCTGCCTCGTTTCTACATTTATTGTGAAAGGACAATTACCATGAGTGAATCGAACTCTAATGTGATCCCTGCCATCAATACTGTTGATGGTTTTAACCCCGCTGATTTCGTGCGTACTACCGTGGGTGAGGAAGGCGAAAACGATCTCTACCTTGATGTCAAATATCGCCTTCTTTGGTTCCGCCTGCACCATCCGAATGGGAAGATCGACCCGGAGCTTATCCGGGTTGATGAGAAGAATGCGATCGTATGCTGCAGGATCTATGCTGATAAGGCTGACCCAGCTGACCAGTTCATTGGGAAGGCGTATTCTCAGCGTTTCTCAACGGAAGACCGCTTTGGCGATCGCTTCTTGGAGATTGCCGAAACGGTCGCAAAGGGCCGTGCTTTGGCTGATGCGGGGTATGGTACACAGTTCTGTATGAATGGTGAAGCTCTGGCAAGTATCATCGCGGATGCACCAATCAAGATGCCTCCCGATGAAGATGCGGGACACCCTGGTAGTGTTGTGGCGAGTTTTACCGCTCAACCGACAGCGGATCCTCCAGTCTTCTCTCAGACGGCGACGGCGCCTAAATCTACCCAGCCTGCTCAGCAGCAGGTTCAGCCTCCTGTGCAGCAGTCTCATGCTCCTGCTCCGGAGCCCCCCAAAACGCTGGATGAGTACTTGCGTGTCATGACCATTGAACAGGCGAAAGCCGTCAAGGTTGATTTTGGCCGCTTTAGTGGCTGGTCTCTTGGCGAAATCGCTATGAAGAGCCCAGGTGACCTCGCGTGGTATGTGAAGAACTATTCCGGCCATAATCTCGCACTGAAAGCAGGGGCTACAAAGCTTTTGGAAACGGTAGGCCAGATGGCCAGCTGATTCTTCCCCTAGCTAAGGGAGGTGGTTTAGATGGGCAGAATACCTGATCTGCCATGTGATATTGAGCAAGTGGTTGATCTTCTTGGCATCGAAGTCATACGAGATACCGGGACTCAACTGCATTGCAGGTGTCCATTCTGTGCAGATCGGAAAGCTCATATGAATGTCAAGATCCGCGATAATGTGTTTCGGTGTAACCGCTGTGGTAAAGGTGGGGGCATCCTCCATCTTTATGCGGAGTACTGTGATGTCAATCTCCATACGGCTTACGAAGAACTCTGCAAAATATTCGGGCCAGATGGAGGTGAACCGGTGCGCAAATGCAAGCGGAAGCCTCGCTCCATAGAAACGGTAGAACTCCCTATTGCCTCGGCTGAGGTACGGGATAATACGTATTCCAACCTTCTCTCATTATTGACTCTATGCCCAACACATCAATCCGCTTTGAAAGAGCGCGGGCTAAAATCAGAGGAGATGGAGCTGCTATGCTATCGAACGACGCCCACAACACGTTTGAAACGGATTGTTACAGAGCTGTTGGAGCGTGGCTGCATTCTTGATGGGGTTCCCGGATTTTACTGCCAGAAGGACTCTGGCCAATGGGTGTTGGATATCCGAGGCTCGGGAATCATGCTACCCGACCGAAACCTGCTCGGCCAAATTGAAGCCATTCAGGTTCGGCTTGATAAGGTCTACAACCAGAAATTCTATAACCTAACGAGTGTTGACCAGTACTACGGGACACAGTCGAAGTGCTGCCCGCATTATGTCGGCGTTCATGAAGGCGATGAAGTGGTTTGCCTTACGGAGGGAGTTATGAAGTCCGACCTTGCCTACAGCTTCGCGCAGGGTTCACCTTATGAGTGTGGTTTCGTGGGCCTTACAGGCATACCGAGCTATTCTCAGTACGAACGAGCCCTTGAAGAACTAGACTCCATTGGCGTGAAGAGAATCAACGTCATGGTCGATTCGGATTATCAGGTCAAAGAGGAAGTTCGGAAAGCGCGTGATCGTTATATTGAGATGGGTGCGGCTGCCGGTTTTGAAATGGCACCGATTACCTGGACACAAAAGCAAAAGGGTGTGGATGACCTTTACAAGCACCTTTTCCGAGACAAATGATTTGAGAGCTGCAGCGGGTTGCTGCAGCTCTCTCCATTAATTTGCAAAGTAGTCATATATGGAGGATGACACATGAGCGTTGAAATATATATTTGTGATCTTAAACCTGAGGTTCAGGAGCAGGTTCTATCTGAGCTCAATTTGAGTTCTGATAAGGATGGAAACTATGACCTATTCCCGCTTTTCGTTGTTGAAAAGCCGGAGCCGTAAAACACTTGGAGATTTTAGGATAACCACCGTGAGTTGCAGCGATTTGCTACAACCCACACATAATTTTCTGAAAGGAACAATAGATATGGAAGTCTTTTTGATTATGCCGACCACGCCGGAAGGAAAGGCGAAACTTAGCAAGGAACTGGCCAAGTTCCACGCAGAGCAAGCGCTAAAGATGGTGCAGAAATTGCCCTGCTCTACGGAACAAAAGTTGGAGCTTATCGATGCAGTAGTTGAACATTTACGTTCCAAGCAATAGTGTCAACTTGTTTATCCGATTTGCTATAAACAAGTTTAAGCTGCCGCCCTGAGTGAAATCAGGGTGGCGGCTTTTTGCATTATAGCTTGACGTATGACAAGTAATGAAGTACGATGATGGGGAGTGAGAATGTACATATGCAGCTTATGAAGGAAAAACAGGAGTTGACAATTTGTCATGGTCTGTCCACCGTAATTCTATCGAAATTGGTGGGTCTTTTCTGAAGGCGTATGGGAAATGATTTGGAAAAGGTGGAGCGCATATGAAGATTTTTGCAATTCGAGATGAATCGACGCAGGAGCAGAAGGATCTGGCGTACCTCCTGTATTACAAGCAGGAAAAGCAGTTCTATATTGAGCTGCCTGAAAATGCGGATGCATGGGAAACGCCGCTGTTGCTGGACTCCTTTGTGAAGCGTAGGGAAACCACAGTCAATTCCTATTGGAGCAAGATCTGGGTTCAGCAGCGGATCGTTCCGATCGACCGCCAGAACATCGGTGAGATTCTGCGCGACAATCATCTAAAGGAATATGATGAGTACGAGCTTCTGATGCTGGCAATGGGGCGATGTGCACAGGATGATTACTACCTTGTTCCCATTGATGACAAGGAACTGCCAGAGGAAATTACGAAGCGCTTCTCCAAGAGAATTGAAGATGTACTGCCACTAGAGAATCATTGTCTACTGGTATTTTTCCGAGATGGCGCAGTGAAGAAATGCGATTTGCAGAAGCATTTTGAAAAGACAAGAGCATTTCAGATTCTTCTCAAGAAGCCGGACTATTTTCAGCATGTTCAGATGCAGACGGGCGGATATGGCGTTGCATGGGATGTGAACATGACCGTCTCGGATGCGATGCTCTACCGGATCGGCAAAAGCGTTCCGCTGACTATTGAGGATTTCCGGAACTTTGCCACGCACAGAGTTATCAATGCAGCGGAGGCGGCGGAGATATTGGGCTGCTCCCGGCAGAATATCATTGACCTGACGAAACGCGGGAAGCTGCATCCAATCAAAACATCGGAAAAGAGCACGCTGTATCTCAAAAGTGAAGTCCTGAAACGAAACTGGCAGTGAGAATACGTTATACCCCTTTATACCCTTTTGAAAGGGGTATAAAGGGGTATAACGTTCTTTGGAGAACTTTTCAAAAAATCTCATTTGCACCTTTTCAAATGGGTTCCAATCCGTTACAATATATCTAACAATCTAACAATGCAATGCGAGGTGTTGCTATGAAAACAACAGACCAGCCGCAGGTGAAGCAATACGTCATCTATTCCCGCAAATCCAAATTTACCGGGAAAGGCGAAAGTATTGAGAACCAGATTGAGCTGTGCCGCCAATATATTGCAATGCACTTTGGCGAAGACGAGGCGGAGCATGCGCTTGTATATGAGGACGAGGGATTTTCCGGCGGCAATCTGGAGCGTCCGCAGTTCAAGCAGATGATGAAGGATTCCCAGAAGATTGAGTTCGCTGCTATTGTCGTCTATCGCCTCGACCGTATCAGCCGTAATATTGGAGACTTTGCAAAGCTCATCGAGGATCTGGGTGACCGGCACATTGACTTCATTTCCATCCGGGAACAGTTCGACACGTCCTCTCCAATGGGGCGTGCAATGATGTATATCGCGTCAGTGTTCTCTCAGCTGGAGCGAGAAACCATAGCCGAGCGTATCCGCGACAACATGCATGAGCTGTCCAAAACCGGACGCTGGCTGGGCGGGACGACACCAACTGGCTACGCTTCGGAAAGCTTGTCCAGCGTAACAGTAGATGGCAAGGTTAAAAAAGCTTGTAAGCTCAAACCTATTCCGGAGGAGATTCAGCTGGTAAAGACAATTTTTTCTGTGTTCACGGAAAGTGGCTCCCTCAGTAAAACTGACCAGTACTTATTAGAGCACCGCTGTGTCACAAAGCGCGGCAAGCAGTTCACACGCTTTGCCATCCGGGGTATTCTGACAAATCCGGTTTATATGATTGCTGACGATACGGCGTATCAGTATCTCAAGGAGAACAACGTAGACCTTTTTGCTGAGCCATCGGAGTTTGACGGTGAGCACGGTATTATGGCCTACAACCGCACGCTCCAACGCCCTGGCAAGGCTACTCAGATTCGCCCGATGGAAGATTGGATTGTGGCAGTGGGGAAACATCCCGGCATTATCTCCGGTGCAAACTGGGTACGAGTACAGTCTATGCTGGACGTGAACAAATCCAAGAGCTATCGCAAACCGCGCAGCAATGTGGCGCTTTTGTCCGGCCTTCTGCGTTGTGGCGAGTGCGGTGACTATATGCGCCCGAAACTGACTGGTCGCACTAATGCTAATGGGGAGTTGATTTACACCTATATGTGCTCCACCAAAGAGCGCAGTCATGGTACTGTCTGTAGTATGAAAAACTGCAACGGCAACACTCTTGATGCTAAGATTGTTGAGGAAATACGTAAGGTTGCCACCGACAAAAAAGACTTTGGCCAGTTACTGTCAAAAACCAAGAAAGTAATCAATGACAACAAAGCAAGTTATGAAGCTGAGTTGACTTTATTAGTGAAGAACCATGCTGAAACAGAAGCCCGCATCAAACGACTGGTGGAATCTCTGTCCGTTGCCAGCGAGACCTCGGCCAAATACGTCATGGAGCAGATCGATGAGCTGCACCGGCAGAGCGAACAGGAGCAGACAAGAATTGCTGAATTGGAAAAGCTTGCTAGGCAGAGCAATGCTCTGAGCCAAAATCTATTTTTCTATAGAGATATGATTGAGTCATTCGCCGACACGGTGGATTCGACTACTATTGAAGAACGGCGTCGCCTGCTGCGTACTATCGTCAAAAAAGTGGTTTGGGACGGCAAAAACGTCTATGTATACCTCTTTGCGGAGGATGGAGAGCTGAATTTGCCGCCCATAGGGCAGCTTATGAGTCCGTTAGGAGAGGATAGCGAATGAAATTCTAATGTACTTTCGCAGTCGGAAGAAATTACAGGGCGAGGTGTCGCTCAACGATTCGCTCGATTCCGACGCCGACGGCGAGTCGCTCTACCTCATGGATGTCGTCGGCGTCGAGGACACGATGTATTTGGACATTCAGGACCGCGACGACTGCCTGCGCGTGCGAAGGCTCGTGCACGAGTGCCTGACCGAGCGGGAGGAAGAGGTCATCATCTCGCGTTACGGCCTCGGCGGCCGGATGCCCCGCACACAGCGCGAGGTCGCCAAAAAGCTCGGCATCTCGAGGAGCTATGTATCGCGCCGGAACTAATGTAAGCGATGCCCGGAAAGCCTTGAAAATCAAGGGTTTTCCGGGCATCGGGCGTGTTAGGGTAGCGCCGCCATTATTGTAAGTGGTGTAGAAAAATTAGAAAGATAAGCGGCTGTTCATCATATCTGTTATGTTGTTGGGAAATACGTTTTGCCGCCCCAGTTCATCTGAGTGTGGGGTTGCGAGAAGATTTGAGGATTGTTTTCTTTCATTTCTTCAAGCAAAGCAAAATCTCCATCACTTGAGAAAACACATCTTTCACTTTGCATGGCACAGAGCGAATTGTAATAGTCAATATATGCTTCGTTATCTAACAGCACATATTTTCTTTCCAAGTGTGCATTTTGAAAGTGATAAGAACCATCAAACATTACTAAAATGCACTCTGGAGAAATAGGAAAGAACACTTCCACTCCTTTTGATTTCAATCCGTTCATTGACATAATAACTTGTTTTTCCTTAATCAGTTGCATATTGCTCCTCCATCCATATTTATTAGTTGCTTGTTTTGTATGCCCAATATCCGTTCTTGTGACATTTGTTGAGATTGCCGTTCATGACAAGATTAGCAAGTATCCGATTAGCCGTAGCTGCCGAAACACCACATAGCGTCCGCACATCTGCATTCATAATAAACGGATGCGTTTCCAAGAACTTCTCAATCTGTTTCCAACGCAGCGTTGCTTTATCCATCGGTCCATCACCCATCTCATCGCTCGTGTTGAGTGCATCAATGAGCGATGCTTTAATGGCTGACAGCATAAACTCAATAAACACTGTGGACTCTCCAGCATCATTGGAGGCATTGATGGCCTCATAATACTCCTGCTGGCGGTCATGGATGATAGACTCCACCGGTAGCCAAGCAAAGGCAGGGTTCCATTTGGAAAGCAACAGTGTATGCCACAGTCGCCCCACACGCCCATTTCCATCGGCAAAGGGGTGGATCAGTTCAAACTCATAATGGAACACACAGCTACGGATCAGCATATGCACACCGCTGTTCTTGACCCAGTCCAGCAGCTCCATGACCAAATCGGGGACATACTGCGGCAGAGTGCCGAAATGCAGGACATGCCCTTCCTGGTCAACGACACCGACAGGCTTAGAGCGGAACACACCGGACTCATCCACCAGCTCCCGGGTCATGATGCCGTGAGCGGTCAGCAGATCATCCACAGAGTAGGGATCAAGCTCCTCCAGTCGCTCATAGATCTCATAAGCGTTTTTGACCTCTGCAATATCTTTAGGCGGAGCCAGAACCTGTTTGCCGTTGAGAACGGCGGTGACCTGCTCCAGAGTCAGCGTATTCTGCTCGATGGCCAAGGAGCCATGAATTGTCCGGATGCGATTGGTGCGTCGCAGCATCGGGTTAGCAGAAAACTTGTTAGTGGATGACAGCTTTCCTGTCAATTCCGCAATCTCAGCAACATAACCGATAATCGCATTAGTAATTTCAAAAGACCTGCTAAGTTTTGTCAAGAGTAAAATTCAAAAGTATTGAATAGGTGAAAAA
>OGRD01000149.1_pt1 | contig 48568 bp, 44 predicted proteins | sample 1553441 | NCBI WGS metagenome assembly OGRD01 (sample SAMEA2580106, study PRJEB22360) | human gut metagenome | biome: human gut; feature: human-associated habitat; material: faeces | place: Denmark | collected 2008/2010
TGTTCGGCCTCGGACAGGTGCGGGCGCCCCCCCCGCCCATACGTCGCCGCTGGCGGCGGTGGAACCGGCGGAGGAGGAGTGGAACACCGCCATGATAGGCGCGCCGTCGTACAGCACCACCTGCCCGTCGGTTTCCGCCACCGCCTGCTGTACCTTGGTCTCGTACTGGTCGAATTTGTCGCCCCATTTGGCTCTGGCGTCCTCCTCGCTGAGCCACGCGGTGCAGCAGTTGGAGTCGGTGCATACGTCGGCGTCGGGGTGGGCGGCCTTCTCGCCGCCGGTCATGCGGTAGTAGAGATAGGTGCGCTCCGCCACCGCCTGGGCCTTCAGGGCTTCGAGTTCAAAGGTAGCGGGCATCTCACCCCGCACCACGCCGGGCAGATACTCCGCCGCCGTCAGGGTCTGCACGGCGCTGCCGTCCCACAGACGCAGGGTGTGGGCGGCGTCGGAGCCGGTGCCGTCCTCCGGCGCGGCCTGCTGGGTCTGAAGGGGTTGGGGCGAGGTGTCCTCCTGTGGGGCGGGCTCCTCCGCCCGCAGCCACGGAGGCAGAAACAGCAGCATCAGTAAAAAGAGTCCCGCCGCGATGGTTTGTCTCATGGTCACACTTCCTTTCCACCTGACAGTGTAGGGAAATGGCGGTGCGAAACCGGGGGAAAACGCAGTTGTAACAAGGACTGCGGAAATATTTAATACTTTTGTAATGATTCCTTACGATGATTTTTAACAACCGTCGGGTATCTTAATACTTGCAAGAGACAAAAAACTTTTTTCATCAATCTTCCTGCCATAATAAGCCGAGGGCGTTTCGCCTTCGGCTTTATGGTTTTTATTGATCTGGCGAAAAATAACCGCGCAAAAGCGCGGCGGCATGTGGTCATGCCGCCCTACAAACAGGTACGATAGAATAGCGTAGGGGGCGATGCCCACATCGCCCCGCCGTCCACCGCAACTGCCATCGTAATTTGTGCGGGCCTATGTGGGCATCGGCCCCTACGAAGCAACCGACAGCTGCACCGCCGCAAATTCTGCACAATGAACACCCCGTTCATCCTCATGTGAGGGTGGACGGGGTGTTGTTATTTGCTTTCAGCAGTCGGAGCCTTCGGCCAGAACGGCGTCAAATTCCGTGTACGATGCTGCCGCGCTGTCAGGGACGGCCACGGTGATGAACCAGCCTGACGTATCGCATGTTACGAGTTCTGCGTGGGTCGTTTCCGCAATTTGGACGCACAGGCTCGTGCCGTCGCCGGTGATGGTGTCCACAGCAAAGCGGTACGTTCCGGTGTGAGCTCCCACATACACCAACAGCAGGGCGTTTCCGGAGAAAAACGTCTCGTCATATTTTGCCGTCGCCTCGTTGAAGGACGGTATCCCATCATATTTGTAAAGGCTGGTGGAAAGGCGCTCCGGATGCTCCAGTGAATCCTTGAACTGCGTCAATTCCTCCAGCGTGTCAAATTTGTAAATGGGGAAATGGATGACGCTGCTGATGGTCATTTGCTCCGCGTTCAACGCAGCGGAATAAAGCTTCTCCATGCCAAAGGTGCCTACTTCGGTCACGGTGGTATCGGGGTTCTCCATCCATGTGGTGTCGATGGGCTTTCCGCCGCAGCCCGCCGCGCTCAGCAGAAAGAGGAAAGCGAAAAGGAAACAGATCAGTTTTTTCATGGGATGTACCTCCTGAAAGTAGTGGGGCATCTATTTATTAAGACGGGAAATTCCTCCAAATTGTTCCGAAAATTTGCGTTTTTGTATTTTTCTATTTTCGCAGCTCCTTGAAAAACGCCGACAGCACCGTCTGACAGTCCTCCGCCAGAATGCCGCCTACCAGCTGGGGATGATGGGGAAAATCCTCCATGAACAGGTTCAGCACGCCGCCGCAGGCGCCCATGGCCCGATCCCGCGCACCGTAGAACACCCGCCGCACCCGCGCGTTGATGATGGCTCCGGCGCACATGGGGCACGGCTCCAGCGTCACATACAGGTCGCAGTCCTCCAGCCGCCACGAGCCCAGCGCTTCATTGGCCTGCGCCATGGCCTCCATCTCCGCGTGGGAGGATACCGCCTGCTTTTCCTCCCGCCGGTTGCGGCCCCGGCCGATGATTTTGCCGTCCCGGACGATGACGCAGCCCACCGGCACCTCGCCGTGAGCGGCGGCCTCCCGGGCCAGCGTCAGCGCCTGATTCATATAGTCCTCGTGGGTCATGGGCAGCGCTCCTTTCAAATTTGTGGGTTAAACTGTGGCATATTTGTCCAAACTACTCGTACACTATAAGGCAGGGGAAGCATGGCCGCCCCGCCTCAAACGAGGAGGACATATCATGGCAAAGACGAAAAAGGATATCCTGTGGCCCACCGACAAGGAGCTGCGGCAGGAGCTGGATCAGATCAACCGGCAGCTGAAGGAGGCCTATGAACGGTTCAACTACGCCTGTGAGCCGGAGCTGGTAGAGGCCAGCATTTTCGAGATCAACGCCCTGAAGGCGAAATATGACTATCTGCTGCGGTGCGTCAAGGAGCGCTCCGGCATGCCGGTGAACCGGCGTGCCGCGGTTCCGGCGGCGCAGGAGGCCTGCGTGGCCGCGTCCGCCGTGAAGGGAGGGAAGCCATGTCGGTCGTAGAAAAGGTATCGTTGGGGCTGGTGTTGCTGTTTCTGCTGGTGGCCATCTGGCGGCTGTTCAAAACGCCAATGAAGCTGGCGCTGCGGCTGGCAGGCAACACGGCGTTGGGGTTCGGCGCGGTGTGGGCGCTGAACCTCACCACCGCCTACACGGGGCTGAGTTTGGGATTAAACCTGTTCAATGCCCTGACCGTGGCGATCCTGGGCTTGCCGGGGTTCTGCCTGCTGCTGTTGGTGAAGTGGGTGCTGGGTACATAAGCGACTGGGCGGGGATACCGTCCGAAGCCTCCCCTGTGTAAGGGGAGGTGTCACGGCGTATGCCGTGACGGAGGGGTTGTCCGGTAACCGACAATCCTCCAGTCACCTTCGGTGACAGCCCCCTTTACACAAGGGGGCCTTTGGTCGACGCATTGCCATATACGCCATCTCACGGCAGGATACACGTCCTGCCGCTTTTCTTTTTGCGGCAGGCGAACCTTTACACAGCGGGTCTGCTCCATTCGTCGGTGCCGTCCTTCTGCAAGACAAGCTCATACCCGCCGCCGGGACGATTGAAATAGATCTCCGTATCCTCCGGCTCGACGGGGAGGAGAAATGAGCTTTCCGCGCCCCATGCGCTGTTCAAGCCGCCGAAGGTACGATAGAAATTCAGGTAATGGGGTCTCACACCGCCGCCGTCATTCTTGAAGCCCCGGACATATCCCATGGACGGCGCCACCTGTACGTCAAGGCGAATCGCCGTTCCCTCCTCCGTGACGGAATAGTCGGTCAAGAGAACGTCCGTCCGTTTCTGCAAGCCCGTTCCGATCAGGAACGCCGCCGCTAAGACGCACACAATGGCGATCACGGCAAATACTGTCTTTTTCACGCTGTCATACCTCCTATGTTTGCTTTTCCCGCACGCAAGCGGTTTACTTCTCCGTCTGTTCCAGATTCCACCCGTACAGAGGATATCTTTGCAAACTGCCGAACAGCTTCTGCTTCAAATCGGGATACCGCTCCTCCAGCGAGACGATCAGCTCCTTCACCTCCTGACGGCGGCTGTGGCCGTCCATGGGGCAGGGGTTGTGAACGATGGGCAGACCCTCCCGCAGCGCCACACGGCGGATATCGTCCTCGTGGCAGTACAGAAGCGGACGAATCTGCGTCACGCCGGTGCGGTCCAGGAACGTCACCGGCTGGAAGCAGCCGATGCGGCCCTCGAACAGCAAATTCATCAGCAGCGTCTCCACCGCGTCGTCGTAGTGGTGGCCCAGCGCGATCTTCCGGATGCCCCGCTCCGTCAGGGCGGTGTTCAGGCTGCCCCGCCGCAGCTTGGCGCACAGGGAGCAGGGGTTCTTCTCCTTCCGCTCCTCGAAGATGATCTGGTACACCGGCACTTGAATGCGGGTGTAGGGCACCTCCAGCTTTTCGCACAGCGCCGCCACGCCGGAGAAGTCCATTCCCGGCATGCCCATCTCCATGGTGATGGCCTCCACCGTGAAGGGGATGGGGTAGAATTTTTGCAGCCGGGCCAGCGATACCAGCGTCAGCAGGCTGTCCTTTCCGCCGCTGACGCCCACGGCGATCCGGTCGCCCGGCTCGATCATGTGATAGTCCTCCACACACCGGCGGACAAGTCCCAGAATATGCTGCATAGAAAGCACCTCCGAAAAGCGAAATTGCAAAGCTTGAAAACGAAAGATATTGAAAGAAAACGAGAGAAAACACGAGATGTTTTTATCGTAAATCAAAATAGTGTTGACATCCCCGCGCCGTTATGCTATAAATATCCTTGCGCGTTTGGCGCGTTTCCCTACGATTTTAGCAAGGGAACACGAAAAAGTAAAGCAAAATACATTATAATAAATTTGGAGGAAAACACCATGTCCACTTTTATGGCAAACAAGGCCAACATCGAGCGCAAGTGGTACGTCGTTGACGCCGCCGGCAAGCCTCTGGGCAAGACCGCCGTCGTCGTGGCCGACCTGCTGCGCGGCAAGGGCAAAGTCACCTATACCCCCCACGCCGACTGCGGCGATAACGTCATCGTTATCAACGCCGGCAAGGCGGTTCTGACCGGCAACAAGCTGGAGCAGAAGTACTATCGCACCCATTCCGGTTGGATCGGCGGTCTGAAGGAGACCAAGTACCGCATCCTGATGCAGGACAAGCCTGAGCTGGCCATGCGCGTGGCCGTCCGCGGCATGATGCCCCGCAACACCGTTACCAAGGACTCCCTGAAGCGCCTGCACGTCTATGCCGGCGACCCCCACGAGCATCAGGCACAGAAGCCCGAGCTGGTCAAGTAATTGAAGGAGGAAACGAAGAATGTATCAGTCCAAGAATCCCTACAAGTACGGCACCGGCCGCCGCAAGTCCTCCGTTGCCCGCGTGCATCTGTTTGAGAACGGTTCCGGCAATATCACCATCAACGGCCGCGATATCGACGAGTACTTCGGTCTGGAGACCCTGAAGATGGTCGTCCGTCAGCCCCTGTCCGCCACCGATACCCTGGGCAAGGTGGATATCGTTGCTACCGTGGAAGGCGGCGGCGTTTCCGGTCAGGCCGGCGCCCTGCGTCACGGCATCAGCCGCGCTCTGCTGCTGGTGAACCCCGAGTACCGCGCCATCCTGAAGAAGGCCGGCTTCTTGACCCGCGATCCTCGTATGAAGGAGCGTAAGAAGTACGGCCTCAAAGCCGCTCGTCGCGCACCTCAGTTCAGCAAGCGCTGATCGGACGCAAATTTACAACTCAAAAGCTCAAAAACCCCGGAAAATCAGCATTTTCCGGGGTTTTCTTATACCCTTTTCGTCTGATTGCTTTTGAAGCCTTTCGCTGTTTTTGACCGTATATGACCTCGGTTAACCCATTTTATAAGGGCTAAAAATGGGTTAACCGGGACAAATGGGTGAGTAAATGGGTGAGTAAATGGGTTAACTGAAGGGTCAACACAAGGTGAATTTGCGGGTTTTTTTCATGAACACCCCTAAGTAAAAATGAACTGCATTGACACTGATGCGGTTTGTACTAATTTCATAAAATATGACTATGGGAAAATGTTTTTAAATTCTTTGTCAGGAGGTAAGCCCACATGAAAGAAGGGATACTTATATATGACTCCTCCACAAATCGCTTTGACGTTTTGTATGAGGAAGGAAACAGTTATGGCGGCCTGCACTGCGGAACTACAATGGAGGTCTTGATAAATGACGAATGGGCACCCACTCGCATAGAGTACGGAAACGACTGGTATCTCGTAGGGGTGCAGAAGGAATCGTTACCCGGACTTCAAGTAAGAATATAGTAACCACATACTGCAAGGGCAGTCTCTTGATTAAAGGGGCTGCCTTGTTTTTATATCCAGTCGCAGAAAGGAGGAACCCGTCATGCCGAAATGCCTGTTCAGATACCAATGGGTTAAGCTGCCCAGGACTCATTTGCCGGTCGGCAAGGGAATCATGGGTTATTGGGCGAAGCTGGCCTCGCGGGCGGCATTTCGCAAGGGTCGGGCAAAATACTGCGGATACACAAACGATGTAATGCCAGGGATGTGGTCCGGTGGTGTGGTCGGCTTGAAGAGCATTCTGGGCGTCAAAAGCCGCACGGAGGCTCTGGAAATCATGAATACGCTCAGCCGGCTCGGGTATATCCGTTACACGCTTGACGAGAAAACAAAGAAGCTGGAATATGCCGTCACCGATTGGGTCGTAAAATGCTCCGGCACCGAATGCATGAGTGGAGCAGTCTATGCAACAGACGGCTATGGCTTTCTCTGCCTTCCCCGCAACATCACGCAGCGCCTTGCGGATCAGCATTATACATTCGGCGAATCAGATGCATGGCTGGACCTCTGGTGCCACACGGTTTGGCAGGAGACCGGCAATGCGTTTTCTTATCTGGCGCCTGCCGTTCAATTCGGGAGACTTGGCGCCGCTTTGACATTGGAAGCCTTGGGACGGCGCTGGGGCTGGGAAAAGACAAAGGTGTGGAGATTTTTTCAGAAGAATGGGGATGCCTTCGCTCTGCACCGTCTGCCGGGCTCCTACGGCTGCCTCATTTTCAATAGACTGTATCCGCTGGATACAGAGGCTTCCCTGCCCACCTGCGCAGAAATTGAACGCATTATTGAGAAAATGCGTATTTGCGCCGGAAATGCGCATATTGGAGGCTCGGACAATGCACGCCTGAACAAGATGATCCTTTGGTATAGCCGCAGGATCATTATCACGAGAACCACTGATTATGCCGAACAGGCATCAGAAAATCGCGTTGCACTTTCGTCCCCTATAATACGCGCGTATACTTCTCTGTGTTGGAATTGTCAGAACTGTATCTATGACTGCAGAGGTGTAAGTAGTAGACTACGCCGCATAGATGCGAACCACATCCGCGGGCCATGTGCTTACGCGGATTTTTTCTTGCACTCACGAAACCGGAAAGGAGAATCGACATGAGCAAAATAGAAAGCAGTGCCGGAAAGGCGCTTTATGAACAGCAGGAAACCAAGCTGTCGCAGCAATCTGCCGCATTTATTGAGCTTCTAACAAAGCGCGGCATTCTGGGAGATTCGTCTATCGATGATGACAGAGTCCGCCAAGCCAAAAAGGAGAAAAAGAAAAGCATGTATCATAACACGCTTCTCCTGCTGCAGCACTACCGAACCATTCTCTGGACGCTGGAATGCTTCCCGTCCAGCGTAGCAGAGGAGCTGGATCGCCCTCTGAAGGATCTGGATACGCTGCTGGATCGGATCGACCTGGAACTTGGGATGAACAATCGAAAGCTGGAAGGCCGGATGGAGAGTGTACGCCGCTCCCGCCTGCTGGTTGACCGGCTCAACGATGCGGTCAGCATATTGAAATCCAAACCGGTCAACGGGCACAAGATGTACGACATCATCTACATGACCTTTCTCGGGCCGGACAAGCTGATGCACGAAGAGCTTCTGTACCGTCTGGACATCTCTGCCCGGCACTATTACCGGCTCCGCACGCAGGCAATCAATATCATCGCCCTGCGTCTATGGTCTGCCCCTGCCGGCGAGGTGGATTCCTGGCTGGAGGTTCTTTCTATTTTGGAAAACTGGTAAGGTTAAAGGCCTCGATTATTACATTGCTTCTACAGGAGCGGGACAAATAACGCCGCGCAGAAGCATCGGCATGGCAGCTGTTTGATTATGTGCAGATTGTTTGGAGATAATGTAGATAAGGATCGCAAATCCAGTTGAAATTCTGTCCCGAATATTATATAATATTCGGGACAGAGCATAGGAGGGAAGCAGGATGAAAACTGGATATTCCAAGCAGATACAGGAGCGGATCAACGGTGCGGACGACGGCACAATTTTCGTGAACTCGGATTTCGCGGATATTGCTGATTCGGAAACAACCAGGCGAAATCTGAACAGATTAACGCAAATCGGTATGCTTCGCCGGATATTAAAGGGTGTTTACGAAAAGCCGAAGTACAGCAAGTTGCTTGACGAATACGTAGCGGCCGACCCGGACGCAGTTGCAAAAGCATTGGCGCGAAGTTACCATTGGACCATCGTTCCGTGTGGGAATACAGCCCTGAACCTTTTGGGGCTCTCCACACAGGTAACGGCAGTCTGGTCCTATATCAGCGACGGCCCGTATAAGACCTATGAGTGGAACTCCACAAAGCTGGAATTTAAGCATAGGACCAACAAGGAAATCACCGGTCTGTCTTACATGACGAGCTTGGTGATCCAGGCGCTGAAAACTTTGGGAAGGACCAATGTGACGACGGAGATCATACAGACGCTTTCTGAAAAGCTGTCCGAGGACGAAAAGCAAGCCTGCCTGAAAGAGGCGACGGAATCTACGGATTGGGTTTATGATACGATACGGAAAATGTGTGGAGGCGACACACAATGAGAAATGTAGCACGATTGCCGGACAGTGACCGGGGCGAACTGTTCCGAAATACAGCAGATAAAATGGGCTTGAATGATGCCATCGTAGAAAAAGATTTTTGGGTATGCTTTACGCTTGACCATCTGTTCCACCGATGCCCCTGGAAAGATGCTATTACCTTCAAAGGCGGTACCAGTCTTTCCAAAGCATTCAATCTGATCAGCCGCTTTTCCGAGGATATTGATCTGATTTTGGATTGGCGGGTGTTGGGATATGGTAAAGACGAGCCATGGGAAAAGCGCTCCAACACCAAGCAGGATGCATTCAACAAAGAAGCCAATGCTCGGGCGGAAGTTTTCCTCGCAGAACAGTTTTGCCCCACCGTTCAGGCAGAGTTCTCTCGGGAGCTTGGCTGTGAGGCGAACATTTACATAGACGAAAAGGACAAACAGACCGTCATCTTTGCCTATCCGCACCTGTTCACAAACCCTGCCACCCTGCAGGTCATTCGTTTGGAGATCGGGGCGTTGGCTGCTTGGACGCCTGCAAAAATTGCGCAGATCGAGCCTTATGCAGCAACCTATTATCCAAAAGTTTTTTCACAAAAGGATACGGCAATTCTGACCGTTGCGCCGGAGCGGACTTTCTGGGAAAAGGCGACGATCCTGCACCATGAAGCCAACAGACCCGAAGGTTCGGAAATGCCGCAGCGTTATTCCCGGCATTACTATGACCTGTATCGGATGTCCATGACGCCTGTGAAAGAGGCCGCTTTTGCGCGGGTGGACCTGCTGAAAACGGTAGTAGACTTCAAAATGAAGTTCTATCCGAGATCTTGGGCAAAGTATCAGGAGGCTGTCCCAGGCACCTTGAAGCTGGTTCCCCCGGATTATCGCTTTGCAGCATTGGCCGCAGATTACGAAGCTATGAAGGATATGCTCTATGGTGATGTTCCTTCTTTTTACACAGTGATGGATGCACTCAGAAATCTGGAAAGAGGTATCCATTTGCTGTAGCGGCTTCATAATTCACGACGCCGACTACCTTACCGGTTGTAAAGTCGCCGGTTTCTCCGCAACAGAACAAACGCCATTCCCTTCTGGCATAGTGGATGGCACAGAAAAAGGCGGAGAAAATGGCACGGTTCGCGCCGATGACATGTAAATGCAAACATGCTATACTGTTAGCGTCCGATAGTAGGAGCACACCATAAAGGCACCGTTTCTGCGAGGCAATTCAGCCTCCGAGAGCGGTGCCTTTTTATGTGCCGAATTGAAAAACAGGAGGTAAAAGCATGTCAAAGCAACTTGTATCAGGTAAGCATCGGCTCAGAAATACCTACTGGTCGTTAGTGGGCGCCGCGTCGGCAACGATCCTCTCCGTCCAGCCCGTAATGGCTGAAACAATCTGGGATCGCTTTTCCACGATCATGCGGGATATCTACGGACAGCTGGTCGGGATCAGTACCATTGTTGCCGTGACCGTGGCAGCCATTGCGTTGTTGGTGCGGATGGTCAGCCGGAACCAGCGTGCGGTGGACGAGGCTACCAGCTGGCTCAAACGAGTCGTTGTGACCTGGATTATTCTTAACACACTCGGCTTTATCGTAGCATACCTGCAGCCGTTGATCGCCGGCGGGCAGTACACAGGTTAATGATCAACAGTTCGGGATCAGTCAGGAGGTGAACGACTATCTTAGACTGGATTTTTGAAGGGATCGTGACATGGATCTCCAGTATTGCCTCGCAGATCATGGACGCGGTTTCCGGCCTCTTTCTCAATGCGTTGGGAACAGACATGGTGACCATGGAGGAGTATTTCCCCTTCATCACCAAGGCCTTTGACGTCATGCAGTACACAGCCTGGGCAGTCCTTTTTCTCATTGTGGTCTGGCAGCTGTTCCGTGCGTTCGGAGGACCCATTACCGAAGCCGAAAACCCATGGCAATTAGTTGTGCGTGGCGCGATTTTCGCGCTGCTGATCGGATACGCAAAACCAATTTTCATGCTGGCGCTCGACATTGCCAGAGCGCCGTATACGGCACTGATGGATGTAAGCATGACGGCGGAGGAATTCACCTTTGCCGGTGTGGAGCAGGTATTGAGCAACGGACTGCTGACAATCGTTTCAACCGTGACGGTTGTCGGGCCCATACTGGTTCTGATCCTGCTGATCGCGCTCGGATGGAATTACTTCAAGCTGCTGCTGGAGGCGGTCGAACGGTATATCGTGGTCGGTGTGCTGTGCTATACCTCCCCGCTGGCATTCTGCATGGGCGGCTCCAAGGCGACTAATCAGGTTTTTAAAAGCTGGTGCAGGATGGTAGGCTCGCAGCTTCTCCTGCTGGTCATGAACGTGTGGTTTATCCGGGGCTTTAACTCCTCGGTAGGCCAGTATATCGGAAACGGCGGCGCGCTGAGTACAGGGCAGGGATCTATCTTTCTATGGCTGTTCTGCGCCCTGGCATTCCTAAAGACCGCGCAGAAATTCGACAGCTATATGGCCGCTATGGGACTTAATGTGGCGCAGACCGGTTCCAGCATGGGCATGGAGCTGCTGATGGCCGCAAGGGTGATCAGCGGCGTGGGACACAGCGCAAAGAGCGCAGGCAGCGTGTTCGGCAGGGGCGGTTCGACTGCAACCGGAACCGGCGCCGCGGCCAGCGGCTTTGCATCCGGCTTTGCCAGCAGATTCAAGGGTAACAGCTATGTCCGTGACGCCGTCGTTGATGGCGGCACGCGCATGGGCATGGGCGGCGGCGTCGGCTTTGTCGGGCGCGTTTTTGGCGGTGTAGCTGCCAGAAACGGTGCGATGCTTACGGGAGAATCCATCTCCTCCGTAGCAGCGCGTCCCGCAGAAGCAGCCGGCACCATTGCCGGCGATATCGCCGACCGCAGCCTTGGCAACTACATGCCTCAGCTTGCGGGCCATACACTCAAGGGAACCCATATCAGCGGCGGACACATCAGCACGACGGCGACCGGCACAGACGGCAAGGTCAGCAGTGTGGAGATGTTCAATACGGCGCAGTTTGAAAAACCCGCCGCTCCGCACTCCGTTGTAACTGCCACTGACGGCAGCACATGGTATCAGATGGCCAGCGGCGAGGGCCGAAACGCCTTCTACGATGCGCCCGGGTTTACCGGCAGCCCCGCCGAATCCGAACAGGTTGCAGCAGCCTTCCCCGGCGCTGCTGAAGGTACAGTCCTTCGCAACACGGGCGACGGCATCATGGAAGCCAGCAGTGAGAGCGGAAACAGCCTGTGGTACAACAGCGCGTATTACAATGAGCCCGACGCACCGCACACTGTCATGCAGGCGGCAAACGGCGTAGACTGGTACGCTATGCAGCAGCACGCGGAAGCGCCTGCCTTTGAACAGGGAGAGGCCGCAGACGCATATAACCAGGCGGCCTTCCGCAACTTCATGCCCGGCTTTGAGCAGCAGGTGGCACATGTGGACGGCACGCATCGGGAGGACGGGCACTTCGAGGTCCGCCATACCGATGGCTCCGGGACAGCCTTTTACGACACCGCCAGATTCGCCGCACCGCGCGGGGATTATCAGGTATATGAGGACGTCAGAGGGCAGCAATGGATCGCCATCCATGGAGACCCCGCTGTGGAACGCAAGCCGGTGTTCGAGGACGGAAAGCCCGTCTACGACGGTGAAAACGTCCGCACGGTGTCCGTGGAGTCGGTTCGATACAAGAACACGCCCAGCCGCTTTAAGGCGCCGGAAAAGCGTCCGGACAGCGGCATAAAGGCGCCGAAGCGCAGGAAATAAATGCAGCGGGTAACAGCCGGAGCGGATGACATCCCTCCGGCTGTTTTTCCTGCCTGCGAATAAAGAAACCAGCCGCCACGCGCGGCTTCGGATACTCACCGGGGAGGTGTAAAAGAAAATGGCTGAGCCGGATAAACGGCAGATAGGCGACGGCAGCGATAATTACGGCGAAGCTGCCAAGCAGATGGCCAAAGCCGCAAAGGAAGCAGGAAAAGAGACGGCGAAGCAAGCCGCCGTGAAAGGCGCTGAAGCCGGCGCCAATGCAGCAGCCGCAACGGTGCAGGCAGGTGTGGAGGGCGGCAAGGCGGTTGCCGAGATAACCGCAGGAACCGCTGCGGGCGGACCGTGGGGTGCGATTTTATCGGCGGCATGGGCCATGCGTCACACGCTGTTTAAGATACTTGTCTGCATCTGCCTGTTTTTCCTTGTCATTATCGTCCTGATCGTTTCACTGCCCAGCGTTGTTACAAACAGCGTGTTTGGGCTGGATGGGTCGATGGTGGACATGGAAAACCCCACAACACTGCTGGAATCCTATAACGACCTTGCCGCAGATATTTCCGCAGTTGTGGAGGAAGGGTATGACGCAGCCCTCGCAAAAGTCGAGCAGATCATTGAGGACGGCGGATACGACTACGATCTGTCTATGGATGCACTTATCAATTACGCACAGGGTTCCGCCGGGTACGATGTAAGCTATATCCTCGCGGCCTACTCCGCATCGCTTCAACAACGCAATACCGGCAAGGAGGATATGCTGGCAAAGCTTCGCAGCGTTGCCGACAGTATGTTTCCGGTATCTTTCGTAGAGAAGGAATCGGAGCAAATCGTCCCCTTTACCTACGCTACATACAGACCCGTTACCGTGACGGTCGTCACATCGAAGACGCAGACGGGAACCATCAATGGCGTTCCGCAGTACCGTTATACCACAGCCCGTCGCACCTACTATGAGCCGGACGAAACGATAACAACATCGGAGCCGGTCAATGTGGCAGCCTATACGCCTGTGGCAGTTTCCGTTCCCATATACAGCGGAGGCAGAATCACCGGCACACGAAGCGAAATCTATTATGAGCATGGCGGCACGGAGACGCTCACTCCGGAAACGGAGGTCGTAAAGTATGTGGAATGCACCATACAGCCATTTGATAACAGCGTCATCATCCGAGCCTTCGGGATCGATCCCTCCGCCACCTATGACCAATTCAAAATAACCTATGGCGAGGCCATTCAGAAGATGGCCAACGCCTTGAAAATGACGCTGTATGGGACATTAGGCAACGGGCAGATGGTTCCCTTGACCGATGCGGAGCTGATCGCCTTTGTCAACGCGCAGAACTGCAGCCCCATGCGGAAGCACATCCTTACAACGGCATTGTCGCTGGTGGGCAAGGTCCCATATTTCTGGGGCGGCAAGTCGGCGCCCGGCTGGAACGATGCTTGGAACACGCCGCGGCTGGTGACGTCAGCCGGTTCTCCGACGACCGGCACGATTCGGCCCTACGGTCTTGATTGCAGCGGATTCACCACATGGGTATTCAATACGGCAGTAGGCGTTGAGATCGGCGCCGGCTGCAACGGACAGTACCCGAATACCTACGGCGTCTCCGCAGCGGAGCTGCTGCCGGGTGATTTGGGATTCCTTGCGGATGATGACGGCTGGGGTCATGTGCTTATTTTTGCCGGATATGATGCGGAAGGGACACGTATGTGGGTGCATTCCTCCGGCGGCATCGGCGTTATCCTGAATACGCCAAGCTATGAAGGAAGGCTTTCCTATCGCCGCCTCAGCATCGTGGATTACGATGCGCCGGTGGTAAACGCCCCCATCGGCGAGGCGCTTTATACGCTGGAGGTAGAGGTGACGCATTACTGCGCCTGCGCAAAGTGCTGCGGCAGCAATGCGCAGGGGCTTACCGCCAGCGGCAAACAGGCAGCGGTCGGTATGGTCGCTATGTCCAGCCATTATCCCTTCGGCACGCAAATCATGATAAACGGTACCATGTACACCGTGGAAGATCGGGGCGGCTCGGGCATAGAGAACAATATCCATCGCGTGGATATCTATGTGCCGGACCATCAGCAGGCGCTGCGGATGGGACGGTATACCACAACCGCAACAATTTACAGATTAGGCAGGTGAAAAACTTGGACGAAAGAGAATACAACAACGTGTACGCAATCCCCGCAAACTATACGGACAGCGGCAAACTGCTGGGAGGGATGATCGATACCCGCAACGCAATTGAAACTGTGATTCTGGTGCTGGCTTTGGGCTATCCGGAGCTGATCCTGATCCCCATGCCCGGAACCATCCGCATCGTGGTCATGACGGTCACGCTGCTGCCGCTGGCGGTGGTATCTGCAATGGGCGTGGATGGCGGGTCGCTGTTTCAGTACATCGGCCATATCATCCATTTCTGGACACACCGCAGGAAATTACACTTCAGGAGGATCGGATACCGCTATGGCCAAAGCAAAAGGAAAAAGAAACCACAGAAAAGAAAAGCTTGAGTTTGTACAGGATTATTTGCCCATCCGCGACCTGAAAAACGGGATCATTGAAACGACGGACAACCGCTACATAAAAATCCTTGAGATCGAGCCGATCAACTTCACGCTGCGCTCCGATGAGGAGCAGTTCAACATCATCTCCAGCTTTGCCAGCTGGTTGAAGATATCCCCCATGCGGCTGCAGTTCAAGTCCATTACGCGCCGCGCGGACTCGGATAAGCACATATCCATGATCTGCGAGGAATTGGAACACGAGGAGAATCCGCAATGTAAGGAGCTTGGCGAAGATTATATCGGACTCATCAAGGATGTGGGAAATCGGGAAGCGCTGACGAGGCGCTTCTTTCTGATTTTCCAGTATGAGGCGGTAGGCCGCAACGAAAGCGACGACTATGCAAAAATCTATGGCATGCTCCAGACCGCCGAGCAGACAGCGCGGGCGTATTTCATGCAATGCGGCAACAGCATCGTCCAGTCCAAAGACCCGGATGAAGCGACTGCCGAAATCCTATACATGTTTTACAATCGGCGCTCCTGCACGGACGAACCGTTTTCCTCCCGTGTAGATCGTATCGTGGTGGACACCATGGCGGCAAAGAAGAAAATCATCGGCATGGACCCGGTGCCGCCTATCCGTATGACCAACTTTCTGGCGCCCCGCGGCATCGACCTGAGCCATTATAACTATGTCGTTATGGACGGGCTGTACTATTCCTTCCTCTACATCAAGGCAGGCGGGTATCCAAGCCGCGTCCGGGCCGGCTGGATGTCCTCGCTCATCAACGCCGGAGAAGGAGTGGACATCGACGTCCATCTCCGCCGTGAGAACCGCAGCCGCACCATAGATAAGGTCGCCCAGCGGATCAGGCTCAACCGCACCAAGCTCAAGAGCATGCAGGATACCAGCACCGATTATGAGGAGCTGACCAATTCCATACAGGCGGGCTATTTTATCAAGAATGGAATCGCCAACTACAACGAGGACCTCTTTTACATGAGCGTTTTCATCACCGTATCGGCCAAAACCTACGAGGAATTGCTTTGGCGCAAGCAGCAGATGGTGGATATGCTCAAATCCATGGATATGTACACCAGCGAGTGCAGCTTTCAGCAGGAGGCCGCACTGCAGTCGGTGATGCCGTTCCTGAAAATCTCGCCCAAGCTGGAGAAAAAGGCGCAGCGCAATGTGCTGACCAGCGGCGCCGCATCCAGCTATATCTTCACCAGCTTTGAGCTGTCGGACGACAATGGCGTGCTGTTGGGCATCAACAGATACAACAACTCCCTGTGCATCGTGGATCTGTTCAACACAAAGATAAATAAAAATGCCAACCTGAACCTGCTGGGCACATCGGGCGCAGGAAAGACCTTTACCATGCAGCTGCTGGCGCTTCGGATGCGGATGCGCGGCATTCAGTGCTACATTCTGGCGCCCATCAAGGGACACGAATTCCGTAGAGCCTGCAATAAGATCGGCGGCGAGTTTATCAAGATCGCACCGGGTTCCCCTCACTGCATCAACGTAATGGAGATACGGCATACCATGTCGCCGGAGATGGAGCTGATTGACGAGATCGATTATGTGGAGATGGGCTCCATGCTGGCTCGAAAAATTCAGCAGCTCATGACCTTCTTCGGCCTGCTGATCCCCGATATGAGCAATGAAGAGGAACAGATGCTGGATGAAGCGTTGATCCGAACCTATGCGGACTTTGGCATCACCCATGATAATGACTCCGTCTATACGGATATGGCCTCCGCTCCGCCAAAAATGAAGCAGATGCCCATCCTGGGCGACCTGCATAAGCACCTGCAGGAGAATCCCATGACCCAGCGGCTGGCGGCCATCATCAGCCGTTTTGTCACCGGCAGCGCCCAAAGCTTCAACAGGCAGACCAATGTAGACCTCTCTAATAAATACATCGTACTTGACCTGTCGGAGCTGAAGGGCAAGCTGCTTCCGGTGGGCATGTTCATCGCACTGGATTATGTGTGGGATCAGATAAAGTCCGACCGCACCAAACGCAAAGCCATCTTTATCGACGAGATCTGGCAGCTGATCGGCGCCAGCTCCAACCGCATGGCCGCAGAGTTTTGCCTTGAGATATTCAAGGTTATCCGCGGCTTCGGCGGAGCGGCCATTTCCGCAACGCAGGATCTGTCAGATTTCTTCGGTCTGGAGGACGGCAAGTACGGCAGGGCGATTATCAACAACTCCAAGAACAAGATTATTCTGAACCTGGAGCCGGACGAGGCCCGGTATGTACAGGAAACGCTGAAGCTCACCCGCACGGAGATCCGCGCCATCACCCGCTTCGAGCGCGGCGAGGCACTCATCAGCTCCAACAATAACAAAGTGCCCGTGGTGGTGAAGGCCTCCAAGCTGGAAAAGGAAATGATCACCACGGATCGCGCCGAGCTGGAGGCAATCCTCAAAGAACGGCAGAGGGAGAAAACGCATTCAGCGTAGAATACGCATTTCGCAAAGAATACGCACACACAGAAGGAGGTGAACAACATGCTGCTTGATGATGAGCGCCATGTGATCAAATGGCTGTCGCAGTACGGCGCACTGACCAAAACACAGGTGATCCGACTGCTGCGGGACAAAACCCCGGAGACGGCGGAGAAGATTCTTCGCAATCTGAAAAGGGAGCATCAAATCTCGGATGTGGCCGGTGGCTACTATCTGGCTTTGGATGGGCTATGCAAGCCGGATCAGCGGACGATCCTTGCCGTATGGGTGCTGCTGCGGTTTATCGACTATGTGGATCCCATGGCGCATTATCCTGCGGTCTACCCGTCCCAAATCTTTTTTCTGAAGGAAAACACCGGCTATGAGATCGTTGTGCTGTATGACGGCGAGCAGCACCTTAGCAAGCTGCTGCAGCCGCAGGATGACGAGATGAAATATATCTTTGTCCTGCCCAATATCGCTATGGCGTCCCAGATGATGCTCCCCAAGGCGCCCTGCCTGTTTGCAACCGTCAACTTTGCCGGGCAGGAAGAACCGGACATTACATTTTACACAGAGGAGGCTGCAACCGATGGACTCGATAAACTCGTTCATTCATCTGCTGGATAAAATAGAGACGCAGGATCGACGGCTCGGCATGACCATAAAAAATCTCCGCTGTCTGACCGGAGGGAAAAGCATGGAGCTGGCGTATGCCATGGCACTGAAGCTGGCTGAGGAAAGCGAAAAATTGACGCTGCTGACCAGAGCGCTTCCCGCCTACACGGGAAATCCGCGGGCGCTGCAGGATGTGGATGCGGTTGCAGCAGAGTCGGTTCCAATAGAAGCGGGCTTTACCATCGAAGGCTGGTTCTGCATCCGGCTGCCTCTGCTGCTCCCCAAAAAGGAGAGGGGCTCCGCCTCCTATATTCGGGGCATCCTGTACCCGGCGCTCAGGAACTTCTTTCAGGGCAAAGCACCGGTTCGATACCCCGAAAGCATCATGATATTCCGCCATGTATATGAAAAAGACAGGCCGGAGCGTCGGTACCGGGATCATGACAATATTGAGGTCAATATGGTCTCCGATACCGTCGCTATGTATGTGCTTACGGATGACGCGCCGCCGTGCTGCGATCATTTCTACTGCAGCGCGGCCTCCACGCAGGAGCGTACGGAGGTGTATGTGGTCCCGGCACGGGATTTTCCCCAGTGGCTGGTGCTGGAGCCCCTGATCCCGGATGAGGGGGTGATGCTCCATGAAAATGTGCCGGAGCAGCGTCAAAAACATGTGTAAAAACAGGGCAAAAACCCGCCTCCCCAATGACATATCTTTTAACAGCCGGAAAACACCGATGAAACCGATATTTTTCAGGCTTTTTGCGCGGACGGTTTCCGACAAAGAGAGCAGTCATGTTGTCGGAAAGCTCCTGCATTCCGGGGTTTGAAACAATGATTACCGTTCGGCCGGGAAGTCATGTGCATCGGCTTATCACAGTGCTTGGGCTCGCCGGCGAATACCCTGTCCGTTCGCTTGGCGTACTGGGAAACGAGCGTACTCTCAGAGCGCTGGTGAGTAAACTTTCCACAACACAGGAGCTTCGTAACCCGGATACCGGCGAGCGGATGAGGGTAAAGCTGCTGCAGCTGACCGGTATCGGGAATGCCAAAGCAATTCGTTTCTGTAAGGGCGCTCTCCCCATACTGGAATGGATACATCCGGACGCATACGGCTATTATATGGCCGCGTTTTACAATCATAGATTCCCCGGCGGTATGGCGCATCGGGACCGTAACCTTCGGGTTGCCGAGACGATTGGGATGCACCTGACCGCCGGTATCGAGACAAGGGTCTATCTACTCCCCGCCTTGCAAAACCGGGCTATCCTTCGGATAACACCGGACGCGCCTGCCTTCTATCTGGCGCGGGACTTCAAAAAGATCACCCCAGCGGAACAGAACAAAACCATGTTCACACGCATCGTCGGCGCAATCTTCTATCCCGGCGGCTGTTACGCCGTTTACAACACGCGGAACGCCGCGATGAAATGGAACGGCATGGGAGAGTTCAAGGCGCTCCACAGCCTGACAGAGCTTGCCCGCATGAATGCCGGGGTTCAGAGCATCGACTCCGCAATCCTGCTGGGCGAGTCCTATGATACGGCGCTGACCACACTACTGGAGTCGGATAAAAACCGGCGACTGGAACTTCGGTTTGACGGAATTTATCGGCACATCTATTTTGTGCCCATGAATGCCGGCGGCATCCGGCAGTTCAGATTGCTCACCGTCCCAGACTGGAAAGAAAAGCTGCTTGAGCTGCTGTTCGACCCAGACGTCCGGTCATATAACCGGGGATTCATGGAATACGACGCCAGTATCGGCGGCACCTGTGTTTTCTCGCATCTTGACGGCGACATCGCACGCCTGATCCGTTTTCGTGAGGCAATGCAGACCGGCGCAGGGAGCTTCGAGGTACTCTGCTTCGATGATCAAGCGCCCTTTCTAAGAGAGTACCTTGGTCCGCATATCATACTCAAAACCATCGACGCTGCCACAGTAGAAGCAGAACTGGGACTATAAAGGAGGAATGCATTCTGGATAAAAAACGAGCAGCAGCCATCATCGCCGTCTCCATACCGGGACTCATCACCCTGCTTTACCTGGGCGGAGTGCTTGGCCAATTGCTGATAAACTACGAGCTTTGGACGAATTCCGGCGGTCTTACAGGGCAAACGACCATCGGCGCCGTAGACTGGAATCCAATCGTGTGTCTGGGCAGCGCCTTCAGTATCCCGGGACTAAAAAGCATCGGTATACTGCTGCTGACCGGGGTCGGTATCACGGCCTATGTGCGTTTCCACGATAAATTCAGCTCCAAGGACTACGATGAACGCGGATTTACCCGCAGCAAGTACGGAACCTACGGCACCGCATCATGGATGAAGGACAAGGAGCTGAAAGAGATTCTGGAGATCAAGCCTCCGTCGCAGGCCGATGGCATCATTTTGGGCGAAAAAAACGGCAGCGTCGTCTGCTTACCTAAAGACACCAGACTGAACCGCCACATCGCCGTATTCGGCGCATCCGGTACCCGAAAATCCCGTGGCGTGATCCGTCCGGCGCTGTTCACCATACTCAAGCGCGGAGAGTCGGCAGTCATTACGGATCCGAAGGCGGAGCTCTATAACGATACCGCCGAGTTGTTCCGCAAGAACGGGTATGAGGTAAAAGTATTCAACCTGGTAGACCCCCGGCACGGCGACTCATGGAACTGCATGTCAGACCTGAACGGCGATACCCTGCTGGCACAGGTGTTGACCAATGTCATCATCTCCAACACCAGTGAGGGCAAGGGCGACCATTTCTGGGACAACGGCGAGGCCAATTTGCTCAAAGCGCTGGTGCTCTATATCGATCTGGACAGGAGCCGCAGCCCGGAGACGAAGAACCTGGCGGCCGCCTACCGGCTCCTGACCCAAAACAGCGAACGGCAGCTGACGGCACTTTTTGAAAAGCTGCCGCTGGATCACCCCGCCCGTGCGCCGTTCAATCTTTTCTCGCAGGCCAGTGACACGGTGCGTTCCGGCATCGTCCTTGGACTCGGCACCCGGTTACAGGTCTTACAGAACGAGGCTGTGCGGGACATCATCAGCCGCAGCGATATCGATCTCACGGCGCCGGGCAAGCGCAAATGCGCCTACTTCGTCATACTCAGCGATCAGGACGCAACGATGGCGTTTCTGTCCTCGCTGTTCTTTTCGTTTCTATTCATCAAGTTGGTGCGCTATGCCGACAGCACGCCGGAGCTGCGCTGCAAAGTCCCGGTCAACCTCATCTTCGATGAGTTCAACAATGTGGGCAAGCTCGGCAGCGCAGCGGACGGTTCGGATTTCGCCCGTACGCTCAGCGTTATCCGCAGCCGTGCGATCTATGTGATGCTGGCCGTGCAGAGCCTCGGTCAGCTCCAGAACCGGTATCCCAACAATCTCTGGGCGGAGATCGTCGGCAACCTGGACGTGCAGCTCATGCTGGGCTGTACCGATGAGGTCAGCGCCGAGTACTTCTCCGCGCGGAGCGGTGATATGTCGGTGGAGATCAACTCCACCATGACCGTGCGCAAGACCATTGCCGTAGCGCAGGTCATACCCCAATACCGTCAGACGGAGGGCCAGGGACGCAGACGGCTGCTGACTCCGGACGAGGTGCTGCGCATTCCCAACGAGGAACTGCTGGTGGTCATCCGAGGACACAATGTCCTGAAACTGAAAAAGTTTGATTATGCTGACCACCCGCTGGCCAAGGAATTGACTCCCGTCAGCATTCTTGACTACACACCCCCGCACGCGGCAGCGCCTTTTCTCCAGACCGAGACGACTTCGCCGCGTGCAGTGTCTGAGGAGCGGCCGCACACGCCGTCCATACCCTCAAAACGCAGAACTCTGTACAGCTCCGCAAAGCCGCCGAGCGAGTTTTGAACTCAATGCTTTAACTAAAAAGTTGACATTTAACTTTAGTGATGTTATAATGCCGAAAGAAAGTTAAATTGGTGGTGAGCAGATGGACTATATCACAAAAACACTGGGCGTCCCGGTAATACGGACAGAGTGGAAGCAGCAGGCAGCCTTGCCGCTTTTTTTGAACGATAGATATACATTTGAACAAGCGGACGTTGGCGGAGTAGCGTGCCTTATTGTTCATCCTGTGGGGGAACTCGATACGATCAATACCCTTAAAAAGCATGTTGCGAGGCTGCATGCAGCAAGCGGGCGACAGGTCGTTTTTGAGTTAACGGCCATATCCCGGCAGCGCCGCAACTCCTTCATTGATGCGAAGCTGGCGTTCGTCGTGCCGGAAAAGCAGGTGTATCTTCCCTTTCTCGGGGCTCTGCTTACAGAGCGCTGCGATAGCGAGGGACTCATGACGGGCGCAGAGAAGCTGCAGCCGTCTGCGCAGATGCTGCTGTTTGCCTATATCCTGAATGGGAACGAGCCTATGCCCATGACGCCCTTTGCGGAGCGGTTTGCCTTTTCCGCAATGACGATCACGAGAGCGGCAAATCAATTGGTAGCGCTTGGACTTCTTAACAAGTCCTGCTCCGTCGGAGCGCAGAAAATGCTCTGCACCGAGCTCGACACGAAGGGACTATATCAAAAAGCCGTCCCCTACCTCATCCAGCCTGTCCGGACAACCGTATTCATCGAAAAGAGCGCTGTGACCCGGGATATGTTTCCCGCGGGGCTGAGTGCGCTTTCGGAAATGAGCATGCTCAATCCGCCGGCGGTCGAAACATGGGGTATGGTTGGCGGTAAAATTAAGGGATCGGCACAGAAATTGATCGATTCTGAAAAGCAATGCGCCCTGCAGCTCTGGCGCTATGACCCGCGCCGTATCAGTCAGACAGGCGGAGTTGATGTACTGTCGCTGGCGGCAAGCTTAGCAGACGATATGGACGAGCGGGTAGAGCAATGTATTGAAGAAATACTGGAAAAGGTGTGGTGACAAAGATGGTAACCGGATTTGAGAGCTTCAAGCGGTGGTTTTCCGAGTACAGCGAGCAGTATGCAATTATCGGCGGAACAGCATGCGACCTGCTCATGAGCGAGGAAGGTATGGATTTTCGGGCGACGCGAGATATTGATATGGTGCTGATCGTAGAGAGCCTGACGCCGCAGTTCGGAGAACGATTTTGGTCATATATCAGAGACGCAGGGTACGAGCATAGAAATAAAAGTACCGGCGAACCGCAGTTTTACCGATTTACGAATCCGAAGAGCCGGGATTATCCCTACATGATAGAGCTGTTTTCCCGTCGCGCTGATGCAATTGCCCTTTCGGATGATGCGGTACTTACGCCATTGCCACTGGACCATGAAATATCCAGCCTGTCGGCGATTTTGCTGGATGATGCGTATTACCAATTCCTGCGCAAGGGGAAAACCATAATAGATGGGATACCGATTCTTGACGCAATGCACCTCATCCCATTCAAGGCCAAGGCGTGGCTGGATCTTCGCCAGCGAAAGGAAGCCGGCGCAAAGGTTGACAGCAAAAATATTCGGAAGCACAAAAATGATGTGATCCGGCTCAGCATGCTGTTGAGAGAAAATGATACGCTTGACTTGCCGCAAGCGATCCGCAATGATATGAAAGACTTCCTTGCCGCAATGCGCGAAGAACCGATTGACCTCAAGGCACTCGGAATACGAGGAACGTCGCAGGAGGAAATAACGGGAAGGCTGCTTACGGCGTATATCCTGAACAAATAAGACATATTACCGGCAGATGAGCGTCTCAGAAATGGGACGCTCTTTTTATATTCAAACAAAAGAAACGGAGGATCAAACAATGGCAACGAAAAAAACGGCGGTGATCCCGGAAGAAGAAATTCTTGCGGCCGCAACGGAAGAAAACATCAATGAACACTCATTACATCAGACTGAAACTGAACCTGAGCCGGATAGAGTGCTCAGCGCTGAAGGGGCACCCGGAGACGCTGATCTCATCGACATTTGCCAGACTGATTCCAGATCTGCGAATCCCGAAGGGATGCCGATCGAAGACGCCGCGCGCAACACCCCGGAAGCTCCGGTATCCCAGACCGGTTCGGACACTGAACTTCTCGGAGAATTTCCGGCCGGATCCGATGAATTAACTGCGCCGGAAGCTCCGGCGTCCCAGACCGATTCCGACTTGGATGAGAAAAAGCCTGAAGAGAGCCCGCCGGCCCGCCGAACCAGAAAACCAAGAGCTAAGAAAAGTGAGTCTGACACAGCAGCGGCAGAACCGCCCGGGGATGCGTCCGACGGCGTCGAATCTCCGGAGAAGAAGCCTCGCAGGCGCGCCGCTGCCAGACCGGCGTCGCCGGTGGTATCCATCGACGAGCGCCCCAGTGTGGAAACGGAAGCGGACAAAGCCCGCAACGATTTGCTGGACCTGGTAGAATCCTTAAAGACCAAACGGATCCTGACCGGGACCATTCAGGGCGTCGAACGCCCCGCTGACCATCCCTCGCGTTCTCTTGCAGTCATTTATCATGGCGATATCAAGGTTATTATTCCCGCGGAGGAGGCGGTGGAGCCGCCGGAGGATTTCCGCGGCAGGCTTCCGGAGGATGTGCTGCACTATATGGTCACCAAACGCCTGGGGGCGGAGGTGGATTACATCATCAAGGGCATCGACGCCAAGGCGGGCGTTGCAGTCGGCAGCCGTCTTGAGGCTATGTCCGCTAAGCGCCGCGCGTACTATTTCGGTACAGACCGGGATGGAAACAATCTGCTCTACGAAGGTATCTGTGCGGAAGCTCGCGTCGTATCCGTCATTCGTGCCGGCATCTTCGTGGATCTGTTTGGCTTGGAGGTCTACATCCCTCTTCGTGAGCTGAGCTACCAGCGTATGCTGGATGCGCAGGACAGCTTTCAGCCCGGGCAGCGCATTCTGGTTAAAATCCTGAGCATCGACCGCAGTGACCGAACCCGTATCCGGGTCAGCGCCTCCATCAAGCAGGCCGGCGAGAATCCCTATGAAAAGGCGCTGCGGCGTTATTCTGTGGGCAACCGCTATGTAGGTACTGTCAGTATGGTGGACATGAACGGTGTGTTTGTCTCACTGGACGGCGGCATCGACTGTCTGTGCAGCTATCCTAAGCGCGGACGCCCGCCCAGAGGCTCTCGCGTAACGGTACGGATTCTGGGCATCAACAACGAATCCAATCGAATCTGGGGAGCGATCACACACATCGCTACCCCGAGATGACTGGAGCGAACAGAAAATGACAAGGAGGTTGAACAACTATGCTTGATTACGATCTGACCCGCGCAGAGCAGGTCAGAAGAACGGATCTTGCGCAAAAAGCCCGCAGAATGATCCTGTCCCACATGAAGGTGGAGGCGGAGGACGAAACTTCGCTGACGCTGGATCACCGCGGCTACTATATGCAGATCTCGTTCTCGCCGCTGCACCCGCTGCTGGTCGTCTGCCTGGCTAAGGCGATCCGAAACCCGGATGGCGCACGAAAACAGCAGCTTGCCAACGAGCTGAACCTGCACAGCGTGCTGGGCAGCCACGCCATCAACGAGGACGTCGGCTGTTATTCCTATCGCGCTACCCACTGGCTGGATACGGAGCTCACGCCGGAACGGTTCTTTGAAATACTCAGCCGCTGCGTTGACGAAGCGGATCGTGGCTATTTCAATCTGGCAGGATGAGTATATTGCCGTAATGCTCAGTGCGTATCCGCGTACCGGACAACCCCACCGCCTCCCGGCAGCACCCATGGAAAAGTATCAAGCGAGAGCCGGGAGCCATACTGCGGCACTCCGGAGTACACCTTACAGCCGTCAAGCCCTCCGGAATCAGAACCAGCCATACTAAAAGAGCCGGCCATGAACGAACTGCATTTGCGCGAAACTGTGGCGTTGGAGTTGCTTTCACCTATGACTCTACCGCAACAGGACGCCGGGATACCCCCATTATCGCCGGAGATATATCCATCCATCCGGCGCGGGATATCAAATCGTGGCTGGAACTGTACGCAGCAGACGGCATCATATATTTCTGCGTTTGGGCGCAGCTGAGAACAGAAGCACGATACGATCTGTATATCGGCTGCACCTGAGCCAAACCACATCACGCAGCGAGAAGCGCATCGGAAACGGTGCGCTTCTTTGCTGCAAAAAAACAGGAGGTAAAGGACCGATGAAACGTAAAACGCTCAAGAAAGCCCTTTCGGCATTCTTGTCCCTGCTCATGTGCATGATGACGCTTTTGTCTATCAGCACACCTGTGTTTGCCGCAACGACGGTAGACGCTTACATGGTGGATTTCCCACGCGACGGTGACAGCAACTACTCTGCGACGGCGTGGGGCCACTCTGCCACGTCTCTGATGGGCGGTTGGCGGTTTCTCAACAGCAAATACACAACGGTGCATAGCATCGGCACCTATAACGGTCAGGTTTCGTATTGCATCGAGCCCGGCATCGGGCAAAATGCCGGCGATACTCTCTCCCACAAGGATGAGACATTTTGGGAAAACTACCCCAGCCACCTCAATCCGACCATTTCCCCGGATACCATCAAGGTCCTGCTTGGCCGGATCATGCAGTATGGCTATCAGGGCAATGTATCCACATCCTGGCGTTCTCAGAACGCCTCGGACGCAGCTGCGTTAAGCCATATAATCGCTACGCAGCTGCTGGTCTGGGAGACGGTTGTCGGCGAGCGTGACGCAAGCTTCAACAAGGTGGATCCCTCCGGCTATGGGAAGAGCGCGGTTTGGAGTTATATCCGGGATGAGCATCCGCTTCGCAGCCAGATCCGCTCCTATTATAATTCCATGGCCGCCAGTGTGCAGAGTCACGCAGAGATCCCCAGCTTCTGCGCACGAAGCATTGGCAGCGCACGCAGCTATGAACTCAAATACGACGGCACGCGATATACCGTGACACTGACGGATACCAATGGAGTGCTGTCGAACTTCTCGTTCAGCTCCTCGGAACCCGGAATCAGCTTCTCCCGAAGCGGGAACCGCCTGACAATCACCTCCGATACGCCGATTGCAGGCGATATCCGCGTAAGCGCCAGCAAGACCAACGGCGTGCGAAGCGGTGTGGTCGTCTGGACGGACGGCAACAAAGGCGCCGGCATTCAGGACGTTGTCACCTACGGTGAAAATGTGTCAGACCCTGTCAGCGCCTATCTTCGGCTTGAGATGGAGGCGCTCGGCACCATGCACCTGGTCAAGACCAGCGAGGATGGCGTTGTGGCCGGCATTTCTTTCACGATTTCCGGCAACGGAATCACCAAGACTGTGACTACCGGCCGCGACGGCACGATTGACGTATCCGAGCTCATGGCCGGCACCTACACCGTAACAGAAGCGGACATTGAGCGTTATACGCCCCAGACTTCACAGCAGGTCACCATTGTCGGTGGACAGACCTCGACCGTGACCTTCAACAACGTGCTCAAACGCGGTGCTTTGGAGGTGACCAAGACTTCGGAAGACGGATTCGTTGAGGGCGTAAAGTTTCGCTTGTACGGCAAATCCCTTTCCGGCCTGAACGTCGATGAGTATGCGGTAACGGACTCCACCGGCGTGGCTAAGTTCCGCAATGTCCTGATCGGCGGCCCATATACCATCGAGGAGGTCGATACGGCCGTTCGTTACGTTATCCCTGATCCCCAGTCGGTATCTATCCAGTGGAACCGGGTTGCAGAGCGCAGCTTTGCCAATATCCTCAAAAAGTTTACCGTGACCGTAACCAAGACGGACGCAGAAACCGGAACACCGCAGGGCGACGGCACGCTGTCAGGCGCTAAATACGGGATCTACAAGGGCGGGAAGCTTGTCGATGTGTATTACACAGACGCCAAAGGTCAGTTCACCAGCAAAGAGTATATCTGCGATACCGACTGGACGATCCGTGAAATGGAACCATCAGAGGGGTACCTCCTCGATACGACGGAACATGCCGTTGGTGCAGCGCCCGGTCAGTATACGGTTGAACACAATACAACGGCTAACGCCGTGACCGAAACGGTAATCAAGGGCAGCATCCGCCTGATCAAGCATATTGATGCGGAACTGGAAACCCCCGAGAATATGCCGACCCCGCAGACAGAAGCCGAGATCCCTGCAACACCGGAAGGCTCCGCATATTTTGTTAGCTCGGACGCCGCCGCACTGGAGAATGCGCAGGAAACTGCAGCTTCCGATGATGCAAAGGACACAGCCGAACCGGCAGCGGAAGAAACCCCAATGCCCAATCAAGCCGACACGGAAACGCCGGCCAAGTCTGAGCCGGAAGCAGCCGATACGCTGATTCCCGGTCAGAATGAAGCGGAGCCAGAGCCCGAAAACGGATCTGTACCGACGGCGGAGTTCAAACCCTCCGGCAATGCAGGCATTATCGAGCAGCCGGAAGCAGGCGCGATGTTCCAGCTTTATCTCTCAAGTGCCGGAAGCTATGACGCAGCCAAAGATGGCGAGCGCGATCTGCTCGTGACGGATGAAAACGGCGTAGCGATTTCCAAGGATCTGCCTTACGGCCGCTATACCGTACACCAAATCGAGGGACAGGAAGGACAGGCCTTTATTCCGGACTTCACCGTATTCATCAGCTCCAACGGACACCTGTACTCCTATATCCTGAACAACCAGACCATCACCCGCTTTATCCGCGTGGAAAAACGCGATGCTGAGACCGGGAAGATCATTCCGGCAGCAGGCATCGGTTTTCAGGTCAGAGACCTGACCTCCGGCGAACTGATTTCACAGACCGTCTATTATCCGGCACCAGTGACCATCTCCACATTCTATACCGCAGATGACGGCACGCTTATGCTCCCCTGCGAGCTGCCCTACGGCCGCTATGAGCTGATCGAGGTGGCAACCTGCCATGACTATGTGCTGGATACTGCCCCGGTTCCGTTTACCGTGGATGGGTCAGAGGCTGTCGTGACAGTTACAAAGTCCAACATGGCGCAAAAAGGCGTCATCCGCATCCAAAAGACCGGAGAGGTCTTCAGCAGCGTAGTAAACGAGGGATCCATCTTCCGGCCTGTATATGAGAATACCGGACTTCCGGGAGCAGTCTTTGATATCGCTGCTGCGGAGGATATTTACACCCCTGACGGAACCTTGCGTGCAAAGGCCGGAGACATCGTAGACACCGTCACCACGCAATCGGACGGCATGGCCGCCAGTAAGGCACTCTACCTTGGCAAGTATGTGATCACCGAGAAGCAAGCTCCGCACGGCATGGCACTTCAGACCGAAGCGCATACGGTTGAGCTGGTATATGCCGGACAGGAGGTTACGGTCACCGAGCTTCGGGCAGATATGTACAATGAACGCCAGCGTGTGGAGATCAGTCTGGTAAAAACCATGGAAACGGATAAGCTGTTCGGCATTGGCCAAAGTGACGAGCTCACGCACGTTACATTCGGCCTCTATGCTGCGGAGAAGCTTGTGGCAGCTGATGGCAGCAGCATCCCGCAGGACGGCCTGATCGAGATGGTGTCCTTGAATAAAGACGGAAAAGCGACGTGCAAGACGGATCTCCCCTTTGGACGCTTCTACCTGCAGGAGATCTCTACCGACAGCCATTACCAGCTTGGCGATACGAAGTATCCGGTGTCGTTTGACTACGCCGGGCAAGACAAGAAGCTTGTCAAGCTGATTGCCAACGAGGGCGCAGCCATTGAGAATAAGCTGATCTACGGCTCCGTTTCGGGTCTGAAGGTTGATGCAAACGATAAGCCACTCTCCGGTGCAGTCATGGGTCTGTTTGCTGCATCTGAAACGAGATTCACGAAGGATACCTCACTGCTGACAGCCGTATCCGCCGAGGATGGCAGATTCCGCTTCGAAAAGATCCCTGCCGGCAACTGGCTCGTGCGCGAGATCGAGCAGCCCAAGGGCTTCGTTCTGAGCAAAGAGCTGTTTCCGGTAACGGTCAAGGAGCAGGGACAGGTCATTGAGATCAAGATTGTGAACAAACTAATCCGCGGCAGCATCACACTGACGAAGTATGACGCAGACTATCCCGAGAATAAACTCAGCGGCGCGGTATTCGAGGTCTACCGTGATGTTAACGGGAACAAGGCGCTGGACAAGGACGATGTATTGCTCGGTACCATGGAGGAGTCCTCTGCCGGCGTTTACTGGATGAAGGATCTGGAGTACGGCGGCGTACTGGTTAGGGAGAAAACCGCACCGGAGGGCTTTATTCCGGACGAGAAAGCCTACTATGTGGAGATCGATACCGACGGAAAAACCTACACCGTTGAGAACGAAGCCGGGAAGGGCTTTATCAACCGGGCTCTGAAAGGCTCCCTCAAGATTATTAAGACCACCAGTGACGGAAAGAAAGAGGGCTTTGCGTTCCGCATCACCGGCGCCAACGGCTACGATATGACGTTTACGACCGACGCCAAGGGCGAAATCTTCATTGAGAAGCTGCGCATCGGCGAGTATACCGTCACGGAGCTGAAAAACAGCGCCAGCGAAGGGTACAAGATCGCAGACCCCGTCAAAATCACGCTTGTTGCAAATGAAACGCTGACGGTAAAGATCCATAACGACAAGACGAAGGTGGATGTTCCCAAGACCGGAGACGACGCCGATCTTATGCTCTGGATCTCACTGCTCGGGCTTGCGGCGGCAGGAGTTGGCTGCACAGCGTTTTTCTACCTGAAAAAGCGCAGAACAGGCAAGCATATTGCCGTGAAGAAGTAAATAACACCTGTCCGGGGATATGCTTGAACGCGCATCCCCGGATTCGTTATGGAGGAACGATATGAAAAACGACAGGCGCAGAAGAAATCGGCCGCGGAACCGTGAGAAGAAGGGCGTCAAGCAGTCCCCGTGCCGGGAATGCCGGCACGTATGGTCGGGCGGCGTATGCCTTAAATGCGGATGCTTGCGGCAAAACCCACGCTCAAACAGCGAAAAATTGCCCACAGGACAAAATCCTGCGGGCAGTACAGATGTCAGAGATAGTTGATGGGAATGACCCGATCCGAACCCTTCAGTGAGACCAGCCTGTCATAAAGGCAGATCATGCCGCCTGGACCGCGCCTGACACCGGGGATCTTATCCGAGAGGTCGAAAGCGTCTATGTCTTTCTCCGGTGGGTCGATGTGCTTTTTCACCCCCAACGGACACGGTGTCCCTTTCTCAGTTATTGCCGGTGATGAACGCAGTATTGAAAGAGCATTGCAATCAGAATTCTTCATGCTATAATATACCCACATCACTCGTGAGGCTATGACTGACTGCGCCCAGACCAAAGGATAATTGGTGCACGGTTGTAAACGGGTGCAGAAGGAGGAATAAAGTCTATGACAAAGAAAGAGCTTGTCGCTTATGTGGCTGAAAAGGCCAATCTCAGCAAAAAGGACGCGGAAATAGCGGTCAATTCCGTATTTGACGGTATCACGGAAGCACTGAAAACCGACGGCAAGATCCAACTGGTCGGCTTCGGCAGTTTTGAAGTGAAGGAGCGCGCCGCGAGGATGGGCAAAAACCCGGCTACCGGGGAAACGATCGAGATCCCGGCCAGCAAAGCCCCTTCCTTTAAGGCGGGAAAGGCGCTCAAGGACACGATCAAGTAAAAAGAAAATACAGCATCAGAGAGGACGGCTTGAGAGATCAGGCCGTCTTTTTCTATGCAAATTACAGGAGGTCATTATGAAAAAGATGAAAACAGGCATCGGCGTAATGCTGGCACTATTGTGCTGCATCCTCATGTGTACAGGTGTTGTCTATGCTACCGGCGATGACACGGACGGCACGGAGCTTCAAGTCGCGCAGCCCGTCATCCTTGAGGTACAGCTTGGCCCCCAATGGGCGGGCGTTGAATTCCAGCTCAAGACGGATGCAGGCCTTTATCCGGGCACGATTGCCGTGGGGCAGGACGGGATTTTACGAACCGAGCTGGGCAATAGCGGCAGCTACGTCCTTTCTTGCCTGACTCTAAATGCCGCCGTGCCGGCGCCGGGCGATATCCCAAGTCCTGATGTGACGCAACAGGAACAGGAGCCGCCGACAACAGACAGTGCGGAGAACGCGGACGCCGCTTCGCAGAATGTGCAAGAGCAGGATTCGGGCCATCCTACCGTCGGCGGGATTCCCGTGATGCACATTATCCTGTTCGGCGGAGGGCTCCTTCTTGCGGCAGGTTCGCTGGTCGCCATGCGCTTTATTCGGAACCGGCGCCCATCAGAACGCTCGCCGTATGATCCGGACGATGAGGACGATGACGAGGATGAATACGAATATTGACATCGCCATTCTGGAGAGCGCGGGCAGTTTGGAGAGGCGTTTCTTTCCACCAGACCGGTTCTGAATTGCAAAATACAAAACTTTTAGAAATGTTATAATAAAATCATTAAAAATATTACTTAAAGGCTTGACTTTTGGATCCTTATATGCTAAGCTGTAACCGTGGCAGGGGCTTGCACTCAGGCTTTCAGTACTTCGGAAGAGCTCCCGGAGTTAGACTCTCCCCGCGGGAGAGAAACTGTTACGGATTTGCGCACTGAGCGATCCATACGGTGCAAGCCACAACTGAACTCATTGGCCGGAAAGCTGCTTTGATGACAGGAACGTGCTCGGTATGTAGAAACCGACTTTGCCGTCCTTGGTTTTCATGCAGTTTTCCGGCCTTTCTCTATATCCTGACGGAGGTGAAAGGACCGTGAAACACAAGAAAAAGAAGAAAGGAATCAACCCGTCCGCCATGCGCTGTCAGTATTGCGGCGGCACTGTTGTGCTGCGCTCCGCAGACGGCATCTACCATGAGAACCACAGCCATACCATGCTCTATGTTTGCAGCAATTATCCGCGGTGTGACGCTTATGTCCGCACCCATCCGGGCACGAATATCCCCGTCGGCACATTGGCTAACCGCGAGCTGCGCACGCTTCGGAATCAGGCGCACCACTATTTCGACCAACTATATCTAAGCGGTTTGATGAGTAAGCAGGACGCCTACCTGTGGCTGGCAGGGCTTCTGCAGGTACCGCTTTCCAAAGCGCACATTGGTTTTCTCGGCGAATATTACTGCAACGAGGTCATCGCCGAAAGCAAGAAGCTCCTGGAGCGGCGCAGGAAACAACAGCCGGCCGGATTTCGCCCATGCAAAGGAGGCGAAGCATCATGACGCTTACACAACCCCAGCAGAGAAAAGTGGAGCAAAACCTCGGGCTGGTCGGGAAGGTGATCAAGGACAAGGTACATAATCCCGGTCAAAACAGTATCTACAGTTACGATGACCTCTATCAGATCGGCTGCATTGGCCTCTGCAAGGCGGCATACAGCGATAAAGGCGGATGCTTCTCTACGTATGCATACAGGCTAATCTGGAACGAGATATGCACGGCGTTGATCTATGCCAACCGTCGGGCGGCAAAGGAGTGCGAACTGATCCCGGAGGTGCTCGGGAAAGAAGATAGTTTAGACGAGCATCACGAACTGAGTATGATACTCGACCGACTGGAGGCCAACGCTTCCGAGGCGATGGCGAAAGGCATCCGGGCGATCCGTCTCAGCGCCGAAGGCTATTCCCACGCGGAAATCGGCAGCATACTCGGGGAAAGCGATAAATGTGTCGCCGCCCGAATCTCCCGAACCAGGAAATATCTCAGGTCGCATCCGGACCTTGCGGCATTCTGATTTATGCACAATTGAAAACGATACAGCAAACCCGCCCTCCCCAGTATAAACACTGCGGAGGGCGGGTTTTGCATTTTGGAGGAAGTTATGAAACTCTTCAAGAATACCCGCTGGCTACTTATTCCGATCCTGTCCTCACTGCTGCTGCTTGTCCTTATGAAAACAGTGCTCTTTCTCGGGTATGTCCCGACTGAGTCCATGGAACCGACACTGAAGAAAGACTCATTTATTCTGGGGACACGGCTGTACGGAGATTTGACCGATGGGGATATTATCATCTTTGAACGGGATGGGAGGCTGCTTGTAAAGCGAATTACGGCATCCGGCGGCGAAGCTGTCGTTCGGAATGGCATTACGCTAATTGTGCCGGAAAACTGTTATTACGTTCAGGGCGACAATGCCAACCACTCCTATGATTCCCGCTTCTGGTCGGACCCGTTTGTAAAGGAGAGCAGCATAAAGGCAAAGCTGCTGGGCTGATTCTTTATAAGCGCCATAGCCGCCTGCTCCGGGACGCTGAAAAAATCGTCCCTGTGGGTTTCCGGCAGGTCAAGGGCTATGCCGCTTATGTCCCACTGTGTATCACATAGCGGCAAAACTCGTCCTCGTCAAGATGGGAGGAGATAAGCTCTCTGCTCTCTGCTTTTTCATTCAAAATACTTGTGCCCACATATGTGTCCTTGCAGTTGATAGTATGCACCCCAGATTACCTTCCCTTATACAGTCTAGTATATAGACCTTTGCTCCTGGCGTTCTTTATAGATCGTCCACCAGTGCGGTGCTCTTGGCGTAGGCGGTGCTGCGCGCCTCAAAGAAATCCGTCTTGACCATGTTGGCGTCGGCGTACTGGCTGACCCATGCCATGCTCGCAGGCTCACTCTCATAGCCGGGATACAACGCCGAATAGCCGAGGCTTGTCCAGCGGAGATTGCCGAGGTAGCGGATATAATCTGTGACCATCCGGCGGTTCAGCCCCGGCACCTCGTCCCCGATGACATAATGCCCCCACGCGATCTCCTGTTCCACGCCCTCCAGCATCATTTCCCGAAGCGCCTGCACGTTTTCCGCCGTGAACAGCTCCGGCTGCTCCTTCTGTAGCTCCAAAATAATGTTGCGAAACAGCCACAGGTGGGTGTTCTCGTCCCGGTTAATGTAGCGGATCTCCTGTGCCGAGCCGGGCATCTTGCCATTGCGGGAAAGGTTGTAGAAGAACATGAAGCCACTGTAAAAATAGATGCCCTCCAAAATGAAGTTGGCCATCATCACGCGCAGCAGCGTAGGGGCGTCCTTTTGCTCCTGGAACTCGTTGTAGCAGTTCCCGATGAAGGTGTTGCGCCGCAGAAGGTGCTCGTCGGTCTTCCACTGGTAGAGGATGTCGTTGCGCTCCACGGGGGAGCAGATGGTGTCCAGCATATAGCTATAGCTCTGGGAGTGGACGCACTCCTGAAACGCCTGAATGGACAGGCAGAGATTGACCTCGTTGGCGGTGACATACGCGCCGATGTTGGGCAGATTCGCCGTTTGGATGGAGTCCAAAAAGACGAGAAAACTCAGAATTTTGTCGTAGGCCATGCGCTCGGCGGGCAGCAGGCGGGGATAGTCCTTCACATCCTGCGAGAGATTGATCTCCTCCGGAATCCAGAAATTGTTCATGGCCTGCCGGTACCAGTCGCTGACCCACGGATACTTCATGTTGTTGAAATCGTTGAGGTTTGTTGTGTTGCCGCCGATCATACGCCGCAGGCGCACGTCGATGTCACCCTCCGGATTAAAAAGCGGCTTTTTCTTCAGTTCTACCATGGTACTGCTCCTCCCTATGACGCGCAGCTTTCGCAGTCCTCCACCTCAAGGGACTTGCTGCGGATGTAGTAGATCGTCTTGACGCCGCTGCGCCACGCATCCAGATACAGTGCCAGTACCTGCCGCATGGTGTAGTCGTTGGTGATATACAGGTTCATGCTCTGCGCCTGATCGATGTGCCGCTGGCGCACGCCTGTGGCCCGTACCGACCAGCTTTGGTCGATGAGGTGAGCCGCCTTATAGTACCACCATGTATCCAGCGACAACTCCGGGGCCACGCGGGGCAGGATGCTGCCCTTCTTCTCCTCTAAAAAGAAGCGCCTCATGACAGGGTCGATCCCGGCGGAGGTGCCGGAGAGGATAGAGGTGCTGGAGGTGGGGGCGACGGCCAGCAGGTATGCGTTGCGCATTCCCTGCGCCGCCACCGTTTCGGCAAGCTCCCGCCACTTGTCGGAGGCGTAGCCCCGCTTCTCAAAATACGCGCCGGTCTGCCAGTCGCTGCCCTTAAACAGCGCATAGCAGCCCTTTTCCCGTGCCAGAGCCGTGTCCGCCCGGATGGCGGCATAATTGATGCGCTCAAACACCGCGTCGGCGAAGGCGAGATGCTCCTCGCTCTCCCAGCGGATGCCGCGCTTTGCCAGCATATGGTGATAGCCGCTGACGCCAAGGCCGATGCTGCGGTATTTGTGGTTCGTGAGCCGGGCGTATTCCAGTGGGTAGAAGTTCAGGTCGATGACGTTGTCCAGTGCCCGCACCGCCGTCTCCACCGTGTGCTCCATGTAGGCATCGTCCTCCACGGGAAGATTTCCGAGGGAGAGGCTGGCCAGATTGCAGACCACAAACTCGCCGGGGCGGGTGGCCGTCACCACCACCGTATCGCCGTTCTCCGTCCGCACCTCGGTGCTGATATGCTCAATGGGCGCCATATTCTGGGCGATCTCCGTGCAGAGGTTGGAGCAGTAGATCATGCCCGCATGGCCGTTGGGGTTCATGCGGTTGACGGCGTCCCGGTTAAATGCGAAGGGTGTGCCAGTTTCCACCGCCGAGCGCAGCACCAGCCGCACGATGTCCTTGACGGTGACGGTGCGCTTTTCGATGCGGGGGTCACTGACGCAGTCCAGATACCGTTTCTCCCACTCCTCGCCCCAATAGTCCTCCAGCGCGTAGCCCTTGACGGTGAGGATATCGTGGGGACACATGAGATGCCACGGCGCGTCAAGATTTTTCTCCGCCAATTTCCAGAACAGATCGGGATAGCACACGGCAGGAAACACGTCGTGCGCCTTCATGCGGTCGTCGCCGTTGTTGGTGCGCAGCTGCAAAAACTCAGGGAGATCCTTGTGCCACGCATCTAAGTAGACCGCCACTGCGCCCTGCCGCATGCCCAGCTGATCCACGGCAACGGCAGTGTCGTTCACCAGCCGGATCCAGCGGATGACGCCGCCCGCCGCCCCCTGAAAGCCCCGAATGGCGCTGCCGGTGGCCCGTACCTTGCCAAAGTACAGCCCCATGCCGCCCCCAAACTTGGACACCTTTGCAAAATTGTCAACGGAGCGGTAGATGCCGTCCAGACTGTCCGGCACCGTGTCGATAAAGCAGCTGGAAAGCTGGTGATGGGGCTTTCGCGCGTTGGACATGGTGGGGGTGGCCATGGTGACCTCCATGCGGCTGAGCATATCGTAAAACCGCCTGACCCAGCCCATGCGGTCAGAGGCCTCGTTCATGGCAAGGTGGAGCGCGATGCCCAGGAACATCTCCTGCGGCGTTTCCAACGGCTCACGGCTGCGGGACTGGATGACGTATCGCTTGAGCAGGAGGTCAAGGCCGGAATAGGTGAACAGTGTGTCCCGCTTCGGGCATAGAAAGCCCTCCGCAGTGTCGATCTCCTCACGGGAATAGCGGGCGAGGATATAGTCGCCGTACAGCCCCTTATCCGTCAGATAGCGGAGCTTTTCATACAGGCCTTTCACACCGCGCTCTGTCCACCGCGAGGCATTGCGCTTGGAAAAGGTGTGATTCAAAAGCCGTGCCGCGATGAACTCCCATTTGGGCGCCTCCACCGTGGTCAGCTCCACCGCCGCCTTGGTAAGGGCTTCCATTTTCGCATCCGTGGTCATGGCGGGCTTGCAGAAGCTCTCAAATTTCAGCTGCAAGGCGCTGAGGGGATAAACCTCTTCCTCGAAATCCTTCTGGATCTGCCGCAGGAGGTCCTCAAGGGCATCATCCTCCACCTCGCGGGCGAGGTCTGCGCGGACGCGGCGCAGGGCGGCGCGCTTTTCACGGTACAGGATATATGCCTTTGCCACCTCATAGTGTCCGCACTCCATGAGTACGCGCTCCACCTCGTCCTGTACGCGTTCCACGGTCAGCCCACTGTTTTCCGGCAGGCGCTTGAGCACGACCGACAGCATTTCATCGAGCACCCGGTCGTCTATCTCCTGCCCTTGGCCGGAAAATGCCTTTTTCATGGCGTTCAGGATCTTTTCTTCTTGGAACGGGACAACTTCGCCCGTTCGTTTTCTGATATTCATCGGCGACCTCCTTTACATTAACCATCAATTTGCTCCATAACATCAAAATGGTTTTTCTCATACCGGATAAGCCCGTCCCGCTGCATGAGGGACAGCTCGTTGGAAAGCGCGCTGCGCTCTACGCTGAGATAATCCGCCAGCTGCTGGCGGTTGTAGGGAATATCAAAGGAATAGCTGCCGGTGCGCTTGATACACTCCGAAAAGTAGGACAGCAGCCGCTTTCGAATGGACTTGGGGCCGGTGTGCAGCACCCGGCGGGAGAGCTGCAAATTTTTCTCCGAGCAAAGCGTCAGCAGGTTCCGCACAAGCCGTACATGGCGCGGGCAGACATTGGCGCAGGGTTCCAGTACGCGCCTGATATTCAGCAGCAGCGCTCGCGTATCCTCGGCGGCGGTCACGTTGACCATCAGCGGCTCACCCGGCACGCAGGCGTACGCCTCCGCAAAGACGCCGCCGGGGCCGATGCTGCTCAGGACGCTGTTATTGCCCCACACGTCTCCCATTTCAATGATGACCCGGCCAGAGAGCACCACGCCGATCTGCTCCGTGGCAGTCCCCTCCGGGAAAATAATCTCGCCCTTTTGAAAGGCGTGCTCCTTCGCGTGCAGGCAACCGAGCATTTCCTCAATGTCCGACGGCTCCATTCCGCGAAAAAGCCGTGTGTTTGCTAAATTGATCTGCATATTTTTTTGCCTCCGTGTTGGTGTGCCAACGGACTTTCATAAATTATGATAGTAGAATAAAATCACAAAGTCAAGAGAAACCGCAAGGGGGTATCAAAATGATTCGAAGGATCATCCAGATCGATCAGGAAAAATGCAACGGCTGCGGTGCCTGCGCCGCCGCCTGCCACGAGGGCGCAATAGCCATGGTTGACGGCAAGGCAAGGCTTATACGCGACGACTACTGCGACGGACTCGGCGACTGCCTGCCCGCGTGCCCCGCGGGCGCGATAACCTTTGTCGAACGCGAGGCCGCCGCCTACGACGCGGAGGCGGTCAAAGAAAACATGATGAAGAAAAGAGGCGGCGGACATCAGGGCTGCCCCGGGTCGAGGCTGATGACTATTAACCGCGACGAGAGCGCCGCTTCCCCGTCACAGCCGACGGAAATGCAGAGCAGACTGCGCCAGTGGCCCGTTCAGATAAAGCTCGTGCCGGTAAACGCTCCCTATTTTGACGGCGCAAAGCTGCTCATCGCCGCCGACTGCACCGCCTACGCCTACGCGGCGTTCCACGAAAAATTCATAAGAGGGCACATAACCCTTGTCGGCTGTCCGAAGCTCGACAGCGTCGATTATTCCGAAAAGCTGACCGAGATAATCGCAAACAATAACATACAGTCCGTAACTGTCGTCAGAATGGAGGTCCCCTGCTGCGGCGGTATTGAGCACGCCGCAAAAATCGCGCTGCAAAACAGCGGCAAATTTATCCCCTGGCAGGTCGTGACAATATCGACAGACGGGCGCATACTCGACTGATCGGTTGATTTATTTGCGCCTTTGCGGTATCATATACTGCGGAGGCGTTTAGAGATGAACAAGATAAATTATCAGCTCGCCCTCGACCGCGAGATCGAAGAAATAAAAAATAACGGGCGCGTGCCGACCCTGCTGCTACATAGCTGCTGCGGGCCGTGCAGCAGCTATGTACTCGAATATCTGACAAAATATTTCGACGTCACCGTGCTCTACTTCAATCCCAACATCTACCCCGCCGAGGAATACGAACACAGGCTCGGCGAGCAGCGCAGAATAATTTCACTCCTGCCGACCGAGCACAGCGTAAAATTTCTCGAATGCGAATATGACCACGAGCAATTCATCGAAGCCGCAAAGGGCTATGAGCAGGAGCGCGAGGGCGGCTCACGGTGCGAAAAATGCTTTTATCTGCGGCTCGAGCGCACGGCTCTTGAGGCCAAAAAGCACGGCTTTGACTACTTCACCACCACCCTCTCCGTGAGCCCGCACAAGAACTCTCAGCTTCTGAACCGAATCGGCGAGGAAACAGGCGAAAAATACGGGGTGCGCCATCTGCCCGCGGATTTCAAAAAGCGTGAGGGGTATAAGCGCTCGATAGAGCTCTCGAAGCAGTACGGGCTATACAGACAGGACTACTGCGGCTGCGAATTTTCGAAGCAGGGATAAAATTACATAAAAAGCGTCCGCCGCATTTAATCATACGGCGGACATTTTTATTTTATCCTCAAAACACCACAACGAGCAGCATCTTGAACTGCTCTTTGCCGTAGACCGCGTGCGGGTGTCCGGCGGGCATGACTATGCTCTCGCCCTCGTGCAGCTCGTAGTCAACGCCGTCTATCGTTATTTTTCCGACTCCCTCGAGGCAGGTGACAAATGCGTCGCCGCCGGAGGCGTGGGTGCTTATCTCCTCGTCCTTGTCGAAAGCGAAGAGCGTTATGCTCAGCGCGTCGTTCTGGGCGAGGGTCTTGCTGACCACCTGCCCCGGCTGGCAGAGCACCTGATCTCTCAGAGTCAGAACCTCGGATTTTGAAATATTTTTCATGAGCTCTTTCATTTTCTTCTCCTCTTTTTATAATTATCCGCACATAAGACTGAATTATGCCTGCACACAGTATACCACCGCCGCTTGGCAAACGCAAATATAGCTATAGAAAATCTCTTCGTCTTATGTTAAAATAGTATACGGATAATTTCAAGGGAGTGTGCCAGATGAAAGAGAACAAGAAACTTGTCAACGAAATAATCAGCGATGTCAAGCACGACATGAGCAACGAGGATATCATATCCCTGCTCGCAGACAGCAGGATATCTGCAAACCCCGACAAGGAGAAATACACATTCGGTCAGCGCGCCGCGGATAAAATTGCGAAATTTGCCGGCAGCTGGGCGTTCATATTCTCGTTCTCCGCCCTGCTGATATTCTGGATGGTCGGCAATGTTATACTCGCCAAACGCGCGTTCGACCCCTATCCGTTTATCCTGCTAAATCTTGTGCTCTCCTGCGTCGCCGCACTGCAGGCTCCGCTGATAATGATGAGCCAGAACCGCCAGGAGGAAAAGGATCGCCGCCGCGCCGAAAACGACTACAAGGTAAATCTCAAAACCGAGATAATGATCGAGGACATTCACGGCAAGATGAACCGCATCCTCGCCCGTCAGGCGATATTAATGAAGCTGATGAAGATAGACGAAAGCACGATGAAGCAGATAACGCTCGAAATGCAGGAGGAGATGTGCACCGAGGCGTGCAAAGCTGAGAAGAAAAAGGATAACCACGGCGAAGAAAAAGAAAAGCCCGAAAGCTGATTTGCACCTTGCTTTTGGACTCCGTTTATTGTATACTGACCCTTGACAAAAGCCCTTTGGAGGAGAAGAAAAATGAAACAACTCAGCATTATTCCCAACCCCAATAAAATCGACTACCTCGGCGGCAGCGTCAACACGGAAAGCTTCGATTCCGAGAGCTTTTCCGCCCGTCTTTCGAATACGCTGTCCGAGGAGAGCTATGTGCTCGAGGTGACGGAGAACGGCGTTGAAGCCACCGCCGGCGGCGAGCGCGGAGCGTTCTATGCAAGTCAGACATTAAGGCAGCTAAAGCAGCTCGACATCTGCCCCTGCGTGAGAATAGAGGACGCGCCCGCGTTTGAATACCGCGCGTTCATGCTCGACTGCGCACGCCACATGACTACGGTCGAAAACATCAAAAAGCTCATCGACGCCGCGGCGCTCGTCAAGATGAACACCATGCACTGGCATCTGACCGACGACCAGGGCTGGCGCGTTGAAATTGACAGCCACCCCGAGCTTGTTTCCGTCGGCTCGCACCGCCACCGCTCGGATTTCGGGCAGTACCACTTCGACGAGGAATATTCGGGACATTTCACTAAGGACGAAATACGCGAGATAGTCGCCTATGCGGACGACAACTATATTGAAGTCATCCCCGAGTTCGATCTGCCCGGACACACGCTTTCCGTGCTCGCCGCCTACCCCGAGCTCTCCTGCAAGGGAGTGCCGCTCAAGGTCGGCACGAAGCAGGGCATATACGACGACATTCTCTGCGCCGGAAACGACGACGCATTGAAGCTCGTTTTCGACGTGCTCGGCGAGATGGTTGAGCTCTTCCCCGGCAGATTCTTCCATATCGGCGGCGACGAGGCACCCAAGACCCGCTGGAAGGAGTGCCCGAAGTGCCAGGCGCGCATAAGAGAAAAAGGGCTCAAAAATGAGGAGGAGCTTCAGGGCTGGTTCGTGCTCCAAGCGATAGATTTCCTCAAAAAGCACGACAAGACGGCGATAGTTTGGAACGAGAGTCTCAACAGCGGCATGATGCCCAAGGACATCATCGTTCAGCGCTGGATGGACAAAAAGGATCGCTCGGTCGAATTTGCCAACAACGGCGGAAAGATGATAGTCTCCGAGTTTTATTATTACTACTGCGACTACCCCTACGGCATGACCTCGCTCAAGAAAACCTACAGCCTCAACCCCTATATCAAGGGCTTGACCGAGGAGGGGAAGAAGAACGTGTTCGGCGTTGAGTGCCCGATTTGGACGGAGTATGTCCGCGACTTTGACAGGCTCTCGTATATGTGCTTCCCGCGCTTCTGGGCTGTTGCCGAGGCCGGCTGGACAAAGAGAGAGAATATGAACTGCGAAAGCTTTGAGGAGCGCTTTGAAGCTCTGCGCCCGATGCTCGAAAATATCGGCATAAAGCCCGCTCCCCGCTCCGATTGGAATCCCAATCCCCTGCGCTGCCTCTCCGAGCTTCGAAAGTTCTTCAAGGGCACGGCAAATCTTCCGGATATCAAAAACATGATCCACAATAACCACGCATAAATTTTCACTAAACGGCTCCGCATAAAGGCGCGTGTCCGTAAAGCAGAAAAGCTCCGACAGTATAATTTCTGTCGGAGCTTTTCCGATATATATTGAAGTCGTATGACAGATTGAACAGCTTGATAAATCGGGAGCTGCGGGCAATAAACCGCCGTCAGTCAAACAGCTTTAATATTGCAAATCTGACTCAACCGTGTAGGGGCGGATATCATTTATACAGTAGCTTGCAGCTATTCGCTTTGCAGGGTGCGGCGACTCGACGCACCGCTGCCGCCGTATGCGGCACAGAGGGCAAGCGTTAAACGGAGAGCGTATATACAACACGGGCGAAATGAATAGATTTTCGGTGGCGCTATCGCGTCAAATGGTCGTCGAGTCGCCGACCCCTACAAAAGGAATTGAAAACTTAAACGACCGGGGCAAGTTTTTTGGCAAAATAACTAAAAATCTATTGTAACGCCCGAAGTAAAAGTATATAATTGTTGCATAAAGTAAGGAGGTATGAAAATATGGCAAACAATGCACCGCAAGGAAGAGCGCTCAAAACTTACACAAAAAAAGAGAGTGCTATGTACTATGTTGGTCTGGCCGGTCAGAACGTATTCTATAACATAATCGGCACCGCGCTGACCTACTATCTTCAGTTTACCATTCTTATCCCCGCGTTCACAGTCAGCGTCATTATGGCTATCGCCCGCGTGTGGGACGCAGTCAACGACCCGATGATGGGCACGATAGTTGACAAGACCCGCACAAAATGGGGCAAGTGCAGACCCTATCTGCTTTTTGTTCCGTTCCCGATAATGATAATCACCATACTCTGCTTTACAAACTTCGGTTTCTATGACCCCGCGGCCTCGGCGACGAGTATGCACAACATCCTCATCGTTGCCTACGCCGCCTTTACCTACATACTTTGGGGCATGACCTATACGGTCGGCGATATCCCGCTCTGGGGCATAACCGCTCTCATGACCGAAAAGGACGACGACCGCAACAAGCTCCTCTCCTTTGCGAGAATCTGGGCGAGCGTCGGCGCGGGCATCACCCTGCTGACGATAAATTCCGTCGCGCTGAAGCTCGGCAGCACCTTTGCGGTCAACGGCAGAACTCCCGCTCAGGGCGAACGCCTCGGCTTCATAACCGCCGCTGTAATATTCTCCGTCGTCGGCTTTATTCTCTATCAGATGGCAGGTATTTTCGTGCGCGAGCGCGTCCCCGCCTCGAAAGAGACGCGCACGATGAAGCAGAATTTCGCTCTCATGTGGCAGAACAAGCCCTTCCGCCAGATACTGCTCTCCGGCGTGCTCGGAAGTCCCAAGTCGACAATAGCTCTCGCGGCGATGTCGCTCGTCTCGTATTACTACGCGAGCAAGGATCCTCTGCTCGCCATGCTCTATATCCTGCTTCTCGGCGGCGCGCTGTTTATAGGTCAGTTCCTCTCAATGGGACTTGCGCCCATGCTCGTCAAGAAGTATGAGAAAAAGTCGCTCTACAACTGGTCGAACCTTATCGGCGCGATACCCTACGGCGGACTGTTCTTAGTCTATATGATAGCGCCGAACCACGATCTGACCACCGTTGCCTGCCTCATAATCTGCGCCGTACTGTTCTTCGGCAGCGGCTTCTCCATGGGTATTACAAACGCCCTGCAGTCGCTTATGATAGCCGACGCCGTCGACTACGAGGAATACTGCTCCGGCATACGCCCGGACGGCGTGTTCTTCTCGGGGCAGACCTTTATAGCCAAGATAACCGCTGCTATTGCGACAGTTATAAACGGTATCGCCTATTCGGTTGTTGGCTTCTCCGACGCCAAGGTTCAGGAGGTCAACGACTATATCGCCGCAGGCGGCATTCCGCGTCTCAATCCCGAATATCAGCCGTTCATGACCGTCCTGTTCTTCATCGTCTCCGTCCCGCCCGTCATCGGCTGCATTCTCTCCGTCCTGCCGACGATAAAATACGCCCTGTCCGACAAGGAGCATAAGCGTATCCTCGACGAGCTCAACGAGAGAAGACACGCGGCAGAAAATTAAACTCGGATCATTTTTGAAAAATAACATAGACAACATTTTGAAAGGAGCAATTAAATGAGCCATGTAGATATCCGCTTCGCGGACAAAAACTCCGAGCGCTATATGCTCGCAAGAAGGATATATAAAGTAATAGAGGATCTTGAGAACGAATACCTCTATCCCGACAGCGAGACGCTCGGCGGCTTCAAGTTCCGCGACGGACAGTATAAATTTTCACAGATTGACGAGGGCGAATGGACTGATTTCGACTCGGAGAACGATTACTGGGGCTACAGAGAGGACTATGCGTGGTTCCGCCACAGCTTCACCGTGCCCGAGCGCTTCGCGGGCAGACCGGTTGTCTATCAGTTGACCCCCTCCGCAAGCGGCCCGTGGAATCGCAGCAACCCGCAGTTCATCATGTATTTTAACGGCGAGCTCCGTCAGGGCGGCGACTCGAACCACAGCGAGATACGCCTGCTCGACTGCGCCAAGGGCGGCGAAGAATTCGACTGCTGCCTCAACGCGTATTCGGACGCCTGGGAATTCAAGGGCAAGCTCAGAATGGGTGCGCGCCTCAAGGTCGTTGACGACCTTGTGAACCGCCTCATCTTCGACCTCAGAACTCCGCTCAAGGTGGCGTCCCTCTATAACGCGGACGATCTTCCGCGCATCGATATAGTCAAGGCGCTCAACGATGCCGTCAACCTTATCGACTTCAACACCTCCGACTATGACACCTTTGCGGCATCCGCCGAGGCCGCCATCGACCTGCTCGACAGGGAGATATATTCAAAGGACGCCATGGACGCCACAGCCTGCTGCATAGGTCACACACACATCGACGTCGCGTGGCTCTGGAGACTCCGCCAGACGAGGGAGAAAGCCGGCCGCTCCTTTGCAACCGTCCTCAAGCTCATGGAGGAATATCCCGAATACAAGTTCATGTCCTCGCAGGCGCAGCTCTATGCGTTCGTCAAGGAGGACTATCCCGAGGTCTATGAGGGCATCAAAAAGATGATCGCCGCAGGCCGCTGGGAGGTCGAGGGCAGTATGTGGGTCGAGTCGGACACCAACGTCACCTCCGGCGAATCCCTTGTCCGTCAGTTCTTAGTCGGCAAGCGCTTCTTCAAGGACGAGTTCGGCGTTGACAATAAGATAATGTGGCTCCCCGATGTTTTCGGCTACAGCGCGGCGCTCCCACAGATTATGAAGAAGGCCGGCATCAACTACTTCATGACCACAAAGATATCCTGGAACGAGTTCAACAAAGTGCCCTATGACACCTTCATGTGGAAGGGCATAGACGGCACGGAGATACTCTCCCATTTCTCGCCGAGCACCGACTGCTTCGACGAGGGCGACTCCTGGCAGACTACATATAACGCATACTTGAACCCCGAGCACATCCTCGGCGGCTGGCACAGATATTCGCAGAAGGATTTGAACCGCGAGTATCTCTGCACCTTCGGTCACGGAGACGGCGGCGGCGGACCGACCCGCGATATGCTCGAAATGGGTCGGCGCATGGAAAAGGGCATACCCGGCTGCCCGAAAGTCAAGCAGGAATTTGCAATAGACTTCTACCGCGACCTCGAAAAGGACGTCAAGGGCTCGCGCAGACTGCCCAAGTGGGCGGGTGAGCTCTATCTTGAGTTCCACCGCGGCACCCTGACATCGCAGGGCAGGAACAAGCGCTACAACAGAAAGAGCGAGCTGCTCTATCACGACATGGAGACTATTTGCGCCGTTGCCGACTCAAACGGTATAGCGTCTTATCCTCAGCAGTTCATCAACGACGGCTGGAAGATAATCCTGCTCAACCAGTTCCACGATATAATCCCCGGCTCCTCGATAAAAGAGGTCTATGAGGACTCAAAGGAGCAGTATGAAAAGCTCATCTCGGAGGGCAAGGCGGAGATTGCCGAGACGCTCGGAAAAATTGTCTGCACCCCGGACGGCAATGCGCTGACCGTTTTCAACACCTTCGGCGCAGAGCGCGACGATGTTGTTATCACCGAAATGCCCGCTGACGAGCATTTCTCGATAGTCGATGCAGACGGCAACATCATGCCGTGGCAGAAATCCGCCGACGGCCGCCTCGTATTCTTCGCAAAGGGTGTGCCCGCAAAGGGATACAAGACTTTCAGCATAATTCACGGCGGCGAGCAGGGCGAAAACACCGTCAAGGTCGAGAACAAAACTATAGACAACAGGTTCTTTACCGTCAGATTCGACAGGGATATGAACATCGCCTCTCTCATCCACAAGGCGACCGGCAGAGCCGTTGCGCCCGAGGGCGAGGTGCTCAACAAAATTTATGCCTTTGACGACAGACCGTTCAACCATGAGGCGTGGGATATCAAGGCGTATTTCGATCAGAAGTACACCGAGATAAACGACGTCAGCGCGGTTGACGTGACGGAGAGCGGTCCCGTCCGCACAGTTATAAAGGTCACGCGCAAGTTCCTCTCCTCGACCATTGAGCAGAGCTTCATCTTCTACGCAGACCTGCCGCGCATAGATATAGACTACACGGTCGACTGGAAAGAGAAGAAGATTCTTCTCAAGGCGGACTTCCCCGTCGATGTCAACGCGACTCAGGCCACCTACGACATCCAGTTCGGCAACTACAAGCGTCCGACCCACCGCAACACGCTCTGGGATTTTGCGCAGTTCGAGGTCGTCGGTCACAAGTGGGTGGATCTCAGCGACAACAGCTTCGGTCTCTCCGTCCTCAATGACTGCAAGTACGGTCACGACATCAAGGACGGCCACATCAGAACGAGCCTTCTGCGCTGCGCCGTAAACCCGAACAGCGAGCAGGACAGAGAGATTCATCATTTCACATACTCCCTCTACCCGCACGCGGGCTCGGTCGACACCTCCGACGTTGTCAGCCAGGGCTATTCGCTCAACCTGCCGCTCTACTGCGTCAGCGGCAAGGCGGCACACAGCAGCTACTCGCTCGTGAGCACCGATAAAGACAACATAATAATCGAGACTGTCAAAAAGGCAGAGGACAGCAGCGACACAGTCATCCGCGCATACGAGACTTGGAACAAGACTACGGACTGCGTATACATCTTTGACCGCGTCCCGAAGAGCGTATATGTCTGCAACCTGCTCGAGGAAAACGAGGAGCAGCTTGAAGTGAACGGCAACACAGTTGCCCTTAGATTCAAGCCTTTCGAGATAAAAACGGTAAAGGTCTCATTCTGACAGCGCAGATAACACACCGAAGCCCCGCCCCTAAAACGGGCGGGGCAATTGAATCCCTCGCGCAGCCAAAAGCCGCGCAAATAAAATTCGCGGCAAGTCACAATTCCGCTTGACAAAGCCCTGCGCATTTGCTAAAATATCATAGCCGTTAAAAAATACGGACAGGTATCGAAGTGGTCATAACGGCCCTGACTCGAAATCAGGTAGTCGCGCAAGCGGCTCGTGGGTTCGAATCCCACCCTATCCGCCAGAAAGTTCCGCCGCGCTCCCAGCAGGAGTGCGGCGGATTTTTTCTATCTAGCCGCATGGACGATCTACTGTTATTTTTGTAAAGATGACAGGTATTTTCGATAATATCTGACAAACATTGTAACTGTTGCGGTACATGCCAGTGTATCTGTAATCGGCTCTGCAAGGTAAACGGCAACGACCGGATCCGGCAATATAAGAGGCAGCAAAAGAATCAGTGGTACTAATAAAAGTACTTTACGCACAAGCGCAAGAAACAGGGATGTTTTTGCGTTTTCCAAAGCCACAAACATGGTGCGGAACGCAGGGGCAAATCGGGGATTATTCCGGGGAAGTGATTGCCGCCGGGACGGACTGCTGAATTGCGAAGTACTTTGCACAAGCAAGATGTGTATAACCACAAGACCTCTTTGGGATTCATCGCCTGGAAAGCGATTTTCGGCATATAAAAAAGCCTGACGCCGCAGCGTCAGGCTTTTTTGCGTCTGTCGAAAACCCCGGAAGGGG
>OGRD01000152.1_pt1 | contig 47819 bp, 31 predicted proteins | sample 1553441 | NCBI WGS metagenome assembly OGRD01 (sample SAMEA2580106, study PRJEB22360) | human gut metagenome | biome: human gut; feature: human-associated habitat; material: faeces | place: Denmark | collected 2008/2010
GGAAGTGGAACCTTTCTTCGTATCTGGAAGGGCAAGGTCTTTATATAGAACATCCGCGACTTGTTTCGAGGAGTTGATATTGAATTCTTTCCCTGCCAAAGAATAGATTTTTTCTTGGTATTCCTTCTTTTTCTTTTCGAAAGAGCCTTTAAAATCCTCGAGAACTTCCTTATGAATTGGGAAACCCTCTAATTCCATTTTAGCAAGCACCTTCATAAGAGGCATTTCTACATCCGTATAAAGGGAATAAGCGTCGATACTCTTAAGGTTTTTTATCGCTTTTTCTTCTAAAGACAAGGCGAAATAAGCCATTTTCATGCAGCTTTTCATTTGTCCTTTGCTAAAGAGAGAAATTTCTTCCTCTTCAGAAGAAATATCTACCCCGAAAGAGGAATAAACGAGATTAGGGTTGCTATTTAAGGAAGAATCTTGCAAATAAGCAGCCAAAAGAAGGTCGTTTTGAATTCCCTTCAAAGAAATGCCTAATAAAGATAAAGCGTAAATAGAGGCCTTTCCATCGTAGATATCTTTGGATATATCAGGATCTTCAAGCATCTTTTTAGCCAATGGATCCTTTAAGAAAACGTCTAAAGCTTCGTAATAGCTTCCCTCTTCATTAGCAAAGGCGATGCCATATACTTCTCCATCGTGATAAGAGGAATAATCCATATCCAAGGCTACGCCGATTTTCTTTCCGAAAGAAATGCCCTCTAAAGAAGTCACTTGTTTCGAGACGATTTCGCTATTGGTCTTTTCTTGCGCTTTTAAATTTTGAGGTAAACGGAAAAGCAATTGCTTTAACTCATATTTATTCGCAAACGCGGAAACCTCAGAGAAAGAATAGCCTTTATATTCCAATTCTTCGAGAGAGAAAGGCAACTTTACATCGGTTAAAATCGTAGCAAGCTCATAACATTGCTTGCCTTGTTCAGCATAGGTGACGATATTTTGCCAAGCCTTTCCTTTTTGAGATGGTGCAACTTCAAGAATTTTAGCGAAAGAACCATAATCTTGAATGAGTTTAATGGCCGTTTTGTCCCCGATTCCTGGAATACCAGGAAGATTATCGGATGAGTCTCCCCTAAGGCCCTTATAATCGATGATTTGGAGAGGATCAAAACCGTATTTTTCCTTCATATTCTCTTTCGTGACGAGGTCCATATTGGATAAACCCACTTTCAAAAGAGAGACTGAAATATGGGAATCGATTAATTGAAGATAATCCTTATCGGAAGTAAAAACTTCAACCTCATATCCTGCTTTAGAACCCATTTTTGCGACCGTTCCGCAAATATCATCGGCCTCGATACCGTGTTCTTCATAACAAATGATCCCCAAGGCTTTGCATAATTCTCGTGAGATAGGGAATTGTTTCTTTAAATCTTCTGGGCATGGTTTTCTATTGGCTTTGTAATCTTTGTATTCTTCTTTGCGGAAGGTGTGCGAATCCGCATCGAAACCAATGAAAATAGATTCTCCCCCTTTAAAAGAAGAAAGAAGCTTCGTGAGCATATTTCCAAAAGCGAAGATCGCGTTTGTTGGTATCCCACTCTTTGTGGACATAACCGCTCCTCCGCCATAAGAAGTTGCATAATAAGCACGGAATAAAAGGCTGTTCCCGTCTATTACGAATAGTTTTTTCATACGTTGCCTCCTAATAATCTAACATCATCGATGATAAAGGAACCGTTTTTCCTTGTGTCTTTATGGGCACGAAAAAGGATTACCGCATCGTTCTTTAAAATTGGATAATTCTTTTCGAACACTTCTGAGAAAAGAACGAATTCCCTTTCAGAATTGGCGTCATATAGTTGCATAAACGCCATCTTTTTACCTCTTTTTGTATTTATCGCTCGAATAGATTTAATCACGCCTGCACTGATAATGGGTCCGTTTTTCTCCTCCATATCTGCCAAAGAGATGGCGTTTTCTTTTTTCAAAACGTCTTCGTAAAGAGAAAGAGGGGAGTCACTTACCATCATACCTAAGGCATCATATTCTCTTTGCAAGTTGATGCCTTTATCGTCTAAGACATTTTCTAAAACAGGTTTAGAAATGCCAATTTCCATCAAGAATTGCTGTCCATCGGTTCCAAAAAGCATTTCTGCATATTCCATCGCGGCATAGGCGCTTGCTCTTAAAGATTCTCTTGACGAGCATAAGGAGTCAAAACAACCTGCATCAATCAGCTTGACGAGGGTTTGAAGATTGAGACCATATTTCTTTGTGCGTGCAGCAAAATCAAAGATATCTTCGTATTTTCCATTCATCATTCTTTCGTCGATGATGGAAGAGAGAAATTTGCTTTGGAGACCCTTAATTAAAGATAAAGGGAAACGAAGGTTGTTTTTATCAATTACAAAACCCATCTCAGAAAAATTAATATCCGGGACGGAAAGAGAAATATGCATCTCTTTTAATTCACTCAGGGTGTTTGCAAACTTACTGTCTCCTGGAGAAAGAGAATCGAGAATCGAACAGAAGAATTCTTTAGGATAATGAACCTTTAAATAAGCCATTTGGCAAGTTAAAACGGCATAGGAGAAAGCGTGTGATTTATTGAATCCGTAATTGGCAAAACGAAGAATCAAATCGTAGACCTTCCTTGCAAGTGCTTCATCCTTGCCATTTTGAATGCATCCTTGAATAAAGGAACCTTTTAAAGATTCCAATTTATCAACATTTTTCTTCGAAATCGCACGACGAAATAAATCCGCTTGTCCAAAAGAGAAACCAGCCATTTCTCTGACGATTTGCATGATTTGTTCCTGATAAACAATAATGCCGTATGTATCTTTTAAGATTGGTTCAAGTTCTTTCGATAAGTAAGTGATTTTTTCTAATCCTGCTTTTCTTCGAGCGTAGGAGGGAATGGAATCCATTGGGCCTGGTCTAAAGAGAGCTAAAAGAGCTGCCACATCTTCAAAAGAAGTAGGCTGAACCTCCTTAATTGCTCGTTTCATTCCTAAGCTTTCTAGCTGGAAAAGACCCATTTCTTTGCCGTCTCGAATGATTTGAATGGCTTTCGGATCAGTGTAAGGCAAAGTGTAAGGCGATAAGGCAATACCCTCATATTTTCGAATCAAAGCAAGGCATTCATCGATAATTGTAAGATTCCTTAATCCTAAAAGGTCCATCTTTAAGAAACCTTGTTCTTCCAAAAAATCTTTTTCTAAGCAAGCAACAAAGCCTACTTCGTTATTATTTGTGGTCGGTAAAACTTCGTATAAAGGCTTATCGTTAATCACGATTCCTGCGGCATGCAAACCCGCTTGGCGAGGAAGACCTTCGATTTTAGAAGCTAAAGAAACTAAAGTTAAAAAATATTTATCTCCATCGATGATGGATTTGAATTTGGGGGAGTGGACATAATTAAAACGTAACGAATGATAAGGATAAAGCATCGCATCGATTAACAAAGAGACCTCTTTTTTATCATCGTATCCATAGATTCTTCCAACATCACGTAAAGCTTGTTTGGCTAAGATGGTTTGAGTTGTCAAGACATGGCCGATTCTGTCTTTTCCCCATTTCTTTTGAAGATAGGTAACAACTCTTTCGCGAGAAATATCCGCAAAATCAACGTCGATATCTGGCATAGACTGTCTTTCCGGATTTAAGAATCTTTCAAAGATGAGGTTATAACGGATAGGATCTAATTCGACAATTCCTAAAGAATAAGAAACCAATGACCCTGCTCCAGAGCCTCTTCCTGGACCGACTGTGATGCCATTATTTTTAGCGTAATTAACATAATCCGAAACCAATAAGAAATAGTCTGCATAACCCATACGGTTTATGACATCAAGTTCATAATTCAATCGTTTTTCGTAGTTCTCATCGTAATTAGGGAGTCTTTTAGCGAGTCCTTCCTTAGCGCATTTAGCAAGATATTCCTCGCTAGAAAGTCCTAAAGAATTAGGGAAATGAAGCAAGCCACCTCGTTTTTGAAAGAAGACGAAATCTTTGCACGCGTCTTTGATTTCTTCTGTTCTATCGATTTCTTCTTCGCTATAGAAGGATGAGATTTCTTCGTTACTTAAAAAGCATTCGTTTCCGCTTTTTTCTTTGATAACGAGGTTGATATTCTTTTGCACGGCGGAAAGTATCTCTAAAGCAATCGCATCGGCTTTCTTTTCGTATCGAAGAAAAGGGAAAGCGACCGTTTTATAAGAATATTTTTTAGAAAAATCCCTTATTTTATCGACATACTCTTTATTTTCCGTCCAATAAGGGAGAGCAAGATATACCTCAGAGAAATTCTTTATTTTATGAGCCAAATCGAAAGCGTATTTTTGCTCCTCTTCAGGATTTAGCTTAGCGAACACAAGAGGATTTGGAGAATAAACGAGAAGAAGACCATCTGTATGTTTTTGGATATCTTCCAAAGAAAGTTTCTCTTCCGAGATAAGCAAGGTAAGGGGAAGAAGATTTCGATATCCTTCTTCATTTTTTACATAAAGTGAAAAAGTCTCTTCGCCATAGGCAATATCCATCCCAAAGATAGGGGTGATGCCTGCTTCTAAAGAACGATGGGCGAAAGGCGCATACCCTGACATTGTTCCCTTATCCGTTAAGGCAATCGAAGAATAGCCGTATTTCTTTGCCAAAAAAGGAAGCTTGTTTACTTCTAAAGCGCTTTGAAGGTAAGAGAAACCGCTATATACATGCAAAGGGATAAATGCCATACTCCCATTATACTAGATTCTCTTCTCCTATGGAGAAAGGGAGAGAGAAAATGTAGAATATTCGTATGAAACTAGTGTCATTTAACGTCAATGGAATCCGTGCCATTCTTAAAAAAGGATTTGAAGAAAGCTTCGATTCCTTAAACGCGGATATTTTCTTTATTGAAGAAAGCAAGTTCACAGAAAACGGCAAAGATCCTTTTCCATTTGAGAAAGAAGGCTACCATCTTTATCAAAGAACCAGCCAAGTGAAAAAGGGATATTCTGGGGTTGCTTGCTATAGCAAATTAACTCCCTTAAGTGTTCATTATGGCCTTAAAGAGCATAAATACGATGAAGAAGGGCGTGTGATTACGCTCGAGTTTGATAATTTCTATTTCGTTGGTGCGTACGTCCCTAATTCCGGAGAAGAATTAAAACGTCTTTCTTTCCGTATGCAATATGAGAAAGATCTTGTGGAATATCTAACGGAATTAGACCAGAAGAAACCAGTTATTTATACCGGAGATTTGAATGTGGCTCATAATGAGATCGATTTGAAAAATCCTTCAACAAACCACCATAACGCAGGCTTCACCGATGAAGAAAGAAATGCGTTTTCTAATCTTCTAAGTAAAGGCTTTGTCGATACTTTTCGCGAGTTATATCCAAATACAGTAACTTATTCTTGGTGGAGTTATCGTTTCCACGCAAGAGAAAAGAACGCCGGTTGGAGAATTGACTATTTCCTTGTCTCAACACGTCTTATGGATAAGGTGAAAGACAGTAAAATCCATACGGAAATTCTTGGCTCGGATCATTGTCCGGTTGAATTAGATATTGATTTATAAAAAAGAGGAGATTTATTTCTCCTTTGTTTTCTTTTCTTTTTCTTCCTCGTCTTCTTCAAGAAGCATCGGGATTGGTTTGAAATAGTGGTAAACGCATTCAAAGAGATAAACGATGGAAATATACATCAATGGAATGCTAATTCCGAAACGGAAAACAACGTCTTCAACATTGTTAATGCCTTGTGTTAAAACCCAAATATCTAATGGAATTAATGCTAAAGGGACGGGGAGAAGAAGGCATTTGTCGACCATGGAATTATGTGAACGATGTTTAGGACTTGCTAACATCCAAATGAAATCAGTGATAGGCCAGATTCCGCCAATTAATGTCAGATAGGTAAACACATATCTTTTCCAGTCTTTGATGCCAATTACTTCTAAGAGAATAAGAAGGCCAATAGTAAAGAATACCACTGAGAAAATGGCTAATTCTCCACAATAAATTAAAATGGTTTTCTTTTGCTCTTTTGTATAGTTCGTTTTTTCCATATTATCTCCTCAATTTAACGAATTGTTTTTATGTTTCTTACAAAGGAATGTATAGCTTCCATCAGGGTTTTTAACGATTCTTGCTGGTTCTTCGGTGTGCCAAGGGTTTTTGGAAGGGCAGAAAGGACATTTCCAATGCTTAGGAATTTCGACTTCATTCTCATCGGTAGAATAATTGTCGATTCCGTATTCTCCGTTTGGATTAGAATAGGTGCCACTTTCTTCTATCTCTTCATCCTCTTCCTGATTAGGAACCGAGTAGGATTTTGGCTCTTCGTAATGGTTGATATTCGCCCCTTTGTATTTCACTTTGCGAATAATACCATCATTTACTGGACGTTTAATGACTTCCTCTTCATCTTCTTCATCATCATTCAAAAGAGGGTCATCGGAAGCGCTATATCCAGTTTCTGGGACGATGTTTACGAAAGAAACGGCTTTTTGCGAAACCTTCTTCACCCCATCCTCCGCCTTTGATGTCATTTTTTTCACAGGAGAGACAACGATGGCTAAAGAAACGAATTCTGCACTCGGTTTATGAAGGATGTCATCGCTTCTAAAGGTGTGATCAGGATAATGTTCCTTAATGAGCAAGAAATCCTCATCTTCAACGGTGTATGTAGCAACGATAATCCAGTCTTTGTCTTGACTCTTAAGGCCTTTTTTACGCACTTTTTTATCAATCATCGTAAGCATCGCATCGCCATTTTGGGCGTAGACAAACAATTCGTCCCAACCAAAATGAATGCCGACTCTTTTTTTGATGCGATTATTAAGCTCGGTGGCACGATTTTGAAGAGCGATAAGTTTCTTTTCTTCCAAATCATCACTCTTATTAAAGGAAACGGTCTTAACTTGAACTTTCTTGGTTTCTTGTTTTTTCTTAAATACTTTCTTTTCTTTTTGAAGGGGTTTCGATTCAACTTTCTGAGGAGGGGTAACAGGGGAAGCGTCTTTTTCTTCTATAACAAGCTTTTTCTTTTCTTCCTCTAAGACTTCTTGATACTTCTTAACCTTAACACCATCTAAAGAAATCTTTTCTCTGTCTTCCTCAGGAATTTTATCCAGAAGTTTCTTAAACCAATCGGTTAAGGTTGGATAGCTTTCAAGACGGTTGGCCAAAACATCTTGATGAGTGAAAGAAGAGGTCTCATCAAGTAAATCTAAAACAGGGGAAGAAATCTCGTTTGGTTCAGGTTTTTCCTGCTCTTTGGCATGCCAGCCATTTTTATAAGCGTTTAAATCAAAAAGGATAAATCTGCCATCACCCACATAATAACGGAGAAGAACAAAAGGAACGATTTCTTCGTCGAAATAACCGACTTTGTTGTTTTTTCTTCTTGCTAAATAAGCACGGAAGAGGACATTTTGGGAATTTTCAAGAATCTTGCTTAACGGGGAAGTTTCATCCTGATAATTTTCAATTTGCGTCAAATAAGTTTTACTAATTTCAAATACGTTTGCCATAAATCTTAGTAAGTATAACATAGAACGTTCATTTTTCTTAAACGAAGCAAGAGAAGTTTTCAATATGATAGGATGGTTGACCTCTTTTTCTAAAGAAAAAGAAAGGATGAAAAACAATCCTTTCTATCGTAAGAAAGCGTCTCTTTTTTAAGAAAAAGAATACGAAACGCCCTCTTTTAAAGAAAACCCCTTCCTATTAAGAAAGGAAGAGGTCATCAAGAGATTTAACGAAGGCGTCTAATTGATCAAGAGATTTGATTTTGCAACCGCTTGCCTGAGCGTGTCCGCCACCTTCCCACATATTCGCAACTCCAGAAATATCTTTTCCTTTGCTTCGAATGGAAATTCTCCAGCAGTAATCTTTTGGATTTGGGTCTTCGGTAATAGAGCACCAAGCATTGATTCCTTCGATGTTTGCGAAGAGATTGACATTGTTCTTCCCTTGTTCGGAGGTAATCTTAAGCTCTTTTTGAACGGAATCTGGTAATAGATAATAAGCGACTCCATGTGGGGATACCGAGAAATGATTAAGCACGTATGCCGTTACTTTCAAATCGTCGATATTTTTCTCATACATTTTTAAATAGATATCGCGAATGGAGATTCCTGTTTCGATAAGAGCACTGGCACAAGCGAATGTGTGAGCGTTTGTGGAAGAATATTGGAATCTTCCAGAATCTCCGACAATGCCGATATAAAGGTAGGAAGCCGCTTCCTTAGAAAGAGTGGTTCCCTTCCACTTTAAGAGGATGTCGGTCATAATTTCGGCCGCAGCCGCTGATTCTGTATCTAATATAGGATGAGAAGCAATCTCGACCTTACATGGGTGGTGGTCTACTTTCAAAATCTTTTTAGCCTTTGTATAGCGAGGGTCAGCAATTCTTTCGTGATCGCCAACATCGCAAATAATGGCTAAAAAAGGCTCATCAAAATAGGAATCGTTGAGTCTTTCCGTTTCTGGGAAAAGTCTTGGAGTGAAAGTCACATGGTTATCGCCAACAAAATGGACATCTTTATTTGGGAAATTATCTTTAATAAAGGTATAAAGACCCATCTGGGTGCCCATTGCGTCAAAATCTGGTTTAATGTGACGGAAAATAACGATGTGATCGTACTTTTTGACACAAGAATAGAAATATGAATAATTCTTTTTTAAATCTAATCCGTAATTCGTGATTTCTTTTGGTAGTTTGGCCATATTATAAAGTTCCCTCTAATGCGCTATAGCAATCGCGGGCAATCATAACTTCCTCATCGGTTGGGATGACAGCCACTCTAATCTTGCTATCGGGGGTGGAGATTTCTCCTTCTTTGCCAATTAATTCGTCGTTCTTTGCCCAATCAATATGGATATCTAAAGCCTCAGAAATATCGTCTAAGATCATTTTGCGGCAAATTGGGTTGTTCTCGGTGATGCCGGCAGAGAAAATGAGCATGTCTGCTCCGCCTAAACGAACATAATAAGAGCCAACGAAATCAGCAACTCTTCTTGCCCAAAGTTTTAAAGCGTTGATACATCTCTCATCGCCTTTTTCTGCGGCCGCTAAGATATCACGTGTATCATTCGAAAGGCCAGAGACACCTAAGAAACCGGACTTTTTATTCAAAATATCGTAGATTTCTTCGGAGCTTTTTCCTGTGCAAGTGGCAAGATAATAATAGACGGATGGGTCGATATCGCCACAACGTGTTCCCATCATAACGCCACCTAATGGAGTAAGGCCCATAGAGGTTGCTACGCATTTGCCATCTTTAATGGCACAAATAGAGGCGCCACTTCCTAAATGAAGAGTGATGATGCGTTTGCTTTTATCGCCATGGAAATAATCTTTGATGGCTTTATCAGCTAAATAGTGGTGGGAAGTACCATGCGCACCATATCTTCTGCAATCATATTTTTCAGTGTATTCATATGGGATTGGGTATAAATAATCCTCAGGTTGCATGCTTTGATGGAAAGCAGTATCAAAAACAGCGATGGTGACAGCGTTAGGCAACACCTTTTTGAAAGCGTGATAACCAATTAGATGAGCTGGAGCGTGTAAAGGATCAAGCGGAACAAGTTTGGTGATCTTCTCTTCCGTGTCCTCATTAAAATAGGCGGATTTAGAGAAATACTTACCACCTTGAACAACACGGTGACCAATGGCTTTGATTTCCTCGAAATCTTTAACGATTTCGTAGTCCTTTAATGCTTTTAAAATTAATTCAACACCAACGTTATGATCCATAATTGGAAGATATTCGTCGTGTTTTTCTCCTTTGTATTTCAAACGGAAATGAGCATCTTCGTGCCCGATTCTTTCAACTAAGCCTTCGCAAATAACTTTTTCTTCTGGCATCTCAAAGAGTTTATATTTGATTGAAGAAGAGCCAGCGTTAACGGCCATGCATTTTACCATAATTTTTCTTACCTCTTTTTATCGCTAAACATTCTAATCTAACTTTCTCCTTTCTAAAAGGGAAAAGAACCATAAAATGCCAATTACGTACCTCATTTCCTTTTGCGTGCGCACACATAGATGCGATATAATGTAGAAGATAAAACAAAAACAAGGAGGGTTATTATGGCTTACGGCATTCTCTATGATTTTTTGATGGGTCAAAGCATTGAGGCGTATCGTTACTTTGGCGCTCATTTTTTAGACAAAGAAATTGATGGGAAAAAAGTCTCCGGAGTTGTTTTCCGCTTATATGCCCCTCTTGCAAACGATGTTTCGGTAATCGGTGAGTGGAATAATTGGGACGTTACGCGAAATAAGATGGAGAAAATCGATTCTTCTGGAGTGTTCGAAACCTTTGTTCCTGGTCTTCATAATTACCAATCCTATAAATATCATTTCCTAAACGCTAAGGGAGAATATGTCGATAAAGCGGATCCTTTTGCTTTCTTCTCGGAACTTAGACCGAACACTTGCTCCCGTCTTTTCGATATCGAGAATTTCATTTGGCATGACGAAACGTTCTTAAAAAAGAGAGATAGAGGCTTCGATAAACCAGTTTCTATTTACGAAATTCATCTTGGCTCGTGGAAAGGCCTTATTGATGGAAGGTATCCTTCTTATGAAGAGGTCGCGGATTATTTAATTCCATATCTTAAAGAAAATGGCTTCACGCATGTAGAAATCATGCCTATTTGTCAATATCCTTTCGATGGCTCATGGGGATATCAAGCAACTGGTTTTTTCTCGGTTGATTCTCGCTATGGCAACCCCTTCCAATTGATGTCTTTTATCGACCGCATGCATCAAGCTGGCTTTTCTGTTATTTTAGATTTTGCTCCTGTTCATTTCGCTAACGATAAATTCGCCTTAAGAGAATTCGATGGCTCTTGCTTATATGAATATGGCGATATGAAGCATACCTTCTCCCCATGGGGCTCTTGTTATTTTGATTTAGGAAAAGACCCTGTTCGCTCTTTCTTAATGAGCGCGATGAATTATTATCTCACTTATTTCCATTTTGACGGAATTCGTGTGGATGCTGTTTCCAATATCGTTTATTGGGAAGGCAATAAATCTCTCGGAGAGAATTATGGTGCCACGGAATTTATCAAACGTTTGAATGGCAAACTGCATTTGGCTCATCCTTCAATTATTATGATTGCCGAAGATTCCACGGATTTTACTGGCGTGACCAAACCTTTGGAATATGGCGGTCTTGGTTTTGATTACAAATGGGATCTTGGCTGGATGAACGATACTTTAAAATATTATTCTCTTGATCCAATCTATAAGAAATATGAACACCACGACATTACTTTCTCCATGGCTTATTTCTTTAGCGAGAATTTCCTTTTGCCTTTATCCCATGACGAAGTGGTGCATGGCAAGGGCACTTTGATTAATAAAATGTTTGGGGATTACGAAACGAAATTCGCCCTCTTAAGAAACCTTTTCACCTACCAATTCGCCCATCCAGGCAAAAAACTTAATTTCATGGGCAACGAAATGGCCTCCTTCGATGAATGGAATGAAACCCGTTCTCTTCCTTGGAATCTTTTGACCTATCCGAAACACGATTCCATGAAACGCTTAGTAAGAGACTTGAATCTCATATATCAAGCGGAAGAAGCCATGCATAAAGAAGAATACAATCCTGCTCATTTTGAGTGGATGATGGTTGACAATTCCGATCAAAGCGTGTTTGCTTTTGAACGGGATTACGGAGATTCTTCCCTCCTTTTCCTTTTCAATATGACTCCTAATTTCTATCCAAATTATGATGTAGGGGTTAAAAAGAAAGGGGTTTGGAAAGAAATCTTCAATTCCGATAAAGATGTCTATGGAGGAAACAATCAATATAATGGGTTACCTCTTTTGGCAGAAGATGGCGCTCCAGAAGGAAGAGCGTATCATATCAGCGTGAAACTCGCCTCCTATGGCGCTATGATTTTTAAGTTAGAAAATCCTAAGAAAGAAACGAAAACACACAAAAAGAACACCGTTACGAAGAAAAAGAAAACTACGAGAAAGGCTAAGAATTAATCTATGATTTTTGATAACAAAGAAGAATTCAAAAAAGAATTTGAGAAACGCTTAACAGAACTATATGGTCGTTCAGTCGAAGATTCTCATATCACGGAAAGATATGAAGTATTAGGCGAAATGGTTCGCGACTATGCTGGTATTGGTTGGAGAAGTTGTCGTGAAGACACATGTGACAACGGGAGAAAACAATGCATTTATTTCTCCATGGAATTTTTAATCGGAAGATTGCTTTTAAACAACCTTCAAAATCTTGGAGTTTACAAGGTTGCCAAAGAAGGATTGGCTGATTATGGCATTGATATAAACGAACTTGAAGATCAAGAACCGGATGCAGGCTTAGGAAATGGTGGCTTAGGTAGATTAGCCGCATGCTTTTTAGACTCTGCCGCTTCGTTAGGCTATCCAATGCACGGAAATACCATTCGTTATGAATATGGTTTCTTCAAACAGAAATTCGTGAACGGAAAACAAACAGAACTTCCGGATGAATGGCTTTCTAACGGCTTTGTCTTTGAAGTGAAAAAGCCAAAACACGCTGTCGAAGTGGAATTTGGTGGAAACGCAGAAACCTATCTAAAGCCAAACGGTGAATACGCCCTTCGTACCGTAAACGCTACTCACGTTCGCGCTATGCCTTACGATGTAAGTGTGGTTGGCTATCATAATGGCGTTTCTAATACCCTCCGCCTTTGGAGTGCTGAACCAAGCGAAAAGAACCTTCCAACCGATGTTTCTTTCGATGATTATCTTTCTACTTTAAAAGAACTTTCCTTTGGCTTATATCCTGATGATTCTACCGAACATGGCCGTATTCTTCGTCTTCGCCAACAATATTTTCTTGTTTCCGCAGGCCTTCAATCCGTCATGCGTGGAGAATATGGGAGATATAAGACTCTAGAACATTTAAAAGATCATTATGTTTTCCAATTAAATGACACCCATCCAATTCTTTCTATCCCAGAAATGATGCGTCTTTTAATGGACGTTTATGGCTTTGGCTGGGATGAAGCGTGGGATCAAGTCACCCATTCTATCGCTTATACAAACCACACTGTTATGCCTGAAGCCTTAGAAAGATGGCCAGTTCAATATGTGCAAAAACTCCTTCCACGCGTTTATATGATTATTGAAGAAATCAATCGTCGTTTTAACGCTTATATGGTGGAAAAAGGAGTGGATCCAGCAAAAGCGTATCAGATGCAAATCATCAAAGATGGCCAAATTCATATGACAAACATGGCTATTTATGCTGGTTTTAGTGTCAATGGTGTTGCTAAAATCCATACTTCCATTCTTGAAAACTATACCTTCAAGAATTTCTATGAGCTTTTCCCAGAGAAATTCTCCAATAAGACCAATGGTGTCACTCATCGTAGATGGTTGCTTTATTCGAATGAGAAACTTGCTTCTTTAATAACCTCTAAAATCGGTGATGAATGGATTATGCATCCAGAGAAACTCATCGCTTTCAAGGCTTTTGATACAGATAAAGAAGTTCAGAAAGAGATCATGGAAATCAAACACGAAAACAAGATTAAATTTGCTGAATTCGTGATGAAAACATATGGAATCGAAATCTCTCCTGACGCTATTTTCGATGTTCAAATCAAAAGACTTCACGCTTATAAGAGACAACTTTTGAATCTTTTCCATATCATGGCGGAATATCTTGAACTCAAGAAAGACCCTGCCTCTTTCCATATGGAGCCGCACGTTTACATTTTTGGTGCAAAAGCCGCTCCAAGCTATGAATACGCTAAGTGCATTATCGAATTAATTCTTGCTGTCCAAGAAGTTATCAATAATGACGAGGATGCCTCTAAATTCATGAAGATCATCTTTGTAGAAAACTATGGTGTCACTTTAGCGGAGCATATTATTCCTGCAGCCGACCTTAGCGAACAAATCTCTACCGCTGGCAAAGAAGCCTCAGGCACCTCCAATATGAAACTCATGATGAATGGTGCTTTAACTTTAGGAACCTTAGATGGTGCAAACATCGAAATTGCGAAACAAGCCGGAGAAGAAAACGAAATCATCTTTGGCTTAACCGCCGAAGAAGTGGAGCGCAAAAACGAAGAAGGAAGCTACAACCCTTGGGATGTCTACAATAATAACAACCTCGTAAAAGAAGTCATGGATTCCCTTTTCTCCGGGCCTTGGGCTTTAAAAGTCAATGGCCGTTTCCAAATGATTTTCGATGAAATCATGAATAAGGGCGATCAATACTACATTTTGGAAGATTTCGCCTCTTATTGTGACGCTTGCAAACGTGCGGAAGAATTCTATCTTGATAAAGAAAGATGGGCTAAAGCCGTTATTGATAACATTTCTACTTCTGGGGTCTTCTCCTCTGATAGAACCATTGAAGAATATAACCGTGACATTTGGCATCTTAGTAAATACGGAAGCCATAATTAGGTAACAAAAATATTCGATAAACAAAGAAAGCCGCCTTATTATAGACGGCTTTTTCAATGGAGTTATCTTTCCTTTATAGAGCAAGGAAGATTAGATTTTTATGTTCTTATCTTCAATTTGTTTCTGGTATTTCTCGATTTGCTCTCCCATCGACATTCCCTTGAATTGGTTCATATATAGGTTATAGTAATAGCCTTTTTTCTCCATAAGTTCTTTATGGTTGCCATCTTCAACGATATTTCCATGTTCCATGACCAAAATACGATCAGAATTGACGATTGTGGATAAGCGGTGGGCGATAGTAATCGAAGTCCTGCCCTTTAAAAGAGGCTGGATGCGATTTTGAATCTCTTCCTCGGTTTCCGTATCAATTGATGAAGTGGCTTCATCTAAAATCAATAAGGATGGATTTCTAATCATTGCTCTAGCAAAAGAAACAAGCTGTCTTTGTCCTTGGGAAAGAGAGGAGCCTCCATCTTCAAGATAAGTGTTATACCCATCTTTCTCTTTTTCGATGAAAGAGTCGATTCCAACGACCTTTGCTGCTTTTTTAACTTCATTCATAGTCGCGTCCAATTTACCATAGGCAATATTTTGGAAATAGGTCGCAGAGAAAACAAATGGACTTTGCTGAACATATCCGATATGCGAACGAAGCCAGCCTAAGGAACGTTCTTTGTAATTCACTCCATCAAGGAGGATTTCTCCGCCTGTTGGTTCATAGAAACGGCAAAGAAGGTTTGCTAAAGTTGTTTTGCCAGACCCAGTTTCACCAACGATAGCAACCGAGGTTCCTGCCTTGATTTTTAAGTTTAAAGGATGAATAACTTCCACTCCGTTTCCATAATGGAAAGAGAGATTACGGAACTCGATATCACCAGAAAATGGCTCATAATTCTCTTTCTTTGGAGAGAGGATATCACCATATTTAGTAACGACTTCATCCGCGTCTTTAATTTCTACTGGAGCTTTTAAAAGCTGTTCAACTTTCTCGGCAGAAGCTTGGTTTTCCATAAAAGAGGAGAAGGTGTCAGACATACTTTCAAGTGGGGAGAAAATGGATTGCGCAAAGCCAACGAAAAGAACGATAGTAGCAACTAGCGTAGCCATATCAAGCCCATCTTGCAAGGCGATATTGTCGATATCTTGATAGCCAACAACGACAATAATCACGATCATTACGGCTAAAATAAATTCCAATAAAGGTCTAAAGAAAGCGCCGATTCTTCCTGCACGGAAACGTTTCTTCTTCAAATCATCAACAATATCTTTCGATTCTTTTGAAACTTCCTCTTCCAAAGATAATGTCTTTACTGTTTTCGCTCCATTGATGATTTCGGCAAGCCAGCCAACATAAGCGGAATAGGCGTTTCTTGCTATACGGTGACGTTTCAAAATCAAACGTTCGAATAAAGGAACGATAATCGCGATGAATGGCAAGGAGGCAATGACAATTAAAGCGTATTTTACATTTTGGGAGAACATCGTGATAATCGTGAAAATAAGATCGAAAGAAGACCAGAATATCGATGTCAAAGACCAAGAAAGAACGTCTCCTATAGCCGAAGTGTCGTTATTCATTCTCGCAATCAACCAACCGGAATTCGTTCTATCGAAATAAGAAAAAGAAAGTTCCTGAACGTGATCAAAAAGGTCTTTTCTTAACGAAATCATAACGACCATGTTCAAATAATTCGTTAAATAGAAGGTTACGAAAATACTCACGCAACGGATGATAACGAAGATACCTTGAGTAATAAGGAAGGTTAAGAACGTAATATCGATTTCCCAAACGTTTTTGATGAAAATAACGTGTAATGGAAGCTCCCAAAGGGAAGAGATAGAGGATAAAACGCCAGTTTGTCCAACCAATGTAATGGCAGCCGCATTCATCGCAGGTACGAAAGCGGAGTCATAGAAGGTTGTAATAAACATCGTCAAAATGATGATGGCGAACAAATCAACGCGTTTCATCGCGTATTTCATGATGCGGAACCAAATGCCAAAATTCAATTTGGTCGGGAGTTTTTCTTCGAGAACTTTGCTACTCATTTTGAAACCTCCATTCTTTCTTGAATTTCAGCCAGTCTTTGATAAAGACCTGCTTTCTTCATTAATTCTTCATGCGTTCCCATCTCTTCGATTCTACCATCATCCAAAACAATGATTTTATCTGCACTTTTCGCTGAAGCAATGCGGTGAGTGATCAGGAACGTGGTGGAATCTTTGACGTTTTCTTTTAATCTTTGACGGATTTCCAAGTCTGTTTTGGTATCTACGGCACTTAAAGAATCATCGAAAATCAAAATAGGGGCTTTTGTTAATAAAGTTCTAGCGATAGCAACCCTTTGTTTCTGCCCGCCAGAAAGCGTAACGCCTTTTTCTCCGACCATTGTTTGATAACCATCTTTAAAAGAAAGGATGGTGTGGTCGATATCAGCGTTCTTCGAGGCAAATCTCATTTCGTTCTCGCTTGATAAAGGAGAGGCAATCTTGATGTTTTCCTCAATAGAACGGGAGAATAAGAAAGGATCTTGCAAGACAGGAACAACCTTTTTCCTTAGATAACTTTTCTGAATGTTCTTTAATTCGACCCCATCGATTTTTATTGAACCAGAATCGTAATCATAGAGTCTTGTTAAAAGAAGAACTAAAGTGGATTTTCCTGCACCTGTTTTTCCCATAAGGGCGATAGTTTCTCCTGCTTTAACGGAGAAAGAAACGTTTTCAATCATGTCTCTTTCCCCATCAGGATATGCAAAAGAAACGTTTTTAAATTCGATATTTCCCTTAATTTCAGGACATTCGCCAGATTCTAAATCCTCTAATGGCTTCCCTAAAAGAATTTGAATACGGTCTGCTGAAGCAAAGATTTGACCGAAATTCGATAAGGTTTGAGCCGCATCACGGACAGGCCATACCATCATGTTGACGTAAAGGAGGGTAATAACTAGGGTTCCTGCATTTATCTCTCCGATATAAACAAGATAAATTCCCCATAAAAGAGCCAATACCTTTGAGGCAAAAATGAAAACATCAGAACTTGAGAAGAAGAAAGCATTGAATTTCTTCCAAGATAAGAACTTGCCTTGATAGTCTTTTAAAATCGCATCAAAAGAGGAAATTTCATAAAGTTCATTATTAAAAGCTTTGACAATACGTACCGACGCAAGATTCTCCGAGGCTTTATCGGTAAGTTTTGCTTCGGAATCATCGGCTAAACGATAAAGCTTCCTCACATGTCCGGTTAGTAACATCGAATAAAGGAAAAGGATCGGGAATAAAGAAACGCTGACCAAGGTCATTTTCCAAGAAATGGACATCAAGATGGAAAAACAGAAAAGAACCATCCATAAAGCCCAAGTGATATTACTCATGCCATTGGACATGAATTCGCGGTAAACCTTTAAATCTCTCGTTGCCGTTTGTAAAAGATCGCCTTCTTTGCTCTTTTTGTATTCCTCATAAGGAAGCCTTTCAATATGGCAGAAGATTTCTTCTTGGCAATGAGCGTTAAAACGTGCCGAGAAAAGAGCTCTCATCCACATACGTAAAAACATCGATAAAACATAGGCGGCAGCAACAACAATGATGGCCGTTGGAAGCAAATACCTTCCGTTTTCATAAAGATAGACGTTTCCTCTTCCGCCAGTGATTAAATAAATCACGGCTTTTTCTACGGCCGCTGCTTCGTTTAATTTATCTAAGCCTTCGACTGTATCGACAAGAACCTTAATCAAAAAGGTTTGCATGACCGAAAAGAAACCTACAAGAGTTTGTAAGAAAACCTGAAAATAAAAGAGGGGGTGTATCCCTTTTAGTAAATGATGTGAGAGTTTCAAAAAGTTTTTCATAAGATTAATAAGAACCTATGATAGATATAAATGAAATATATAGAATGTCAATGTATAATCAAATTATGAACAAACATTTCAATGATTGGTGGGAAAAATCAATCGGGTACATGATTTATCCTATTTCCTACCAAGATTCCAATTCTGACGGTTATGGGGATATTAGGGGAATTATTTCACGTCTAGACTATCTGAAAGAATTGGGAATTAATCTTCTTTATATTTGTCCTCTTTTTGAAACTCCTTTCCACGATGGAGGGTATGACGTTTCCAATTATTACCGAATTGACCCTGCATTTGGAAACATGGAGGACTTAAAAGAACTTATTAAGGAAGCTCATGCTAGAGAGATTCGTTTGATTATGGACCTTCCTTTGAACCATACTTCGAAAGAACACCCATGGTTTCAAAAAGCGTTAACAGATCCTTCATCAAAAGAAAGAGGATTCTATTACTTCTTGGAAGGAAAAGAAGAAAATGGCAAGCTTCTTCCTCCAAACAACTGGGGCTCTTTCTTAGGAGGTAGTGCCTGGGAAAGAGTGGGGGACACTTCCACCTTTTATCTTCATATTTTTGGAAAAGAACAACCTGATGTTCGTTGGGATAATCCAGAAGTAAGAAAAGAAATGATTCAAATTGCCTGTTTTTATCGCGATTTAGGAGTTGATGGTTTCCGCTTGGATGCCTGTTCCCATCTTGCAAAGGATTTATCTTTTGAAAATTCCTCTCTTCCTGAGAGTAATGGGGTAGCTCTTGATTTCTCTAAATTTAGCAATCGTCCTGAACTTCTATCTTACTTAAAAGAATTTTCCGATGCCGTTAAAGGCGATAGTGACCTTCTTCTTATCGGTGAGTCTGGAGGTTGCATTCAACCTGAAGAAGCCCTTCCTCTTGTGAATAAAAACGATGGGCCTCTAGATATGTTATTTAATTTCGATACGGTAAACGAAAACGGTTCCTACGAATCATTCGCTAAAACGGACGAAGAAATTAAAACGGATGTCATTTCTTTAAAAAGAAATTTCATGCGTTGGTATAACACCCTTCATGAGGATGCTTATTTGCCTATCTATTGGGAAAATCACGACAATCCTCGCCTTCTAAACCAATATGGCTCAACGAAATATCGCGATGAATCCGCAAAAATGCTTTTGGTTACCTCTCTTTTCTTATACGGCACCCCATTTATGCAATATGGTGATGAAATTGGTATGTCCAACCTTCATTTTGAACATATTGAAGATTTCTATTTGGATGAACCAACGAAAAGCGAAGTATCTTCTTGGAGAAAAGAAGGCATTCATGATGAACAAATTCTTCGTTATTTAAATCGTTCTTCCCGTCTTTCTTCAAGAAGCATCATGCAATGGGAAAATAAAGAATATGCCGGTTTTTCTGATACAAAGCCTTATTTCCCTCTTAATCCTAATTATAAAGAAGGGGTAAACATCCTTTCAGAAATGGAGAACCCTTATTCCATTTTGAATTTCTATCAATATGCGATTGCCTATCGAAGAAACGCCCTTGTAAATCAAACCGTTCTTCATTCCCCATTAAAAATCATCGATCCAAATCATCCTGATGTCTTTTCTTATCTTCATAACGGAGCATTAAAACTCCTTGTTATCTCCAATATGCGAGATTATGAAGTCTATTTCTCTTTCTATTTCGATATTTTAGACATTAAACTTCATAATTATGGGGATGTGATTTTAGAAAACCACGTTTTCCATTTGCGTCCTTTTGAAACCTACCTTTTAATTGTCAAATGATCCTGTATTATCTCTTTTTAGCAAATACCCCATTGAAACGTTCCTTTTTTGAGGAAGCGATTTCTTCCGTCAGCGAAGAAAAACTGGATTTTCATTATTTCAATTCCCAAAAAGGATATTTCCTTGCGGATGAAAAACTATCCAGCACCCTTCAACAGGTTCTTTTTAACATTCACGACGACTTAGGCGTGAATCTTACGATTGTTGTCTCCCATTGTTTGGGAGAATTTGAGGAAAAGATGCTTAAAGAATCCATTTCTTATTTCCCAAACCAATGTCTTTTCCTGACGGATATGTTATTAAAAGAGCTTTCTTTCGGTGATTATTCTTCAATCCCTTTACTTGCAAATGAATTTAAGAAGGTCTCACCGGATCTTCTTTTGACTGCGGGAACTTTTCTCCGTTGCGGATTAAACGCCTCCCTTTCGGCCGAAACGCTTTTTATTCATCGCAATACCTTCAATTACCGTTTAAATTCTTTTATCGAAGAAACTTCTTTGGATATTCGTTCTTACCATAACGCCTTGCTTTTAGAGCTTTATTTCCAATTCACCAATAAACGTTAAGTTGATTTGTGCACTTTGCACAAGACAAATTGAAAGCCCTTTCTTATAATATTTTCAAACAGGAGACCATAAGCAAATTATGGTTTGATAAAAATGAAAAATTTCTTCAAAAAGAAAGACAAAAAAGAAACAAAGCCGAATACTTTGACGACCGTCACTAAAAAAGAAATTGAAGAGAGAGCGAAAGAAATCGAAGCGCTTATTCCGACAGAGAAGTGGGATCCAAACGCTTATGTTTCTCTTCGTCATATCGACAAAGTCTATGATAACGGTGTCCAAGCCGTCTTTGATTTCAATCTTGATATCGCCAAACATGAATTCATTGTTTTCGTCGGCCCATCTGGATGTGGTAAATCTACCACCTTGCGTATGGTCGCAGGACTTGAAGACATTACTAATGGTGAACTTTATATCGATGGAGAATATTCCAACGACAAGTCGCCAAAAGACAGAGATATCGCCATGGTTTTCCAATCCTACGCCTTATATCCTCATATGACTGTCTATGAAAACATGGCTTTCGGATTAAAGATTCGTCGTCTTCCTAAACAAGAAATCGACGAAAGAGTTCACCATGCTGCAAAAATCCTTCAAATTGAAGAATACTTAGACCGTAAACCAAAGGCTCTCTCTGGTGGTCAAAGACAGCGTGTCGCCTTAGGAAGAGCTATTGTTAGAAATGCCAAAGTCTTCTTAATGGATGAGCCTCTTTCCAACTTAGACGCTAAACTCCGTGTTCAAATGAGATCGGAAATCATCAAACTTCATGAATCCTTAAACGCGACAACCATTTACGTTACGCACGACCAGACCGAAGCTATGACGATGGCTTCCCGCATTGTCGTTATGAAGTTAGGACATGTCCAACAAATTGGCACACCAATTGAAATTTATAACAAGCCGGCAAACGTTTTCGTCGCTTCCTTCATCGGCTCTCCAGCCATGAACTTGATGACCGCTCATTATGCGGATGGAAAAATTACTCTTTCTAGTGGCCAAGTTCTCACTCTTCCAGCGAATTGCAAAGCGGGAATGGAAGCTTTCTATGGTAATAACGACGAAAGGGATGTCACCTTTGGCGTTCGTCCAGAAGATATTCACCAAGGCGATGAAGAACATGTTCATAAATATGGTGGAGAGGCTGTGGACATCAAGGTTGCGGTTGCTGAACTTTTAGGACATGAATACTACGTCCATACGGACTTTGGTGGAATTGACTTAGTCGCTAAAATTCCTCTCACAAACGAAATCAAGATTGGCGATGATATCAAGATTTTGATTGATATGTCTAAAATCCATCTCTTCGATACGGAGAGTGGTAAACGTATCTATTAATCGCAAAAGATTTGAAAAGCCGTCAGAAATGACGGTTTTTTAAATACAACGTTTTCCTTAATAGAGAACTATCTAATAAAAAAGGTCCATAACGGACCCTTGGTTAAACTAATCTTTTTTGCTACCTTTTTGGAAGCTTCTTCCTTTGGAGAAGGATTTTCCTCCTTTATGGAAGGAATCTCCTTTGTGGAAAGAGCCACCCTTATGGAAGGAATCACCTTTGTGGAAGTCCTTCTTCCCATAAGAACGTTTCTCGTCATTATCATGGAAGGATCTCTTTTTGGAGAAACTCTTTCCGTCTTTATGGTCATGGAAGCTATCTTTTTTCTTGAAATATGGCTTTCTTTCCTTACCTTCTTCGTTTTGATCGTGATGGTCATAACGTTTTTCGTGATCGTGATGGAAGGAACCTTCTTTTCTTGGGCCACGAGAGAATGATTTTCCACCAAAACGAGATTTGTGGAAATCTTTATGGAATCCTTCTTTCTTGGTGAATTCCTTCTTTTCGCCTTCGTTAGAGGAGATTTTCTCTTCTCCTGGTTTTTCTTCGTCTTTCTTTACGAAACGAGGCTTTCTATCGCCGAATCTTCTCTTTTTCATTGGATGGCGAAGTTGATAGTCTCTTTCTTCGTAAGAGAGATATTCTTTTTCTTTCTTTTCAGGATCGGTGAATAAGAAGGAGAGATCATCTAAAGAAGAATAGCAGGCAATGCCATTTTCTTCTAAAAGTCTTGTTGTAATGCCCTTTCCTGGAATTTTGGTTTGATTGAAATGTCCATCATAGACATTTCTCACCCCACAAGAAGGGGAACTTTCCGCTAAAATGGCAATACGGATGCCAAAAAGGCGGCACGCTTCCAAGGCTTTTTTTGCACCAAGGTTATATTCTTTGACTTTGCTGACGCCATCTTTTGTTTTAACGTCTGGTCCTTGAATCTCACAAGGCTCACGAGGAGTAAGCAATCCACCCATTACTTCAGGGCAAAAAGGAATCAACTCGTATTTTTCTTTTAATTTTTCAACGATTGGAAGGTAATTATTCTTTCCATCGTAACGGGTATTTTCACCAACTAAACACGCACTAATTAATATCTTTTCCATACGTCTAGGAAGTTTACTCTATTTCCCTTGCTTTTACTAGTCAAAGAGTTAGGAGGCTCCCTATAATTAATAAGATGAAGAAAAAAGAGCTTTGGCAAATTCAAATCGGTACAGAAACTTACCCCGTGACAGTCAATTATCGAAAAAGAAGAAGCATGGGTCTTCGTTATAATCCAGAAAGAAAAGACTTTACTTGCAATGTCCCTATATATATTAAAGAGGATGAGGTTTTTCGTTTCGTAAACAAGAATGCGGAAAAACTGATTGAAAGAGTGAAGGCGAAAACGGCACCTAATCCCATTGAGGGAGATTTTGTCTATTTATTCGGGGAGAGATACGAAATTCCTGCTTTTTCTACTTGGAAAGAAGAGAAACAAAGGATGTATCTAAAAAAGATTCTTCTTTCCTTTCTTGAAGAAAATGTCGCTAAAAACAAAGAAAAAATGGGAGTCACATCTTCTTATCGCGTTCGTGTTCGCCAAATGAAAACGAGATGGGGTGTAAATAATCAACGCACCCTTTCTTTAACTTTCGCTTTATGCTTAGTCCATTATAGCAAGGAGATTATTGAAAGTGTTGTCATTCACGAACTCGCTCATGATAAAGTCCGTAATCACAGCAAAAATTTCTATAAGATTGTTCTTGCTTATTATCCTGATTATTATTTCTATCATAAAAAATTAACGAAAGGGCAATACAAATGAGTGAATTTCTTTCTTCTAAAGATAACAAAAAAATAAAAGAGACCCTCTCTTGCCAAGATGGAAAGGACGATTTCTTCCTCGTGGAAGGTTTCCATATGGTGGAGATGGCGTTAGAAAACGCTTCAGCCATTCGAATTTTTTCCTTAAAAGAATATCCTCATGGAGATGTAGAATTCTATCTAACGAATGAAGCAATCATTAAACGCCTCTCTTCTTCCAAAACTCCTGAAGGAATCGTTGCTTTGTGCAAGAAAAAGAAAGAAGAAAAGCCTTTTTCCGATGTCATTGTTTATCTCGATGAGCTTCAAGATCCTGGAAACGTTGGCACGATTTTAAGAACTTGCCTTGCCTTTGGCTATCAAGACGTCTTTCTTTCAAAAGGATGTGCAAGCGCCTATTCTTCAAAAACCCTCTCTTCTTCCCAAGGAGCCATTTTTAAACTCAATATCAAAGAAGGAAACCTTTCTCCTGAAGAAGATATTCTTTCCTTGAAAGAGAAAGGTTATAAAATCCTTGCCACGGATTTAAAATCCTCCGACCCGTTAAAAGAATTAAACATTGAAAAGCCTTATGCACTCATTCTTGGAAATGAGGGAAAGGGCGTAAATCCGAAAATTCTTTCCCTTGCGGATAAAAAAGTACGTATCGAAATGGACGGCATCGACTCTTTAAATGTAGGGGTTGCTGCAGGAATTCTTCTTTATGAACTCAAAAAGAAGTAACAAGTCTTCTTCTTTGTATTAAAATATCATCGTTCGAAGAAAAGGAAGAGTACGCAAGACCTTCTTAGTTCTGGGAGAGACAAAGAGAGAGACTGTCTTCTAAGAAGCTTGCCGAAGTTCGCCTTGGAGAACAGGGAAGAGATTCCCTCCGTCGTGGGTTATAGCCAAAAAGTCGCGTTTTATCAAAAAAAACGAATTGGGATGGCACCGTGGTTTATTCACTCCCTGCATCCCTTTTTCTATATTCAGAAAGGAAAATTCATGGAAAACGAAAAGAAAACCGTTTTAGAAGCGGAAGAAGAAGCCTTAACCGCTTTAGAAAAAGCGAACAGTTCCGAGGAATTAACAAACTGGAAGAACACTTATCTTTCGAAAAAGAGCCATCTTGCTCAGCTTATGGGGTTAATGAGAAACCTTCTTGCTGAAGAAAAAGCCGCTTTTGGAAAACTTGTAAACGATACAAGAAAGAAAGTGGAAAGCGCTTTTGAAGAAAAAATGCAAAAGGCTCAAGCAAAAGCCCTTGAAGAAAAACTTCAATCTGAAAAAATCGACCTTACCCTTCCGGGTAGAAATTACCACCAAGGTTTCATCAACCCATATTGGCAAATTGTCGATGAAATGTCCGATATCTTCGCCTCAATGGGTTTTGATATCGTTGAAGGAAGAGATGTTGAAACGGATCATTTCAACTTTGAACTTTTGAATGTTCCTAAGGACCATCCTGCTAGAGATATGCAAGATACCTTCTATATTTCCGAGAATCTTTTATTAAGAACTCAAACTTCTGCCGCTCAAGCGCATACCATGCTTGAAAACGAAGAAAAGAAACCAATCAAGATGATTTGCCCAGGAAAATGTTATCGCCGTGATGACGATGATGCGACTCACTCCCATGAGTTCGGTCAAATCGAAGGACTTGTCGTAGATAAAGGCATCTCCATGGCTGATTTAAAAGGAACATTGGAACTATTCGTTAAGAAAATGTTCGGAGAAAAACGTGAAATTCGTCTTCGTTCCTCTTTCTTCCCATTTACAGAACCATCCGTAGAAGTTGACGTTTCTTGTTCCAAATGCGGTGGAAAGGGCTGCTCTCTTTGCAAAAACACCGGCTGGATTGAAATTCTTGGAGCGGGGGAAGTTCATCCTCATGTCTTAGAAATGTGTGGATATGATCCAAAAATCTATAGTGGCTTCGCTTTTGGCGTTGGCATAGAGAGAATCGCTATGCTCCGCTATGGCATCGACGATATTAGAAGAATCTATACGAACGATGTTCGTTTCTTAAAAGATTTCTCAGAGAAATAAGGAGATAAGATATGAAAATTTCATGGAATTGGCTGAGAGAATTTGTCAATCTAGATAATACGACTCCAGAAGAAGTTGCAAAAAAACTTACCTTTGCTGGCATTGAAGTCGATGAAATCAAGAAAATCGCTTCCGGAACGAACCTTGTTATCGGAGAAATCCTTACTTGTGAACCTCACCCAGATAGCGACCACCTTCATATTTTGAATGTCGATGAAGGTAAATTTGGCGTCCATCAAATCGTTTGTGGCGCCCCAAATGCTAGAAAGGGCCTAAAAGTCATTGTTGCTCGTGCTGGTGCCGTTTTACCAGAAGTCACCATCGCCCCATCAAGCATTCGTGGAGTGGAAAGTGACGGAATGTGCTGCTCTTTAAGAGAATTAGGTGTTGACAAATCTTCTTTAAGTGAGAAACAAATCAACGGCATCGAAGAGCTCCCTATGGACGCTCCTGTCGGAGAAGAGAATGTTCTTCATTATTTAGGACTTGATGATTCCATCATTGAAATCGAGCTTCTTGCTAATCGCCCAGATATGAACGCGATGGAAAATGTGGCTCGTGAAGTCTCTTGTCTTCTTAATGAAAAAGAAAACATCAAAGAATATCCTGAAACAATTACGGGCGAGTCTTCTTTTAAAGTAACCTCTTTAACGGATAAATGCCCTCTTTTTGGAGCAAGAGAAGTTCGTTCAATCGTGACAAAAGAATCACCGGAGTGGTTGAAAAGAATCCTTTCTTCTGAAGGAGTCAGAAGCATCAATAACGTCGTAGATATCGGCAATTTCGTTATGTTGTTAACGGGACAGCCGATCAATATGTATGACGCGGATAAACTTCCTAACTCCTCTTTGGAAGTTCGTGATGATTACGTTGGCGAATTCGTGGCAATGAACGATGGAAGCTATACCTTAAAAGAAGGAGACCTTGTTGTTTCTAGTGCAAAAGAGCCGATGTGCCTTGCTGGTATTATGACAAGCAAAGCCGCAGAAGTTACCCCTGAAACAAAGAACGTTATCATTGAAGCCGCTTCTTTTGCTGGCGCTTCCATTCGAAGAACTTCCAATCGTTTAGGCTTAACGAGCGAATCTTCCTCCCGTTTCGTGAAGGGGTTAAACAACGAACAAACCGAAAGAGTTCTTCAAATTTGTTCTTATTTGATGAAAGAATTGGCGGACGCAAAAGAAATTCTTAGCATCCCAACTTACGATTGTCTAAAACATGAGCCAAAGAAAATTGAAACATCTTTAAGCTATATCAACGCTCGTTTAGGAACTTCCTTCGATTTGGAAACAGTGGTTTCTATCCTTCAAAGAGACCACATGGGAATTGAAAAAGAAGAAGGAGACAAATTCCTTTTGACCGTGCCATTCTACCGTATCGATATGAGTGGAGAAGCAGACGTAAGTGAAGAAGTCATCCGTCTTTTAGGATATGAAAACATCATCTCTAAACTTCCTAACGTTTCTACTAACCATGGTGGATATAGCCAAAAACAAACCGATAAGAACGCGATCCGTCGTTTCCTTAGAAACAATGGCTTAAGCGAATGCATTACCTATTCTTTAGTGAGTGGTAAAAACAAAGACGCTTTCGAACTTCTTCTTACGGGAGAGAACTATAAACTCATGAATCCTCTCACGGAAGATAGAATGTATCTTAGGAAGAATATCCTTTCTTCAATTCTAGAAGTGGCGTCTTACAATTTTGCCCATCAAGAAAAGAACCTTGCTCTTTTTGAAATATCGGATGTGGACACTCCAAAAGCGAAAGGGAAACATCTTGCCATCGTTCTTTTTGGAGAGGAAACCTTACAAGGTTCTTTAACACGCCGTCCTTATGATTTCTATAGTATCAAAGGCTTATTCGAAGGCATTATTTCCTTACTTGGCATCAATGAAAATCGTTTTAAGCTCCAAGCTTATAAAGATACAAAAGAAGAACTTCACCCAGGACGCAGCGCAGAAATCCTCTTAGGAAAAGAGAAAATCGCTGTTTTTGGTGAACTTCATCCAAGTGCCTTAAAACAATTAGGTTTTGGTAAGAATCCTGTTGCTGTGTTAGAAATGGATTTAGAAGCGCTTCTTGCCTTAAAGACAAGCGCCGAAAAAGCGTCAATTCCACCAAAATTCCCATCCATAAGCCGTGATTTGGCCTTCGTTTTGAAAAACGACATTCCATATGCGGATATCAAACGTGAAATCTCTCGTCTCGATAAAATCATCAAAAAGGTCGATGTTTTCGATGTTTATGAAGGCGACCATATTGAAAAAGGTAAGAAATCAATGGCTATTACCATTACTTTCTTAGATGAGAATAAAACTTTGAAAGATGAAGAAGTTAACCTCATCATGAAGAAAATTACCGACACCCTCTTGATGCGTTTTAATGCTGAGGTACGTTCTTAATGAATAAAATCAATAAGAGCGCCATTATAAAAGGGAGAGAACAATCTCTTTCGAACGACACGACCTTTGAAGAATACCCTAAGCGTTATCCTTTAGATAAGGTTCTATCCTGTCATTACAAAGTGAATGTGTCGCGCCAAGATGGCTTTCTATTGTTACTTTTTGAAATTCAAGCAAAACTCCGCGTTCATGATACAAGGGATAACGTCTTATTTGACTATCCTATGAAACGCAAAGAAGAGATGGAAGTCATCGATCAAGAAGATGAAATGGAAGAAGGAGTCTATATTCCAGGTCCAAGTATTGATTTAGATGAACTTGCATTAGATGTCCTTCAATCATCCTTGCCTTTACGTTTAGTTAGGAAAAAAGACACCCCTCTTCCAAAGGGAATCTCTGGCGTTTCCTTCGTAAGCGAAGAGGAACTTCAAGAAGAGCGAAGCAATTTCTCCATGGATGATTTGCCTTCTTTCCCTTCAAAGAACGATCGATAATACTTCATTTCAAGTTAGAGTCTCCGTCATTCGGAGACTTTTTTCATCTTTTTGGTGATTTTTCTTTCAAGAAATGGCTCACGGTGATACATTAATTGCAAGGAGTGGGAAAAAGTGGGAATGTTTTTTGGAACGTATCAAAGAAATCTAGATAACAAATTCCGTCTCCAATTGCCTAATAAATTAGTCAAAGAGATGCCAGAACATTTTTACTTACTCCGCGGTTTTGAGGGAGCGCTTTCCATTTATGAAGAAAAAGATTTCCAAAAATATCTTTCTTCTTTAGAAAAAATGTCTTTCCTTGAAGAAAAGGCGCGTACTTATATGCGTTTAGCTCTTTCTAGCGTGGAAGTCCTTGATACGGACTCCCATGGAAGAATTTCCTTAGGAAGTGCTATCGCAAAACGTTATGGCCTTTCTTCTGAAGTCGTTATCATCGGCGTTTTAGATCATTTTGAGATTTGGGATAAAGCATCCTATGAAGAATATCAGAAGAAGAACGAAGACTCTTATGAGAAGATTGCTGAGGATTTAAGCAACCTTTCGAAGGAGGGAAACTGATATGGGATACCATTACAGCGTCCTTCTTAGCGAAACGATGGATGTCATGGATATTCGTCCAGATGGAGTGTATGTCGACCTCACTTTAGGAAGAGGGGGCACCTCCGAAGCCATCCTTAAAAGAATCCCAAATGGCCATCTTTATTCCTTTGATATGGATCAAGAAGCCATTGACGAAAGTAAGGAAAGACTAGAAAAGACGGGAAATAACTTCACCATCATCAAGTCCAATTTCGCTTATTTCGTTAAAGAGCTTCAAGAAAGAGGGATAACAGAAGTGGATGGAATCACCGCTGATTTAGGCGTTTCATCCCCTCAATTCGATGAAGCGGAAAGAGGCTTCTCTTACCGTGAAGATGCACCTTTGGATATGAGAATGGATAGAGAAAATCCACTCAACGCCAAGATTATCGTTAATACCTATCCATTCGAAAGACTTCTCAAAGTATTTAAGGATTATGGTGAAGACCCTTTCTCTTATCAAATTGCTAAAGAAATAGTAAAAGAAAGAGAAACGAAAGAGATTGAAACGACAGGGGAACTCGTGGAGCTAATCAAACGTGTGAAACCTGCCAGAGAATTGGCTAAAAAAGGCCATCCAGCCAAACAAATCTTCCAAGCCTTAAGAGTAGAAACAAACGATGAATTAGGAAACCTCCGCCAATTGTTAGACACTTTCGATGAAGTGCTAAAACCGGGTGGAAGAATCGCCATCATCACCTTCCAAAGCCTCGAAGATAGATTAGTTAAAGATAAGTTCCGTTCCCTATCAGTAATCGAAGGAAATCGAGACGATCTTGAACTTAGACCAAACGAAATAAAGAAAGCCCCTTATCGACAAATATCCAAAAAGCCGATTGTAGCAGGGGAAAAAGAGCTAGAAGAGAATCATCGTTCTAAGCCAGCTAAATTAAGATGTATTGAAAAGAAAGGAGAAGACGACAATGAAAGATAAGTTAGAAAAAAGCGGACATAAGCGTGGATATTACCGCAAACAAATGTTTTTAAAAGCATCCTTGATTGTGTTTGGCTTCTTCTCGCTTTGCGCCATTCCGGTTGGCTTATCCTATCGTGTAGCAGAAGCACATGCTGAAGAATACAAGAACACGAGTCAGGTAAGTAGCAGCCAAGAAGACTCTTCAGAGTCTCCTTCCGAAGAAGAAAAAACGGAAATCCCACAAGAGCGCCAAGAAAATTAAGGCTCTCTTTTTTCTTCACTTTATATTTTAGGTTCTTTCTTTTCATTTTATTAAAATTGTTAGATGTTATCTAATCTTTACCTATATTGTTCTATTTCAACAAAAACAACTAAAAAAGTACTAAATACATTCTAAGTTACTTCTAAATGTTATTGGCAAAGTAATATTCTTATTCTAGAATAGAATATGCTTATGGAAAATGTTCGTTATTCACGTGCTTTGGAGATAACTTCCTCCTATATCAAATATGCAGTTGGTTACGTTTCCAACAACGTGCCACATTTGCTCTATTACAAGAAAAAACCAATACATGGCATTGTTTCTTTCGGACGAATTGTTAATCACGATAAGCTTGTGGAAGCGTTAAACGAATTCCATAACATTTCCGATGCGCCTTTAGATTTCAAAGCGGAACCGAATGCGGTTTCCTTAGTCTTGCCCTCTTTGGGCTTTAAAGTTTTCCAATGCGATAAGGCTTCTCGTGTTGTCGCCTCGGATGACGCTATCGCTCCAGTGGACGTGGAGAACGTGATGTCCCTTATCTACAAGCAAGTCGTAGAACAAGGAAATACGATCGTTGATGTCGTTCCGAATTACTATGTTGCCAATCGTCAGGCATTTAAAGAGCCACCTCTAGGCGTAAAAAGCGAAACCCTTACGATTAGAGCAAAAGTTTATACTCTTCCACAGGATTTACTTACGGATTTTAGCCAAGTGGTGCAAGATGCCGGTTTCCGCGTTTTAAGGAGTGGGGTTGCCTCTTATTGCGCCTCACAACTTATCAAACTTACTCCAGGATATCCAGAATCCTACGTCCTTTTTGACATGGGCGCGGATTTAACGACTGTCTCTTTTATTGGTAAAGGTGAACCCTATTCTTCACGTTTCATCAAGATTGGGGGAGCTTCTTTAAGCGAGAAAATATCGAAAGAATTAAGCGTTCCTTTAGAAGAGGCTAATTCCATTAAAGAAAAATTCGGCTATGACCTTAACGCCCATCAATTTGAAACCCCTCTTTATACGGGAACAAATGAAAATGGGATTAAAATCAAGATTTATCAAAAAGACGTTAACCGTGTAATTGAAGACTATTTCAATGAATTCCATAATTACTTGGATGTGGCTTTAAAGCAATTAAATGCCTCAAATGGGCAAGAATACGGTACATATCCTATTCTTCTAACCGGCGGAGGAAGTCGTTTAAAAGGAATTGGAAATTTGCTTGCTCCTAACTTTGGCACCCGTAAAATGTTCGCTTACCTTCCTAACGTTATTGGTGGAAGGGAAGCGTCTGCGACGAATGTCTTAGGCATGATTGTGGCGGAAGGAAAAATTAAAAAATCGAATTTGATTGAGAATTGCCGTGGCGTCTCATCACTTCGTAGAGAATAAAAGAGGAGACCATTATGGATGAGGAATTAGATAATTTCGATAATGACATCAATAGTGATGATTTGGACAGTTTTGAGCCTGTTGCTAAAATTGTCGTCATTGGTATTGGTGGAGCAGGAAATAACGCCGTCAATCGTATGATTGATGACAATATTCAAAACGTAGATTTCTATGTTATGAACACCGATAGACAAGCTTTGGCTTCATCTAAAGCACCAAATCGTGTCATTTTAGGCAAACAAACCACCAAAGGCCTTGGCGCAGGAGGAGATCCATCGGTAGGAAAAATGGCCGCAGAGCAATCCATAGAAACCATTAAAAAAGTGGTTGCTGGAGCGGATATGGTCTTTATTGCTGCCGGTATGGGAAAAGGAACTGGCACAGGTGCAGCCCCAGTAGTCGCTAAAATCGCGAAAGATTCTGGCGCCTTAACTGTCGCTATCGTCACAAGACCTTTCACCTTTGAAGGAAAACAACGTACAGAAAACGCCATTCAAGGTTTAACAAACCTTAAAAATGTCGTCGATTCCATTATTATTGTTTCGAATGATAAGCTTCTTACTTCATCTGGTGGAGCTCCAATCGATCAAGCCTTCCAAGAATCGGATCACATTTTGGCTCAATCGGTGAAAACGGTTGCTGACCTTATTTTGGTCCCAGCGATGATGAATCTTGATTTCGCTGACGTGAAGTCTACCTTAAAGGATTCGGGCGTCGCTTTGATTGGCTTTGGCATGGGAAAAGGCCCAAACAAAGCGGAAGAAGCCGCTTTAAATGCCATTAACTCTCCACTTTTGGAAGCAAAGGTTCAAGGCGCTAAGCGTGCTATTTGTGCCGTTACTTGCGGACCACAAGTTACAATGTATGAAGCGCAGAAATGTGCGATGAAAATCGTTGAGGAAGCGGGCGGCATCACGGATATGAAATTCGGCGTTTCCATTAATCCAAATCTCGAAGATTCTCTCGTTGTGAGCGTCATTGCTTCGGATTTTGATGGGGATCGTGACTTTATTTCAGCTCCAGATGATGGACCGATTATCAACCCTCCTTCGAATATGGATAACGTCGCTCCAGATTCTTCAAAAACGGATTCTTCTAACGAATATGGTCCTGATATTGATTTGAGCGATACCTTACGTCCTCATTTCGATCACGAATAAATAGAAAAAAACTCTTATTTGCACGTGAGGGATAAAAAACCAATCCTGCAGGGCCTTTGATATAATTCTCTTGCCGCGGTTAAAGCCGAGGCAAGATTTTCATAACAAAAGCCTTTTGGCGGGCGTTCTCCCTTTTGGAGCTTGGCGGTTCCGGGAAAACGCTCGCCCAAGGGCGGAACCGCCAAAATGAACAACAAGCAGAAAAAGGCTTTGAAAGCCAAATTTTCGGATGGCCTCAGCTCGTCGGGCATGATGGTTTCCACGCTGTCCGAATGGTACGACGCGAAGCACCGGTCGCCCTCCGCGGACGAGGTCGCGTTCGTCAATTCGATCCCGGTCGGCACATGCCCGCGCTGCGGGTCGGAGAACGTCAGGAAGGACGGCCGCTCGAAGAAAACCGGCCTAATCGTCAGGGAATGCAAGGACTGCGGGAAAAAATTCGGGCCGCTCACCGGGACGGTTTTCGATTCGCGGAAGATACCGTTGTCCGAATGGATCGAGTTTTTGGTCCACCTATTCCAATTCCATTCGGTGAAAACGGCGTCGCTGGACAACAGGAACGCCGATTCCACCGGGAGATATTGGCTTTCGAAGGTCTTCGCCGTGCTCAAGGGGATACAGGAAGGCGCTTCGCTTTCCGGCGACGTTTGGATCGACGAAACGTATTTCCCGAAATGGCGCTCGGAGTCCGAAACCCGGGGCGGGAAGCGGCTCCGCGGGCTTTCGAGGAACCAATTCTGCGTGCTGACCGCGACGGACGGCGAAGCCTGCGTTCTGAAGGTGTGCGGCGTCGGGAAGCCAAGCGCCGCGAAGGCCGTCGCCGGCTATGGCGAAATGGTCGCCAAAGGATCGAAGATAATCCATGACGGAGACAAATCCCACAACGCCCTGATCGAGGCGCTGGGGCTGTCGAGCGAAGTCCACGGCACCGACGAAACCAAGGGCCTCGCCGATTCCGAAAACCCGATGGAGCCCGTGAACGAAATCCACCGCTACCTATCGGGGTTCATAGGCGCCCACCGCGGATTCTCGCGGGACGGATTGCAGGATTGGCTGAACCTGTTTTACTTTTACTGGAACACGCCCGGGGATGCCTTCCAAAAGGCGCAGGCCTTCATCGAACTCGCGGTAAAAAAGCGCAAGATTTTGCGCTATCGGAGTTGGGGAAAGGCGAAAAGTTCCGATAAATCCTGAAATGTATATCCCTCACGTGCAAATAAGAGCTTTAAAATTTAAAAGCCACATATTCCAAGGAAGGCGATAAATTCATTTACACAAATACCAGCGTCTTCTCCTATAAGAAACATTTAAAAAACGAAGGTGAACGTTATAAATATTGTTACACTCTTGAGCCTTCCTTTTATTCCACTGGTTTGGTTTTAAACGAAGGAAAGGGCGTAAAAGCACTCTTCTATTTCCCTTCTTATCTTACAAACTGTTTTACGGATTCTCTTCAGCCTTCGGAAAAAACGGTGACCTTTTCTGACTTGGTTTCTTTTTATGAATCTCTTTCTAATTATTCTATTGATGAAACTAACCAAACCATCAATTTGGAATATTATGTAAGAAAAGATGGATCAAATGTTTATTCGAAAGATACCACCTACACATTAACCCTTTCGATAAAGGAAGAAAAAGTCCACCTCCAAAAACACAAAAACGTTTAAGGAATGTGGACTATATTAAAATCGTAAAAGAATACGGAAGTTTTTTGATTAGCCTTCAACGACGTAGTTAATTGTTATTGAAGCGTTTTTAGAAGCATATTTTGTTTCATCAATCAACTTAAAATAGGAGTTTCCTTCTGGAATTGGATAGGTGTAAACACCATTCGTATAGGTTGGAGTAACCGCCACTCCTGCATTGGTTTCAGAAATCACGGAAGAAGAAACATAGCAGCTTAAAACGCCATAATATTGATGAGAATTAACGTCTTTTTCTGTAACGGCGATGGAAGAGAGTCTGCCTAAAGAATCAACATTATAAAGATATCCAGAGTCTTTATTCGCATTTCTAAATTGAATGATCCCCTTATTGTCGTTCGAAACAAATGAAATTTTGAACGAAACGTTATTTTTCATTATTTCCATATCGGCATAACTGGCAGGGAAATCGGAAGGGAGGAAAGATAGGCTGTTTTCTCCTGGAAGGATAGGTGCGTATTTAGAAATTTGAATAGAGAAATAGCCTTCTGTTGCCATATATTCCACTTTAAGAAGGTTCTTTTCGCTAACGGCATAGCCCTTTTCTTTATTAACAACGTATCCTGCAGTTGTTAAAGAGGTTTCGTAGTTGGTTATATAGGTGCTTTCTTCAATGCTTGTATCGTAATATCCACCCACTAAGAAGTAAGTTTCACCCGATGGGTAAGCATCGTATTTTTTGTTTTCCGCTAAAGCAAACGAAGGCAAAATCGTTTCGTCTACTTTGCTTAAATTGAAGAAGTTTGCAATCACCTCATATGGGAAGGTTTCATAAATCGGGGTTCCTTCTTCATACCAAGCAAAAATTTCAAAAGCGTCCTGATAATAATCGATTTGCACCATGATTTGGTCATTGGTGTCGGCAATTGGATAATGGTAACAATAATAATCATCACCATATTCGGTTTCCTTTCCATCGAAAACAAAAGAGGCAGAAACAAGTTGCTGACCATAGCTTTCTGAAAGGTCGCCAGATTGATGGTCATAGACAATAAAGCTTTCCCCTTCTTCATCTGTCCCGCTCGCTTCAACATATGAGGAAGTAAACCCAATTGGGAATGGCAAACAGGTATATCCATTAAGGTAAGTAGACATCACCTGTATGTCCGACTCAAACCATGCTGTTGGTTTCTCTTCATTAGAAGAGCTTTCTTCGCTTACTGATCCATTAGAAGAAACACTTGGATTGTTTTCATTTGATGTGCAAGAAAAAAGGCTCAAGCTAATCGATAGGAGCGCCAATTTCATCATTCGTTTTTTTCATTTTCTGGCCTTTCAAAATTTATATGCAAATCTTAGGACATTTCTTATAAAGAATGAACTTTTCTCTTTAAAAATGTGAGAAGCAATCAACCATCGGATCAAATTGAATTTCTCAAAATTAGGTGCAAAAAAAAGAAGTGACATTACATCACTTCTATCATTTTTAAGTGGCGGAGGCGTCGGGATTCGAACTCGAGCTAGGGATGACTCCCTACTAACAGGTTAGCAACCTGCCCCCTTCGGCCTCTTGGGTACGCCTCCGTGCATGTGTAAATATACACTAAAGAAAAGAATTTAGCATTAAATATTTAAAGAAATGAATGAAAAATAGCTTAGGAGAGCAAAATCGTTTTGATTTCAAATGCTTTAAAATGAAGATCGTTTAAATTCGTTTCTTCTTTTTCATCCTCTAAGCCATTACATTGGGTGGCTTTTTGGAAACAGGCCGGCAGATTTATCGAACATTTTTGCGGGGCGTTTGTGGAGTTATAAATACGTATTACAAAGCCTTTCCCATCATAAGAAGGTTTGAAGCAAGATAAGACAATATGAGGATTGCTAATGCAGAAAGCATTTTTTGGCTCCTCTTTCTCTTTGAAGAAGAAAACGGAGGAAGAAAAGGAGTTTGCTTCTTCGTCTACATCAGAATCTTCCAATCTCTCCTTGTGTGGGTAAAGCGCATAATCGTATTCGTACGTTTCTTGATCCATGTGCTCCATCGGATAGGAATTGCTCTTTAAAAGAGTAAGTTCCAAGTTTCCTTCTTTTGCATAGAAACCATTCCTTACAGGACTAAATAAAGCAAATCCACTTCGTTCTTTGGAAAGTTCAATCCATTTATAGGAACAAAGTTCATATTGGGCCTTCTCTATAAAAGAGTCGTTCTTTGTGGAATGAGATTGATAACCGAATTGGGTGTCTGAGAAAACTTCCTCTGGCATATCTTTCATTGGGAAAACGGCTTTTAGAAGATAATTATCATCTTTCCAATCAATCTTATGATGGATACGGATGATACGTGAGTTTTCATCGATCAAAATAGTTTGGTATAAATGAGATTGTTGGAAAACGTAGGTATCGTTAAATTCATAAAGGGGGCCGTAACGTTTAACGTTTCTTTTCTCTAGACGCATGTATTTTTCTGGCTGGTTACGATAGTTTTCCAAAATATTCCAATTCGCGTATTTTGGATCACCAGGCTCATAAAAGACACGGAAACGGTTTGCTTCAGAAGAGAAATACTCTTCCCCTGTTTCTTTATCCTTTAGGGAGGAGATAGAACCGTCTTGAGCAAAAACAATACGGAAATATTTCGTGTCTAGAGTGTCTAAGGAAGGAATGCTCTTCCCTTTATAACGTTCCGCATCCTGGCTTTCTCCATAACTAGGTAAAGAGAAAATAAGATAGGAGTTGCCTACTTTCTCATAATGAGTCTTTTTTAAGGAGAAATTACGGACATAATAGCCTTTTTTATAGACAGGGGAATAGTTTTTGTTAGACGCTTTCTCAAGGATATTATCCAAAGATTCGTTGAGGAGAGGGTAACGTTTATCCGTAAAATCATAAACTTCTTTTATGGAAGAACCGGGCAATACGTCGTGGAATTGATAAAGAAGAACTTCTTTCCAAATCTCATCAAGTTCTTTGGAGAAGTCTTTGATGTTTAATTCGGAAAGATAAATCTCTGTTTGGCGAAGCTTTTCTTCTAAAAAACGGTTCCAAATTTTATTTCTTGCTTGGGAAGAGAAGGTTCCGCGATGGTTTTCTAAATAAATTTCCCCTTCTTGATGGGGCAAGGAAGATTGGTATGGCTCTAAGGATTGGAAGAAGGAAAGAGCGCTCGTTTCCTTTATTGCAGGCAAAGAAAGACGATGATTCATTCTAGGAAGTCTTTCACACATATCTTCGCTAGGACCACCTCCACCATCTCCACAGCCATAGAGATAGAGAGCATTCTTTAAGAAAGATTTCTCTTTGCTATTTCTTTCCGTGTCCATAAGCTCTTTTGGAAGAGCAAAACCGTTATATCCATAAGGATTTTGTGAGAAATGAGCGAGAACACTTTGACCATCTAATCCTTCGAATATAAAAGAAGAATAAGGGAAAATGCTCTGTTCATTTATTCTCATCTTTGCGGAATAGAAATAACGTTGATTGGTGTCTTTTAAAATACTAGGCAAAGCAGGGATAAAGCCAAAATCATCAGGATAGAAACCAATTTGGCTATCATGCCCAAAATAGTCGCGATAAAAATGCTGTCCATATAGCATTTGACGGTAAAGTGCTTCCTCGCCAACATTATTCAAATCATTTTCGACGTAGGCTCCGCCAAGAAGTTCAATTCTTCCTTCTTTTTCGTATTTTTGTATCAAAGAAAAAGTTTCTGGAGAGAGTTCTTTTATCTGCTCTAATTGCCAAGGCTGTGAGATAGAATAATGAAAAGAAGGATATCTTTCTAGAAGGTATATGGCATTTAAAATGGTACGTAACGCCTTCTTTTTGCTTTCTTTAAAACTCCAAAGCCAAGCTAAGTCTAAATGGGAATGGCCAAGACAAGTGAGAGTGAAATCCGATTTAGAAACAAGGGAAAGAAGGGAAGAGGTGATTTTCTTTGCCTCTTTTTCTTTCTCAGCAAAAGAGAAGAGATATAGGTCTCTTACTTTCTCAAGCCCAAGCAAAATGTCGTTGAAATAGGAATCTTCGGGAGAGATAGAGAAAAGATAATTCGACAAGACTTCATAATCATATAAGAGAGAAAGATCGTCTTGATGAATAACAACAAGTGCTGCTTTGTGGAAGAAACCGGCTTGAGGGAAAAGAGAACGAAAATAGATGTTATCTTGGCATTCTATCCAAAGATCGATTTGATTATTTATAACAAGATTTTTTAAAGGATAATGACATTTTAAAGTCGCGTAGTTTCTTTCATCCTCTAAAGAATACGTTCCTAAAGAGAGTCCCTTTAAAGGCTGCCCTTGATAATCAAAAAGGATTCCTTCCGAACCGGCATCAAAATGAAGATATAAAGAGGAAAGATCAATTCCCGCAGGAAGTTTTCCTTTCAAATGAAAATAACCGTATCGAAAAGGTTTGTCATTCCATTTTTCATTCTCTTTAATTCTTTTTGTGAAATGATATTTCAATTTCATAAAAGGGACTTCTTCTTGAGAAAGAAAATAACTGACATCAAGTTTCAGAATTTCCTCAAAAGCGTTCTGAAGAAGGGATTGTCCTAAAAAATGTCGAATTAACATTTTTCGTCTTTCTAAATAAGCGGGGTTTCTTTTACGTTCCATAAGAAAATTATAGGCAACTAGTTCCTCCTATTGAAAGTGTTTTCAAGTCTCTTTAAAGTAGAAAGAAAGAAGATAAAATAATCGCGTTATGAGCTTGTGGAAGAAATTTAAACAATTATTTGATCCAATCGATTTAACAACAGGGGGAATATGGAAAGATATTTTTATCTTCTCCCTCCCGATTATGCTGTCTACTTTATTGCAGAAAATCTATTCTTTAATTGATACAGTTATTTGTGGACAAACCCTTAATGATGCGGCCGTTGCTGCAGTTACTAACACCACCACAATCGTTTTCATGATTCTTCAATTCTCGATAGGATGTGCTTCAGGTTTCTCGGTAGTTCTTTCAAAAAAGATCGGCCAACATTCCTTAGAAGGCGCAAGAAGATCAATCTGGACTCAGATTGTTCTTTCTATCATTATCACCATTATCTTATCTGTCGTTGGTTGCCTTGTTTTGGATTTTCTTTTGGCTTGGATTGGCATTTATCCTTCGGCAGCTGATCCTTACATGCAAGCAGAGTACGAAGCGGCTAAAACCTATCTATTGATTATCGTAGGCGCCTCATTTTCCCAAATTGTCTATAATTTGGCCGTTACTTGCTTAAGGGCGTATGGCGATTCTTTCACGCCTTTTATCTTCTTACTAATCTCCACTGTTTTGAATATTGTTTTAGATTTGGTCTTTATTGTTGTTTTTAATTGGGGAGTCGCTGGAGCCGCCTGGGCAACCGTTCTTGCCCAAGCTTTAGCGGGATTGGCCTCTTGGTTTTATCTCTTTTATCATTACAAAGAGCTTCGTTTCCAAAAGGAAGATTTAAAAATCACTTGGAACGACGTCGTTGAACATCTGAAAAATGGCCTTCCTCTTGCCTTCAATTTCTCCATTCTTTCCATTGGAACCGTCATTATGTCTGGAGCAGTCATTGCTTTCGACCGTCTTCCAAACGGAAATATGAATCCTGCTTTACCAGCTCAGCTTGGTTATGGTGTTGCAGGTAAAATCTTCCAATTAGCGATGGGCTTCCAAGAATCTTTAGGTCTTGCCATGATTTCTTATATGGCTCAAAACTTAGGTGCTGGAAAATATGAGCGCATCAAGAAAGGCTTCCACGTTTCCATTCTTTATGGAATGATCATTACGGTTTTCATCAACGTCGTTGTTCTTCCACTCACCATCAATGGAGCCTATCAATATCTTTTCCTTTCGACTGAAAAAGTAACTGCCGATTCCATCAAATGGGGCAACACCTACCTGTATGTTGCCATCCCATTGATGTTTATCTTAATGTTTCTTTTCCTTTTCCGAAATTGTTTGGAAGGTCTAGAAAAACCTCTCTTCCCGTTCTTAGCAGGAATTGCAGAACTAGTTGCCCGTGTGCTTATTTGTTCTTTCTTACCAACCCTTTTCAATGGCGGGCCTATTAATTCCGCAGCCTCCATTTGGGCTTTTATCGGTGCTTCGTTAGGCGATCCTGGCGCTTGGGTTTTAGCTACTTTGACGATGCTTATCCCGATGTTACTAGCGATTTATCGTCCAAAGAAAAACGTTATTCAGCAAGAAAAACACGAGATTCTCTAACTTTGATGCGGTTCCTTTTGCAAGAAGAATCTTTAATTGCTCTCGTTAGATAGGCATTCTTCGTTTGAAGAAGGACTTTATAGCCAAAGACAAGGGATACTTGTTTGACTAAATCACCAAGATCCATTTCGCCTTGTTCTTTTAATATGTCTGCCGCACAGTTAGCAACCTCTTGATAACAAATATCGCTTAATGTTCTTAAGGATTTATTCTCTGGATCTAAACGATAATTTAAGAAAGACGCTTCTTCAAAATCCTTTGGAACATAGAATTTTGTTCCATCGTTAATGAAATAAGTCACTCTATCGGCGATTTCTTGCAAAGCTTTTTCGATTTCTCCGCGGGAAATAGATCCTACGCGTTTCTTACCAACCGCCAAACAATAACGACGGTTAATGAGTTCAAGAGAAATAGGGCCCTCATACTGAATTAAAGAAAGAAGGTATGGAGCAAGGTTTGTTTTGTCGCACGCTTCTTCCGATAAGGTGTAAGGAATGGATTTTTTCGTCATGGCTTGTTTGATAAAGAGAGGTTTTTTCTTAAAAACGTTATTCTCTTTCCCTTGATTTGGATTCGTAAGAACTTCATTTAAGGCCGTTACAATGTATTGAATGATTTCTTTACGATGATCAAGGTATTCCACCGCATAAACATGACAAAGATTCCAGCCAAGACGATGAAGGATGTTAGGCTCATTGATGTTGCGATCACGGCATGTCATATTCGCAAAATGCTCATTATCAAGCAAAACACCTAATAGATATTCGTTTGGTTTTTCTTTTAAAGAAATGGCCAGGTCAACTTTAAAGGAAGATTCTCCCAGATTTTCTTCAACGTGATAGCCAAGCTTACGGATATCTTCTGCAAGATATTTTTCAACACCAATCTCTCTTTTTTCGAGATTATTGGCGTTAAAAGGAAGGTAATCATAGCCAAATTTAGCAAAAGAGAGGAAGTCTTTTAGATATTGGGCGCCAGCATTCTTTGCACGTTCCGCTTTAATGTCTGCAGGATTTAAGGAAGAGAAAACAACCATTTCCTCACGAGCACGGGAAACCGCTACATTTAGACGTCTTTCACCTTTTTTCAAGGAAAGAGGACCGAAATTCAAAGAAATGGTTCCGTTTTTATCAGGACCGTATGTCGTTGAGAAAAGAATCACGTCTCTTTCATCGCCTTGAACGTTTTCGAGGTTCTTAATAAAGATCTTTTCTCCGCCTGGTTCGAGATTTCCGTTTCCGAGTTTGGAGGTTTCTTTATCTAGCATATCTTCGATAACGTTTTGTTGAGCTTCGTTAAAAGTGATGACGCCAATAGAATGCGTACGAAGTTCTTTGTCTTTAAGACGACGAAGAATCTCTTTGACCACTTCTTTCGCTTCCGTGCGGTTAATGCCCTTGCCTCTTTCATAAACGCCTTTAACATAACGATAACCAACCGCTTTTTCATCGTTTGTAGGCGAAGGGAAGGTGAGCAAAGAATTGTCATAGAATTTGTTATTAGAGAAAGCAATTAAGGATTCATGGCGAGAACGATAATGCCAAAGAAGTCTTTTACGAGGTAAGCCTAAAACCAAAGCGTCATCCAAAAGAGATTCCAAATCTTCATCTAAGGAAGAGAAAGCGTTATCAGAGTCATTATTTCCGATTGTCGTGGTAAAGAAAGAGGTTGGAGGCATCTGTTCTTCATCACCTGCAATAACCACGCTATCGCCTCTAGCAATCGCTGAGATGGCTTCCGAGGTAGGGATTTGAGAGGCTTCGTCAAAGATTACGACATCAAAATGATAATCGTGGATATCTAAGAATTGCGAAACGGATATTGGCGACATCATAAAGCATGGAGTTAAGTTCTGAATGATGTCTTTGTAGTTATGGAAAATTTGTCTTAAAGACACACCTCTTCCACCGTTTTTGCATAATTTAGCCAACTGATTAAAGGAGGTTGATTCAGCAAAATGGAAAGCGTCTCTTGGATAAGAAGAAGAGATTTTTGCCGCCGTGGTAACGGTAGCCAAATTGGAGAATTCTTGAATATCATTAGCGTATTGATGAACAAGATTATTCATTTCTTTGCTAGAAAGAAGAGCGAGATTATCCTCTTTCAAACGATAAGAAAGAATGGAGTTTGCTAAGGATTTTTCAAAATTGGAGAGGAGAGCTTGTTCTTTGATTTTTCCTTTTTTGAAAAATGAGACATATTCTTTTGGAAGAAGAGTTTCCAAATCATCTAATTTCAATAACAAAGATGTCCACTCGGCTAGGCTTCCAATTCTTCCGGAAGCAGAACGGAGTTTGCTATAAAGAACGCCAAAGAATTTGTTGTCATCTGGATAAAGATTGATATCAAAAGAAGCGTTAGCAAGAAGTTCCTCTTTCCTTTTCTCGAATTCATAGAAATCCTTAAGGAAAGTATTTTGTATCTTAGAGAACAAGCTTCCTTGGTCTAAATCGGATAAATAGGTAGCAAACGCCTCTTTTTTATTTGGAAGATAATCCAAAGAAAGGATGTTTTTACTGATTTTCAAAGTCGTTTCGAACTCATGTAAGACTTCCTCCCCATCTGGATAAGTCAAGAATGGGTGCTTCTTTAAGAAGAAACGGACGTATGGATCGAAGGTAGATAGTTCTTTATTCTGTTCTTGGATATGTTTTAAAAGTTCTAATTCGTCTTTTAAGTTATCGTTTTTTAACGCTTCTTTGTTTTTAACGAAAGGCTTCAGCTTTTTCTTTAAAACGGAAAGAGCTTTATGACGGGCAAAAAAAGACTGAGATTCAGCAAGGAGGAACTCTTTTTCTAATTCTTCACCGTTTTGGTTTAAGAAAGAATCGTTAAAGGAGACAAAAATTTTTTCTTTGCTTTTTGTAATATCGATGGTGAGATTTAATGCGGAACGAATCTCATCTTCTTTTTCAACGAAGTTCTCATCGAGAAAGTGTTCAGGCCATTTCTTTTCCCCTTCACGAAGAATCTCAAGGATTTCTACGTAACGCTTAGCGTTATTGTAGGTTTCTTCTAATTGTTTCTGACGATTGAAGACATTGTATAAATCTAGTTTCAGACGTTCTAAAAGCGGAAGAAGATTATCAATCTCTTTCTTCATTGAGTCACGGTATTCCATCGAATAGGAACGTTCTTGGAAACCGATAAAAGGAGAAGAAATATAAGAGTCAAAAGAAAGGGATGTTGAAGCAATGTCTTTGAGAAGTTGAAGCGTTTTTTCATATTTGCTTTCGCTAAAATTCGTTAAGAATTCATAGGAAAACGCATACACGTCCCCGCTATCTTCGTTTTCAAGATAGGAAAGAATTGCTTGATAAGGAGAATAAAGGAATTCTCTTTTTTCATGCAAGGAAGAGATTTTAGAATTTAATTCCGCTTGTTTCTCTTCGATTTTCTCATTGCATTCGTTAAATCCATCAGGATTCGCGACAGGTCCCCCTAACGAAAGCAATTTCTGATAGGTTTCTAATACTTGAGACTTTGGTTCTTGGATATTGGCAAGTTCTAGGGTGAATTGTCCTAAAGAAAGATCGTCTAAACGACGCTTAACCACATCAAGAGCTACTTCTTTTTCAGCAACGAAAAGAACTTTCTTGCCATGATAAAGAAGATTCACGATCATATTGGCAATCGTTTGGGATTTGCCTGTTCCTGGAGGACCATCCAAAATGAAAGATTCTCCTTTATCTGCGTCATATATGGCCTTAATTTGGGAAGAATCCGCGCTTAAAGGGAATATGACTTCATCGTTTTTGATTTCTTTTACAGGTGTTTCTTCTTTAAAAGATAAATCTTTATCCGCGTTTACAAAGCTCGAAACAATTTTGTTTGAAAGCATGATGTCTCGATTGTTTTTTAAATCGCTCCACATCACGAAATGGGAGAAAGAGAAAAGGGAAAGAATGGATGGGTTTTCTAAAAGAAGCCAATTCTTCATTGGAGTGATAATTCGTCTTATTTCGTTATAAATGAGACGAAGATCAATCTTTCCGTTTTCTTTTTTAGGTAGCTCATTTAAAGAAGAAAAATCCAAATGGAAGTTTTGTTTGAAATATTCAAAAAGGGTTTGGTTTAAGCCGATTTCATCGTAGTCATATTCCAAAACGTAAGAATTGCCCGTCTTTCTTTTTGGAATACGCACAGGGAGGAGCAATAATGGAGCGTACATCTCCCCTTTGGCGTGGTTTGCACTGATTTCATTATCGTACCAACGAATTAAACCAAGAGTGAGGAAAAGAGGGTTGCAGCCGCTTTCTTCCAAAGAGGTGTTGGCTTTTCTTGATAAGTTCTTTGCCGCATCAATTTTATTGCCCGCCTTGCAAAAGGAGGAGATTTTTCCTTTTCCATATCCTTCACGAATGAGGTTTAAAGACAAGGCGTCTTGAAAAGAAGGAATTTCTCCATCTGGGAAAAGAATGTTTTGCTCCACTTCTTGAAGGGAGACTTTATCGTTATTAGAAAGGAAATCCAAGAAACTTTCCGCATCATCGACCATGATTTGCAAAGTGTTCGCTTTGATTTTTAAGTTCAAGAGTTTATTTGCAAGATTTAAATCCAGAAGCTTATCTTCCCAATATTCATAACGGTTCTTATTTCGTTTTTTCTCATTGGAAAGATAGCGTCTTGCGTCCAAATCGACTTCTGAGATTTTTTCATTCTTCTTCTCGTCTATTGAAGGAATCACAATCTTTTTCTCACCGTTTTCTTCCTTCATGGAGGGAATAGGCCAGATCAATTCATTACGGCAAGAATGGATATCGATAGCATAATGGAAATTCTTTTCCTCTTGGAGGGTTTTATATGCTAAATCCTTTGCATCTTGGAAAGAAAGATCGTCTTTGCTGATGGCAGTGCATTCTAAAAGGCAAAGGTGTTCAAAGCCCTTCGATGCGGCATTAATAATGACTTGACCATTTTCCTCAAGCGGGGAAAGGGACATTTCTTCATCTAGCCAAACACCTAACATACAATGGTTGGCAAGCAAAATAAGCACAGGGCGAAGACCAATCGCTTCAATAACGGAAGCGAAAAGCAAAGAGAAATCCAAGCAATTGCCCATCCTATCCCCTAAAACATTTTTAGGAAGGCGAACACGTTGGAAGAGTTTATCAAAAGAAGCGGGAGCAATAATATAGCGAAGGGAAAGACTTTTGAGAGTTTGATATACCGAGTCGATATCTTTTAGAACTTCGTTTGGATCATGAGAAAGATAACCATCAAAAGAAGCGTCTTCGTATTTCTTTTTACGATAATCCATCGCAGAAGAAATGATTTGCTTTATCCCTTCTTCATTTGGAGTTACAAACGATGCAAGCAAGTCACGAATGCGGTAAGAAGAAACGCTTAACTCAATAGGATCAAAACGAAGATCAACGGACGAGGTTGCTAACATCTCCCCTTTCGAATTGAATAAGGTTGCTCTTAAAGAGCCTGGAAGGCTTTCCGTAAGTTGATAGAGTTTCAAAGGATCAAGAAAAAATTGGAATTGACGGATGAGGGTTCCTCTATTTCCTTTTTCGATACAAGAGAGGGCAATATTCGAGATTTCAATCAAGGAAGGAACCACGTCAAAACGAAGGGTCGCATCCTTCACATCTTCTTGCCCTGAATTCTTGATTAAAATCGATTTTAAGAAACAAAATGGGTTCGTTTCGATACCATGGGTCGCCTCTTTTTGCAAAAGATAAGCTTGATAATTAACGTAGGAGATATTTTTCTCCGCTTGAATTTCTAAAGAAAGTCCACTCTCTGCCATATGATTCATTATAGCAATCAAGAGGGCTTTTAAGGTATCCAAAAATCATCTTTTTTAGAGGGGTGAAAAAAGAAATCAGTCAATGGAAGAAAACGTTAATCGAAAACCGTTTTTGTTTTGGAAAAATAGTCTCTAAGAATCTCTTTCTCTTTTAGCAAAGAAAGAGAATCAAGGAAGGCTTCCCCTTCTTTTGAGAACCAGAAATCGAGGTCGTGGTAGAAAGGGTCTTCTTCCGTCAAAGAAAGAATGAGTGGGCACAAAACTCTTTGAATTAGATTCTTAAGATATTCTGGGTAATTCTCTTTCATCTTCTCAGAATAAAGATAAGAAGAATGAAGGAGGAAATTTAAGAAACCGACATCATCTTCTTCCCAAGAAAAAGGTTTTTTCTCTTTGACCCATTTTTCTAAATCCGACGTTGTTTGAAGAAAATAAGAAAGAAGCTCTTTTTGATGGTATTTTAAAAGAATCGCCTCATCTTTCTTAGAACCATTAAGAAAGGAAATAGCCGCTTCATGAAGTCTTTCTTTCTCTTTTTCTTCGAAAGGAATCATTTCTAAAGACGGAAACTGTTCATTTAAATAAGAAATGTCACAGATGAGGTCTAATTTAAAATTGGTCAAGTTCATAAAAGAAAGCCCTCCGAAGAGGGCGTAAATTAATAAGCGCGAGCGAAATAGGCGATAACCTTAGCCTTATTTCCGGTAACAGGATCGACTTTATCGCTATCGGCAGGAAGTTTTTCAAAGATACAACGAGCAGTTGCTCCATTAGTCTTTGCTTTGATGATATCCTCTGTTTCTGGTCTTCCATCGTAAGCAAATTTAACAAAACCACCTTTTTGATCAAGGATAGCCGTCATTTCTTCGAGGGTATTCGCTTCAGAAATATGGGCATTAAGATTATCCAATGCTTTTTGATACATACGGTTATGGATATCTTTTAAGATGGCTGGCATAGAAGAAGAGAGGCCTTCAATCTTCACCGCTTCTTTCTTTCCATCCACACGTGTGGTTAAAAGAGCTTCGCCTCTTTCAAGATCACGAGGTCCAACTTCAATGCGGAGAGGGACGCCCTTCATTTCATATTGGGCAAATTTCCAACCTGGAGTACGGTTTTCATCGTCATCTAATTTCACGCGAATGCCTTGGGATTTGATTTCCTCGTAAAGTTTACGGCACGCTTCCAAAACGCCTGGAGTTTGCATTCTAACAGGAACAATCACAGCTTGAATTGGAGCGACATATGGAGGTAAAACC